>OFFJ01002545.1_pt1 | contig 11503 bp, 8 predicted proteins | sample 1521261 | NCBI WGS metagenome assembly OFFJ01 (sample SAMEA3504122, study PRJEB24116) | mouse gut metagenome | biome: mouse gut; feature: mouse-associated habitat; material: faeces | place: Denmark | collected 2011 | reverse complement strand
TTCAATTCTTCTGCCAGTTCCAGCCCACGCTCCGGCGTCAGACCGCTCTTTAGAGTAAGAGACAGACCGCCTGCAAAACGACAGACTGCCATCTTGTCTGAAATCTCTCTGGAAAACCGGAAATGCTGCCCCAGTACCTCAAGTCTTGCCTGTCCACTCCTTGTTTTCACAAGCCAGATCAGAAGCAACGCTGTCACTGCCACGATCGCCACCAGGACTACCGCATATCTGGAAAGCGCATTGCCAAGAAGCAGGGCTCCTCTCGAAAATCCGCTCATCTCCATGCCAAGCTGCCTGAATACCTGCTGAAACACGGGCATAACTCTTGTAAGGAGTACAACAATAACCAGAGCCATCATTCCAATCATAATCAGCGGATATGTCAGGGCACTGCGAATGCTTCTTGAAATACCCTCCTGCCTCTCATAGTACCGCTCCAGAGAGCCAAGTACATCGTCCAATGTTCCTGTCTCTTCACCGATCTGTGTCATTTTGCACATGTACTCAGGAAACATCCCCGCCTCCGCCAGTGCCGGTGCAAGAAGCCCTGTTTCCTGCACTTTTTCATAAATATCACGGCTCAGCGGATCACTTGGCTCATACGGATTATTCTGAAACGGCGGGATGAGATTACACGTCTTTACAAGCATCTGCTGCCCAATCTCACTGAATACGATCCAGTTTAAGAACTGCCTTCCTGCAGCCTGCTCCTTTTCAGTCGCAATCTGCCGGTCCACCATCACCTGCTTTGACGGTGCGCCCTGAATCATCTGATTTGCGAAATCCTCTTTATCGTTGTTCATAAAATAGGGAAGGAAGCCATACTCGTCTGTCTCTTCGGCTCCTGCCTCCGCAAGGTTTGGCCATGCCCAGTTTCCATTAAACCAGAACGCTGTCTTACCGTCCGCAAGGTCGATCGCCATCTCATCATAGTCTGCCCCTAACGGATCGCCTTTTGCTACGTTATACTCTTTCAGCACGTCAAAGATATCCAGAAATTCCGACATCCGGTTGTATGTATTAAGATCCAGCGTTCCCGCCTTGATCTCCTCCACCACTTTCTGCGCACCTTCTGAGGTTCCGTCATAAGTCTCGTAAATATACTGGAGATGATGCGCTCCTAACGACCAGTCTTCTTTCGCCATAGACACTGGTTTTTCTATTCCGTTCTCCACTAATCTGTCAAGAAATGCCTGAAACTCATCCAATGTAGTAATAGAAGCCGGATCAAAGGTTTCGCCAAGAGCCTTCTCAATTACCGTTTTATTGTAAATGATTCCACGCCCTTCAATACATAACGGAAAACTATAGATCTTCCCATTGATTTTTGTAAGATACCCCTCTGCCTCCGAGACCCACTTCTCCTCTGACATATCTACTCCCTTTTCCTCTGCAAGAGCGATAACATCCGTCGTATCCAGAATAGCGATCGTGGGCGGATTCCCTGAATTGTAAAGGCTTATCATCTTCGTATAAGGCGAATCGTCGCTGACTGGCATTACCTCCACATGTACGCCGGATTTTTTTTCATATTCTACCCCCATCTCCTCTAATGCAACCTGAATCTCCGCTTTTGTATTAAGCAGCGTGATGTTTGTGCCATTAAGGGAAGCGTCATACTCGAAGGTATCCGTCGAGGTGTCGATGGGTTCCTTCTTCTCTTCTGCATTCGGATCATCCGGATCACTGGCAAATCCAAATCTGCATCCTGTCAGCATTGTCATCATCAGTACCATAATCAGCACAACCGAGACAAGCCTTGCCATGACTTTCTTTCTCATGAATCATTCCTCCTTGTTCTTTAGATTTTTTTCATAACCGGTAAAGTAACCGGTTACTTTTGATGTACTTATCATATCACTGAAACTATATTGCGTCAATCTCCAAAAAAATCTTTGTGAAATATATCTGATTTTACACAACAAAACTTGTATATGTTTTACAAAACCGGTTACTTAACCGATTACTCATTGCCTGTATTTTATATTTTTGCTATACTGTAAAAGAGAAAAAATAACAGATTATACTGACAGAAAGAGGCAGCTATGGGGCAGAAAAAAAACGTAACCTTCAACGACATCGCAAAATACACGCACTTTTCCAAGACGACAATTTCCAGATATTTTAACAATCCGGACTCACTCACTCTTGAAAATCAGGAGATCATCGCGAAGGCTCTCGCTGACCTGGACTATAAAGAAAACAAGGTGGCACGCATCCTTGCCAACGGCAAAACAGAATTTATCGGAATCATCATCCCGAATCTCTCTCTCCATTACTATTCCGAGATGTTAAATAAGATTCTGTCTACCTACGAACAATTTGGCTATAAATTTCTCGTATTCATCGGCAATGAGAACGGGGAAACAGAGCGGCGTTATATAAAGGAACTCCTTGCCTATAAGATTGAAGGGCTGATCATCCTGAGCCATACGATTCCCTCAAAGGAACTTTCTGACCTTAATCTCCCCATCGTGACCATAGAGCGAGAAGATAAGTATGTATGCAGCGTGAACACAGATAACTATATGGGCGGCTACCAGGCGACCAGTCTTCTGGCCAGGCTGAATTGCGACATCCTGATACACATCAATTCCCCCACAGATGAAGCCATTCCTGCTTACGGACGTGTCAGAGGCTTTTTAGATCTGTGCAGAGAAAAACGGATTCCACATGAAATTATCCTGAAAGAAATAGGAAGCACTTATGAATCCATTCAGGGACACTTAAAAACCATCCTTGATGATCTGGAGCAAAAATATGCCGGAAAGAAAAAAGGAGTCTTCCTGTCTAACGATTCACAGGCAAATGTTTTTTTAAACCTCCTTATAAGAAAATACGGATTTCTGCCCGATGATTATCTGATCATCGGCTTTGACAACTCCCCCGTTTCCAGAGAGGCCATCATACCTATCAGCACCATCGGACAGCAGATTGATAAAATCGCCTATGAAGCGGTAAGTATGCTTGTAGGGCAGATGAATGAAAGAAAGAAGAGAAGACCGGCTCCTCCAAAAGAACCGGTCCATAAAGTCATTACACCTATATTGATCAGGCGGGACACTACCGAGAAAATGTAACTCCCAGCTTCACACTGCTTGACGGGTTCTGCTCGATCGCCATGTAAGCATCCGCAGCCTCCTCTAGAGCTACCACCGGATCTACAATGTTCTCACATTTGATGAGTCCCTTTCTGAGCATATCCCAGCATACAGCACAGATACGGTCAAAATCCCATCTTGGGTAATCCCTGTTCGGCTCGCTGCATGCCCGGGACAGTAATATGTTCGGTTGGTTGAAATGAGCCTCCCTGCCCAGATTAAAGCCCCCTGCACATTCATGATACCATCCTACCACCGCTATGTTCCCGTTGTATGCGATTCCTCTGATCGCATGCTGCAGCGCATGGTAATTCGCACTTGTTTCAATGATTACATCCGCACCGCGGTTATCTGTTGCCTTTTTTATTTCCAATCCAACATCAACGGCTGATGAATCCAATGCCAGATCTGCTCCGTTTTCTAATGCAGCCTCACGTCTTTTCTGAATCGGATCACATACAATGACCTTGGCAGCCCCTGCAAGACGTGCAAGCTGCGCGGCGATCAGACCGATTGCGCCTAATCCAAAGATTGCTACATTGTCCCCTACTCTCACCTGACCGTCGCGGATTCCTCCAAGAGCAAACTGTGCCGGATCGTAACACATCGCTTCCTTCCAGATCATTCTCTCTGACATTCTCAGCGCATTCTCTGCTTTTAAAGTATGGGTACTCTTAAATGGTCCGTATCCCGCAATTCTTTCACCAACCTGAAACCCTGACACCTTCGGTCCTATCTCCGTAATATTTCCAACCCACATATTGCCCGGCCGCATAAAGAACGGTTTTTCAGCCGCTTCCTTACTGGGTAGGAATAACTGCAGTTCTTCATCAAACACATTTTCTAAAAACGGATCTTCCCCGCGGAAATGGGTAAATTCCGTCCCATGTTTGGCCGCCGCATAAGAGACCTTCACCCGAATCTCATCTTCCTTTAGCGGTGCATCCTCATATTCTCTCGCAAAAGCTTTTCTCGGTTCCGTTGAAACAACCTCTAATTTTGTCATATGCCTACTCCTTTTACTTTCTCTCTCAAATTTATCACTCTACCCTGACAGTGCTTCCTTCTTTCTCGGAAGATGAGACGACTGCACTGACAAGCTTTAGCCCTTCATATCCTTCCCTGATGTCTGCCATCGGTTTTTCCTCTCCCAGAACTGTACGTATAAAATAGCGGTCTTCTTCATAAGTACAATCTGCATCTGCCGCAATCTCTTCAACCCTTATCTCCTCTTCCCCAGTAAAGGTGAATACGGCATGATTCTGATCTTCAAATTCAGCGGTCATATTCTCACAGATCACCCGGAATCTTGCATTCCACTGGTTCTTTACAGAACAGTTGGAGCCGCAGACAGAACCCAATGCCCCGTTCTTGAATCTAATATTACTTACACTGGTGTCCTCAACCGTATATCCTTCCACCTGTTTATGACACAGGTTGGCAACATACCCGTTTACAGCCGACGCTCTCCCCATCAGATACAGACTCATATCATAGAGATGGATCACCTGCTCAAACACCTGTCCGCCACACCTCTTTGCATCCCGCCACCATGGGCCGTGAAGGCTGTTGCACTCATAATTTGCCATATACAGTGTCATTCTTCCTGCCGTACCGTCCGCTATATATTCCTTGAATTTTTTCACGGCGACGCCAAAGCGCATCTGATACCCAACCTGCGTAACAATTTTGTTTTTCTCAGCAGCCTCTGCCATAGCCCGCCCTCTTTTCAATGTAAGCGCAATTGGTTTTTCAATAAAGATATGAATCCCCCTTTTTGCTGCTTTCTCGAATTGTCCGTTATGTGCAAAAGGAGGCAGGCAGATATAAAGCACATCTATCTGCGCTTCTTCAAGCATCTGATCAAAATCATCAAATATCTGGCACTCCAAATGTTCTTCTTCTGCAAATCTTCTGGCATCGCCTATCGGCTCAGAACAGAGCGCCGAAAGCTTTACCCCTTCCATCTTCATCATACTGCTGGCATGTCCTCTTCCCATATTTCCCATTCCAAGTATCGCTGCTTTCAGTATTCTTTCCATCATTCATTTCCCTTCTATGTATATTCCGGCATCCAGTCTCTGTGCGCGGTTAACATCTCATCGCACATACAGCGGATTTCATCCATGGACAGTTCCGCTGCCGTATGCGGATCCATCATTGCCGCCATATATAAATCTTCCTTACGTCTTGATTTAGCTGCCTGTATGGTCAGTAGCTGCACATTGATATTGGTGCGGTTGATCGCCGCACACTGCTCCGGAAGGTTCCCCACGTAACAGGGATGTATCCCCGCCCTGTCAACTAGACATGGCACTTCCACGCAGGCATTGGGCGGAAGGTTGGGAATTATGCCATGGTTCAGCACATTTCCGTGTATGCGGTAAGGGACATCATTTTCCATCGCGTTAATGATAAATGACGCAAACTCCCGGCTTTTTTCATGTTCAAGCTTTTCGTTATTCACAAGCTCTCCCCGCATTTTCTTCCAGTCCTCAATCTGTTTGATGCAGCGTCTCGGATATTCATCCAGCGGAATCTTGTACCTTTCAATCAATTCCGGATATTTTTCCTTAATAAACCAGGGCGTATACTCCGCAGAATGCTCGGAAGATTCCGTGATATAATATCCAAACCGCAGCATCATCTCATACCGCACACGGTCCCAGTCCGCATCGTAAGATGTCTTTCCCGCCAGAAAATCCGCTGCTCTTCTTTTTATCTCTGGATACAGGTCATTGCCTTTTCCGTCTTCCACCTTCAAGAGCCATGCCTGATGATTGATTCCTGCAATGTCCCATTTCGTCTCCGGAACAAGCTCTTCCATATCCAAGGCTTTGAATAGCTGCGGAATACATACCTGCACACTGTGACAAAGCCCCACGGTCTGAATATCTGTAAAGGTTTGAAGATAGCCTGTCAGCATAGCCATAGGATTAGAATAATTAATAAAAAGCGCGTCCGGACACATCTTTTCTATATCCTTTGCAAATCCCTCTAATACCGGAATCGTACGAAGCGCTCTGAATATTCCGCCGATCCCCAGTGTATCCGCAATTGTCTGTCTGAGTCCGTATTTTTTCGGAATCTCAAAGTCCGTAATGGTACATGGATCATACCCTCCCACCTGAACGGCATTCACTACATATTTCGCTCCTTTCAGCGCTTCTTTTCTGTCCAGATGGGCCGCAATCTTTATCTTTCTTTTGGAGTTTGCCGCAAGGTTATCCAACATCATCTTAGAATCCTTAAGACGCACTGGATCAATATCGTGCAGCGAAATTTCTAAGTTTTCAATCTCCGGTGTCAGAATACAATCTCCCAGCACACTTTTGGCGAAAATTGTACTTCCTGCACCCATAAAAGTTATTTTTGGCATAGCAAAAATCTCCTCTCGTATAGTATTATCCTTTCATCCCTGTAATCGTGATTCCTTCAATAATATGCTTCTGGGCAAACAGATACACGATTAACACCGGTATGATTGATATGGTAGATGCCGCCATGATCAGAGACCAGTCTACCGTATATTTCCCTTTAAACATATTCAGAAGCAGCGGAACTGTAAATTTATCCTGTGAATTCAGGAAGATAAGCGGTGTATAAAAGCTGTTCCAGTTCCACATGAAGGAAAAAATGCCAAGGGATGCCAGAGCCGGTCTTATTAACGGGACGATGATCCTGAAAAAGATAGAGCCGTAATTTGCACCGTCAATGATCGCCGCCTCGATCAATTCATCCGGCAGCGCCATAATGAACTGCCTGCACAAAAATACACCCATCGGCATATAAGCAAACGTCATTAAAATAATTGCAAGATGCGTATCGATCAGATTCAGTTCACTAAAGATCAAAAACAACGGAATCGAAATAACCGTATACGGCACCATCATCACGGTGATAAAGCCCCCGAAAACAACATTCGAGCCTCTAAACTTCAGTTTTCCAAGCGCATAGCCTGCCATTGCGGATGTCGTCACCTGCCCCGTCACATTGATGACCGCCAGCTTCAGACTGTTAAAATATGCTTTGTCAAAAGGCAGGTCTGTCAGCGCCTTTTTATAATTCTCCCACCGGAATATCTCCGGGATCAGACTTGGCGGATAGGCAAATGCTTCCTGCGCACCCTTCAGTGAAGTCGAAACCATCCAGAGGAACGGAAAAATCGCCAATGCCGCCATAATAATTAAGATAATCTGTATGATTAGATTCGAAATTCTCTTTTTTGTTTTTCCGCCGATCAAAATCTTTTTACTCTCTTCCATCTTCTGCATATCTCTCACCTACTCTCCGTAATGAACCCATTTGTCAGACAACTTAAACTGCACGATAGATATGACGACAACAATCGCGAACATGATCAGGGCGATTGCCGATGCTTTACCAAGTTCAAACTGCCTGAATGCTGTCTGATATATATGGATCGCCAGTGTATAAGTCTTCTTGGCAGGTCCTCCTGATGTAAGCAGAAACATCTGATCAAACACCTGAAACGCATTGATCATTGTCGTAATCGTCACTAGAAGCGTCGTGGGCGATATCAGCGGGATCGTAATATGGAAAAAGACATCTCTTTCATTCGCTCCGTCAATCTTTGCCGCATCCACATAATCTCTCGCAACATTCTGAAGTCCAGCAAGAAATAACACCACATTGTAGCCAAGCCCCCACCAGATACTCATCACAATGACTGCTCCCATTGCCGTCGCCGGATTTCTGAGCCACTCCTTTCCTTCAATTCCGAAAAAGCTAAGTATCATGTTAAGTATCCCGAACTGCGGCTGATAAATCCATGACCATACAACTGCGATCGCTACAGAGGTAACAATCTGCGGCATGAAAAACACTGCCCGATAAAACATTTTTCCCCACGCCTTATTCAGCAGCAAAGCCAGTCCCAGCGCCAAAACAATCGAGCACGGCACATAGATTGCCGCATATACAAAAGTGTTTTTTACAGCAATCATTGTATCCGAATCCAAAAACACCTCTTTAAAATTGGAAATCCCCACATAAGACGGCGAACCAAAACCATTCCACTCGAAAAAACTAAGTACAAAAGCAATCATGATCGGAATGATTCCAAGACAGATCAGACTGATAAGCTGGGGGAGGATAAACACAATCCCCCAGCGGTTTCTGGAGCTTTCCAGCTTACTTTTCTTCATATGCCTACCTCCCCCTTTTATGGTTATTGCTCATTCAGTGCTTCATCTATGACCGCGTTCATATTTTGGAGCGTCTGCACCGAATCCTGTTCTCCAACAAGCATTTTTTCTGCTTCTTCCATAATAGAATCTGTCAGTCCCGGATGAGTAGCTTCTGCTTTCGGATATACTAAAGCCGGATCGACTGCATCCAAAAAATACTGCGCGTGCTCCGGCGTACCGGTAAGCACGATATCACTCAGTCCGTCTACGGTAGGCACTGCATTTCCCTGCCCCTCCATACGGATCTTCTGACCGTCTTTTCCGCAGTAATAAGATACAAATTCCCATACAGCCTCCGGATTCTTTGTATTCTTATTGATAACCATCGGCGTTGCCGGCATCGCCGGCATCTGTTGCGACGGATCATCATAGTACGGGAACGGAGCTACATCATACGTAAAATCCAGCTCCGTAAAGTCCGCCACAAACCACCTTCCTGCATAAAGCATTCCCGCCTGACCGGATACGAACAATGTATCTGCCGACTCTCCGCTTGTCAAAGAACCCGCGAAAGTAAATGCTTTTGATTTTATATTGTTTTCCAGATATTCCAGCCCACTTTTCGCTCTGTCCGAGTCAAAACCGGATGACTTCATATCATCTGAGTAAATATCTTCGTCAGAAGAAAACATCATGGAATAAAGCGGACACCAGTAGTTTTCATAGACAAATCCAACCTTTGATGCATCTCTCAATTTTTCTGACACTTCCTGAAGCGCCTCAAAGTTCCATTTTCCTTCCTCATAATATTCCTGCGGCGTCTTAATCTTCAGTTCCTTAAGTAGCTCCGCGTTATAATAGATGACCATCGGATTGCAGTCTACCGGAACTCCTGTTATCTTGTCATTAAATGTATAACTTTCCAAAAGGTTTTCCGGAACATCACTTTTCTTCAATAAAGAAGCAGAATCATCCAGATATTCTGTCAGGTCTAAAAGCACATCTGAATTATTAAGCTCCCCGTAAGAAGCTTCCTCCGAATAAAAGCAATCCGGCGCTTCCTTAGATTTTAACTGTGTCAGGACTTTTTCATTATAGTTGTCTCCGGGAACGCCGATCAGTTTTACCTGTGTGTTATCACTCTGTTCATTAAATGCGTCAACAGCCTTTTGATACTGCGCAAGTTCCCCCGCGGAACCTCCCACCATAAAGCGCACCAGCGTCTTGCCGTCCTTACTCTCACTGCTGCCGGAATCATCAGAACTGCCGCACCCTGAAAGTGCTGATACAGTGATCATACCCACCGTTAAAAGTGATGCCAGAATTCTCTTTCTTACCATATAATTTCCTCCTTAAGTTCACACTATTTTTTGTTTCCAGCCGGCTACTTATGTTTATTTTATAAAATTTCCTGTCAAAATACATACATTCATGTGTCTTAGAGATGGATTTATGTTGTTTTTTGTATATTTCCATGATATATTGTCAAAGAAGGAGGACTCTTTTATGAAAATTGAAACATACTATGCCTCAAAGAATGAGTATGACATCAATCTTAGATACTGCGGATATGAAGAATGCTATCCTGATTTTAAAATGGCTCCCCATGTTCGTTCTGAATATTTGATCCATTATGTCACACAAGGGGAGGGAGAATTCACCTGCGGAAATTTCACATATCCGATTCGGCAGAACGACCTTTTTATCATACAACCGCAACAGATTGTGAGTTATAGGACGAACGCTGAAAATCCGCTGCATTTTTCGTGGTTTGCATTTGCCGGCGAAAAGTCAGACCAACAGCTTCCCTTACTTGGATTTTCCGATGAATGCCCTGTACAAAGGCTCCATCCCCAGTATTCCATTGAGGAAAACATTCATCTTCTGGTAGAACATATTAATTCTCCGGGCTACCAGAATGAATTTGCGATACAATCCATTATTTATTCCATCATGTCCAATATCGCGCAATCATATTCTCTTTCAGGGAAACACAAAAAAAACAGCCAGACAACTGCATTTGTACACGTAAAAAAAGCGAAGTCCTATATAAAATGCAATTATATCTACCCTATCACCGTCACAGACGTGTCCAAACATGTCGGTTTAGAGAGAAGCTATCTGTCTAAGATCTTCAGCCAGTGCACAGGCACCACCATCCAGAAATATATACTGAACGTTCGGATACAGCGCTCTAGATTTCTTTTAGAGCAGACCGATTACAGCATAAAAGAGATCAGTTTTTCCGTAGGCATGACGGACGAATACTATTTTTCCAGGGTATTCCGGCAGGCTGTAGGTGTCCCCCCTTCCAGATACCGTACAAACGCAAAAACACATTTATCTCCATTGTAAAATCCTTCGCCAGATTATACATTGAAGCTGCCGGCTATGAAATGATCATATATTCCGCGGCATACTTGTAAATATGCCATGGCACATAAGGAGGACACATCATGACAAACGAACAGATACTAAGTAAAGCCAGTTACCCAAGACCAGATTTTGTCCGGGAAAACTGGACGTCCCTTGACGGGGAATGGGAGTTTTCCCTCTCATCCCAGTTAAAATACTCCTTCCCTGACAGTTATCAGGACAGGTCCCTTCCCGGGAAGATCACTGTTCCATTCTGCTGCGGCTGCAAAGCAAGCGGAGTCAACTGCACCGATTATGAGAGTGAAGTGTATTACGCACGCACCTTTACTGTTAACGAGCAGATACTTTCCGGTGAAGTTCTGCTAAAATTCGGCGCTGTGGATTACTGCTGCGACGTGTGGATCAACGGCTCGCATATCGGCTCGCACTCCGGCGGACATACACAGTTTGAATTTCCTATAGCCGCCTTTCTCCATCCCGGAAAGAACCGCATTTATCTTCACGCAAAAGACACCCGAAGCTGTGACCGCCCCCGCGGAAAGCAATATTGGAAAGATAAACCCGACCGATGCTGGTATACGAACACGATTGGCATCTGGAAATCCGTCTGGCTGGAGTTCACCCCAAAGGAATATATAACACGCGTAAAACTGACCCCTGATACAAACAATCGAAATCTGAAACTGGAAGTATATTTGAACCGAAACCTTTCCGGCACCTTGAAGTCAGACATCTATTTTCACGATATTCTGAAAAAAACAGTTACCCTGTCATTCACTGACACACATTATATTAACGAAACCATCTCTATTGAGGAAGAGGATTTCATTGACGAGATCCACTACTGGAGCTGTGATTCACCGAATCTTTACAATC
>OFFJ01002538.1_pt1 | contig 11522 bp, 10 predicted proteins | sample 1521261 | NCBI WGS metagenome assembly OFFJ01 (sample SAMEA3504122, study PRJEB24116) | mouse gut metagenome | biome: mouse gut; feature: mouse-associated habitat; material: faeces | place: Denmark | collected 2011 | reverse complement strand
ACGGCGAGATCCGCATGGCCAACCTGTGCATTGCCGGCGGCATGGCGGTCAACGGCGTGTCCGCCCTCCACAGCGACATCCTCCGAAAGGACGTGTTCCGGGATGCCTGCAACATGGAGCCCGATAAGTTCAAGAACGTCACCAACGGCATCGACCACCGCCGTTGGCTGGCGGAGATCAACCCCGGCCTGAACCAGCTCATCTGCGACCTCACCGGCAGCAGCGCCTATCTTCTCCATCCCGGCGCGGAGCTGCCAAAGCTGGAGAAGTTTGCTGAGGACAAGGAGGTTCTCCTCCGTCTGGACCAGATCAAGCGGGCCAACAAGGAGGCCTTTGCCAAGTATGCCAAGAAGGCTCAGGGCTTTGCCATCAACCCGGATGCCATTTTCGACGTCCAGGTCAAGCGGCTACACGAGTACAAGCGGCAGCTGCTGAACGTGATGCACATCATCCATCTCTACCACCAGCTCCAGGATAACCCCAACATGGAGGTGCAGCCCCACACCTTTATTTTCGGCGCCAAGGCTGCTCCCGGCTACGCTGTGGCCAAGCGGATCATCCGCCTCATCAACTCCCTGTCCGCCCAGATCAACCAAGACCCCATCTGCAAGGATAAGCTGCAGGTCTTCTTTATGGAGAACTACCGGGTATCCCTGGCGGAGCTGTTGATGCCCGCCAGCGAGGTGAGCCAGCAGATCTCCACCGCGGGCAAGGAGGCCAGCGGCACCGGCAACATGAAGTTCATGATGAACGGCGCGCTGACCGTTGGCACCCTGGACGGCGCCAACGTGGAGATGCACGAGGTACTGGGGGACGAGAACATGTTCCTCTTCGGCCTGAAGACCGAGGAGGTCAAGGAGATGCGGGACATCGGCTACAACCCCTTCAATCTCTATGCCCGGGATCCCAACCTCCACCGCGTGCTGGATCATATCAGCAACGGCTTCCGGGACGGCGTGCGCTACGACGACCTGGTCCAGCAGCTGCTGCTGGGCGTGAACGGCTCCCCCGCCGACCAGTATATGCTCTTGGCCGACTTTGCTTCCTACTGTGCCGCCGAGCGGAAAATGACTGAGACCTATGCCGACCGCCAGAAGTGGAACCAGATGAGCCTGTGCAACATTGCCCGTTCCGGCATCTTCGCCGCCGACCGCTCCATCGCGGACTATGCGGAGAGAATCTGGCACGTGCCCTATAAGAAGTGATACGGGGGCTGTTCTTTTTCTTCTTGAAAGAAGAAAAAGAACCAAAAAGAAAAACTTTTAATGGCCCCCCGCCTGCCTTTATTGCTTCTCTTTTTTATAACAGTCAGTGCCAGAAGGGCGCGGAACGTGAGTTCCGCGCCCTTCATCTTTTGGAGTTACAGGGAAAGCCTCAGCTCTCTGCCGGCCTCTCCACTGCCCGGACAAATTCCACGCCGGGATAGCAGGTCTCCAAAAACGCCTGCCCGTCCTCAGTTGTTGTCAGCGCCTCTTCAAGGAGGGAGCGGAAGTGTTCATCCAGCTCCTCCCTCCCGGTACTGGACGCCAGGAAAAAGTCCTGATCTGTATTCATCAGCACTCCGATCGCCGCGTCCTCCTCCGTAGTCAGGAGGTCCTCCGCAGGCAGGAACGCTACGTCTACGCCTCCATCCGCCAGCGCCTGGGCCGTGATGCCTCCGGCGGTGCCGATGGTCACAGTGGCAGGCTCCCCTAAGGTGCAGCCTACTTCCTCCAGCGCGCCGTCCAGCAGACTGGATAGCTCCTCCAAGCTTTCCAGCATCCGGTCCGTATCCTCCCAGTCCACCATGACCTCCACGCTCAGGCTCTCCAGGAACAGAGGGCGGGACTTCTCCGCCGGCTGATTTTCCTCCGGCTGGACAGAGACCGGCGGCGGGGAAGGCTCCGGCGGCGTCTCCGGCTCCGCCCGGCGGCACCCGGCCAGCAGCAGGCAAACCGCCGCCAGAGCCCATACGATCCTTATCTTCATCTCACGCCAGCCCCAGCTCCGCCATCTCGGCGTTCACCTTGTCCTCGCAGGACCGCATAGCCGAAATGGTCCGCTCCATCAGGGTGTCCAGCTCCCAACCCAGAAGCTCCGCTCCCTGGCGAATCCCGGCTGCATCCGGCGGCAAATTTCTTATCCTTGAACTTCTTCTTGAGACTGCTGACTTCCATATCCTGAGTGCTTTTGCTGGGGCGCATCCGGGCGGCGGCGCCAATAAGGCCCGTCAGCTCGTCGGCGGCGAAGAGGACCTTTTCCATCTCATGCTCCGGCGCTACGTCGGAACACGATCCGTAGGCATGGCTGACGACAGCGTGAATCAGCTCCTCACCGGCCCCGGCCTCCTGAAGAAGCTCCGGCGCTTTCCTGCAGTGCTGTTCGGGCCACTGCTCGAAGTCAATGTCGTGGAGCAGGCCCGCCAGAGCCCAGAAATCCGAACGGTCTCCGTAACCCAGCTCCCGGGCGTACCACGCCATGACGCCCTCCAGGGTCAGGGCGTGGAGGATATGGAAGCTCTCCTTGTTGTACCGGCGCAGCAGGGCCAGCACCTCTTCTCTGGTGTGCAGCATGATGGTATTCTCCTTATGTTCATTCTGGTGATATAGTCTGTGGGGACCGGCTTCAGCAGACGAGCCTGCCCAGCAGGGCCATGAGGGCCTCCGCGCGCCGGTAGGACTGCTCCGACAGCCGGGCGAACAGCTTGCGCAGGCAGATATCCATGGTCTCCTCCGAGGCCCGCTGGTAGTTGAAGCCGTTGCAGGCATCCTGATGGTAGCAGGCCCGGAGTGCCTGATGCAGATTCTCCCAGCACAGGCGCTCTACCGAGACGGCCGGTGTGTAGCGGTTTCCCGTAATCAGGAAGTAAGCCGCGCACAGCTCCCGGGCGGCAGTGCGCTTCTCCGAGGCCGCCTGCCGCAGAAGTCTGGCCGCTTCCCGGTTTCCTGCCCGGCAGGCCAGAGCCTGACAGCACCGGCTCTCTGCCATCTCCTCCTGGAGGAAGGACTCCAGCACCTCCAGGGATTCTCTGGCTTCGGTGCCCATGCAGCAGGGATTGGGCTCCGCCCCGGGGAGATTTCCCCCGCCGCCCTCCTGGGCGGGAACCGGGGCCGCCGTCTGAGACGCAGGCGCCGGAACGGTCTCCGGGACCGCCATACCGGCATCCGGTTCCTGGGAAAAGGGGTCCGTACCGGGCGCGACCCGCTGCCAGACACGGTCGTACACGCGATAGTCATACGCGGGGGACGGCTCCTGTCCGCCGCCAAAGGGTGTGGTTTCCATAGCAACAGCCTCCTTTACTAGGCCATTGTATGCGAAAAAGCCGGGGTTGGTTATTCCTCCGCCGTACCGGTCACACCGCTTTTCAAGGCCAGCAGATGCTCCGCCGCCAGCCGGTAACCCTCGAAGCCATACCCTGCAATGGTTTTACAGCAGGCCAGCCGGACATAGGACACCTGCCGGAAGTCCTCCCGCCTGCTCACATCGGAGATATGGACCTCCACCGCCGGAAGCTCCACCGCTTTCAGCGCGTCCAGCAGGGCCACGCTGGTGTGGGTATAGGCGGCGGGATTCATCACGATGCCGTCCATCCGCCCACAGGCGGACTGGATGGCGTCCACCAGCGCCCCCTCGTGGTTGGACTGGAAGATCTCGCACTCGATCCCCAGCTCGCCGCAGAAGGAGCGGATATAGTTCTCCAGATCAGCGTAGGTCTGTTTCCCATAAATATCCGGCTCCCGGATACCCAGCATGTTCAGATTGGGACCGTTGAGGAACAGCAGCTTCACCGGCCGTTCACCTCCTTCAGAACAGTACGGACCATATCTTCTATCGATCCGTTATTGTCTGCCGTCAAGTCCGCAAAGGACTGGTACAAAGGCTCCCGCCGCCGCCACAGCGCCCGAAGGTCCGTGCTTTGGGACACCGGGCGTCCCGCCGTGGGCAGCTTTTCCAGAGAACGGGTCAGGTGGACGATAACGCCGTTTTGATGAAGGGGAGCATAGTTTTCCGGGCGTGTCACCACACCGCCGCCGGTACTGAGGATACAGCCGGTACGGGCCCCGGCCTTTCGGACGGCGGCGCTTTCCAGCGCGCGGAAAGCGTCCTCCCCCTCCTCTGCGAAGATTCTGGGAATAGGCTTGCCGGCATCTGCCTCAATCAGACGGTCCAGATCCAGAAACTCCTTTCCCAGCCGCCGGGCCAGCGCCCTGCCTACGGCGCTCTTGCCGCAGCCGGGCATCCCGATCAGCACCACGTTCCGCATCTGTGCGTTCAGGCTGGAAACGACCTCCTCCAAACGGTCATCCGGGATATCCGCCCCGGTGAAAAGCTCGGCGGCCCGTCTGGCCTGGGCCACCAGCATGGGCAGGCCGCAGGAACAGGGGATGCCTCTGGCCTCCGCCTCCATGAACAGCGCCGTGCGCAGCGGGTTGTAGACCACGTCCAGCACGCCCTCCAGCCTGGGAAAGGCCTCCAGGGAAACGGGGGACGCGCCGCACCTGGGATACATCCCTACCGGCGTGGTATTGATGACCACCTGCGCGTCGGCGTGGCGGGAGAGGTTTTCATAGTTGTCCTCCCCATGCCGGGAGATCACCACGACCTGCGCCGCGCCCAGCTCCTTGGCGGCGGCCCGGGCCGTGCGGCTGGTGCCGCCGGAGCCCAGGACGATCACCTTTTTCCCCGCCATCTCCACACCGGCCCGCTTGGCCAGATAGATCAGGCCATCGATGTCCGTATTATACCCGATGAGCCGCCCGTCCCGGTTGACCACCGTGTTTACCGCGCCGATGGCCGCCGCCCGGGGGTCCACCTCGTCGCACAGGGGGATCACCGTCTGCTTGTAAGGGATGGTCACGTTCAGTCCCTTGAACGCCCGCCTGCGGAACAGCTCCTCCACCGCGTCCGGCGGCGTGGGATACAGCTGGTAGCCGTAGTCCGCCAGCGCCCGGTGGATCTGGGGAGAAAAGCTGTGGCCCAGCGTCTCCCCCAACAGTCCGTATTCCATTCAGAAAACCTCGCTGTACGCGCCCAGGAAGGTAAAGAAGTCCTCCTTCTCCAGCTGGCTGAGGACGGTCTGGGTGTCGGGATCGTGTACGGAGGCCTCCACGTCGAAGTAGAAGCGGAACTCGAAGTCCTTGCCGGGGATAGGACGGCTCTCCAGCTTGCAGATATTCAGCCCACGGGTGGCAAATTTGGCGATGAGGCTGTAGAGGGAGCCGGGACGGTGGCTGGCGGAGGCTACGAAGGTGATCTTGTTGGCCCCGTCGTAGATCTCCAAATCCCGGGAGATACAGATGAACCGGGTGTAGTTGTGGTCGGTGTTCGCCACCCGGTTGGAGAGGATCTCCAGCCCGTAGAGGTCCGCGCACCCGGCGGAGGCGATGGCAGCCAGGTCGCTGCGCCCGCTCTCGGAGACGTACTGGGCGGCCCGGGCGTTGTTGTCGAAGACGGTGACCTTCACGCCGCTGCTCTTGAGGAAGTCCCCGCACTGGTTCAGGGCCTGCTCATGGGCCACCACCTCTTTGATGTCCGCCTGCTTCACGCCGGGACGGGCCAGCAGGCAGTGTTCCACCTTCAGCTTCAGGCTGCGGACGATCTTGCAGTTGTACTTCTCCATGAGGTCGTAGACCTCGGTGACGGACCCGGCGGAGGAGTTTTCGATGGGCAGGATGCCGTACCGGCACATGCCGGCCTCCACCGCCCGGAACACGCCGTCAAACCGCCCGAAATACATGATCTGGGGCAGGGCGAACATCTTGGTGCAGGCGATCTGAGAGTAGGCCCCCTCGGCCCCCTGACAGGCCACTACCGCCCGGCTGGGGAACTGACCGGAGGACTTCGCCGCCTCCGCGATCTCCCGGCACAGAGCGGACTCCCCGGTGTTCAGCCGGTTCTCCTGATAGTCCCGGCTCAGCTCCAGCAGGGTAGAGAAGAGGATCCTGGTGTATTCCTGCAATTCCTCCCCGCACGCGCCGGTGACCCGATAGAGGATGTCCCGCTCCCGGCCTGCGTGCAGGACCGGGGTGTTATGCTCCTTCTTGTAGTCCGCCACGTTCCTGACGGTCTCCATGCGCTGTGTGAACAGCGACACGATCTGATCGTCGATCTGGTCCAGTTGGGTCCGGTAATCCTGTAACTCCATGATAATTGTCCTCCCAATATTCTGTTTCTGTTTTGTTTTATCAGAAATTCAGCAAGCTGCCTGTATGAATGTCCAGGGCCTGTTACCCGGACTTTTTCATCAAGCGGCATATTATACCCCCACGATACCACCTTCTGAATCATCTTTTTTGCAGAGGTTTTCCCACTTAATTCACACCCGCCAACAGCCGCTCTTCCGGCAGATCAGCAATTAAAGAAAGCAGTTCAAGGATTTCATTTTTCAGTACCCCATCATGAATTGCCTTCTTAAAAAAGCAGAAGTTTGGCCATTGTGCCACCATAACGATCCACGCATACCAAATCATTGCCTGCCGTTCTTTTTCGGTTGCGTGATATATTCGCAGCATACGGCTGATTTGATCGTGAAAATATCGAATCGCAAAATCCAGCCGGGCTTTGGCACCTTCCGGGTTTGTCTGCTTCTCATCATAATCAAAACCGGCCAGATTGACCAGCTGATTGATAATTACTTCCGTTCCTGCTAAATTGAAATCAATAAAACCAACGAAATGCTGTGCATCATCAATAAGCACATTCGAAAAATTCTCGTCCCCCTGAAACACGCAGCGAGGCAATTCGCGGAAAACCGCTTTGAGCTTACATCGAATGTCTGTATGCCGAATCTCCAGCCGGACTGCCAGATCATCTTCTTCCTCGTTCCGAAGAAGACGGATCAGTTTATTAAAATTATCCTGTTTTTCATCCACTCCGTTCGGAACGTCAAAGGGGGACAGTTCAAACAAACTGTACATTCCCATTGTTTCGGATAAGTCAACATCCCGATATGTTTCAGCAAACAGGGCTACATTCTCTGCCACCTGAAAAGTCAATTGTTCTTCATCATTTAATTCCATATCGCCTGCGAGAGGCCGGTCAATATATTCGGACAAGTAACACAGGAATTGCTTCCATGGGTGCAGATAGTTGCCGTTATCATCCGCAATAAACGCCGGACACAGGAATCCCATTGCCCGATACCTTCCAATCAGACGGTTAAGCTCCCCCATGCGTTTTTCTGTCATATCCGGTGCGTTGCAGAACCGTAATACCCATTTTTTATCAATGATATAATTGAGGCGCACATCCAGCGCGTCATGGGTGGTATCGATCAGTTGAATTGCATTTGCGCTCCCAATGCCAAACCTGGAAAGTTCGATCAAAATATCTGCACGTTCGGGCACTTCCATTTCTTTTGGAAACCGTTCGCTTAGTTTCAGTTCATACTGATCCTCTATCATAAGTCAGTCCCTTAGTTCTTTCTCCTGCATATCACAAAATTCATTATGCGTACCAGGCGTCCTCCAAAGCAACAGGCGAAAGCTTTTTAAGCAGGTCACTCCAGCATCATATCCAGCACCGTCAGCGCCGTCACGGCCTCCGCCACCGGCACAGCCCTTGGCACGATGCAGGGATCGTGCCGCCCGTGGATGACCAGCGGGGCGTTTTCTTTTGTCTCCAGGTCCACCGTCTCCTGCTCCCGGGAGATAGACGCGGTGGGCTTCACGGCGATGTTGACCACCAGTGGCATTCCACTGGTAATGCCCCCCAGCACGCCACCGGCGTGGTTGGTGCGGGTCCTCACCCTGCCGTCCTCCATGATAAAGGGGTCGTTGTGGACGCTGCCTCGCATTCCGGCGGCGGCAAAGCCCGTTCCGAAGGACACCCCACGCACGGCGGGGATGCCGAACAGCGCCGCCGCCAGACGGTTCTCCACCCCGCCGAACATGGGCTCCCCCACTCCCGCCGGGAGCCCCAGGACAAAGCACCGGATCACGCCGCCCACGGAGTCCTGCTCCATCCGCGCCGCCTCGATGGCCTGCCGCATGTTCATCCCCGCCGTATCGTCAAACACGGGGAAAGGCTTGTGGAGAAGAACCTCCAGATCCTCCCGTTTGACAGCAGCGAAGTCCGGAGGAGCATCGACAATATTCTCTATTTGTCCAATATGGGCCGCGACAGTAATACCTCTCTGCCCCAGAAGCTGTAAAGCAAAAGCCCCTGCAAAGCACAGAGGAGCCGTCAGGCGTCCTGAGAACTGTCCGCCTCCCCGAATATCGTAATTTTCGCCATATTTGATAATAGCGGTATAATCAGCATGGGAGGGCCGGGGGGTGCGCTTGAGGCCGGAATAATCCCTGCTGTGCTGGTCGCCGTTGTGGATGACCATGGCCACCGGCGCGCCGCAGGTCCTGCCGTCCACCAGCCCGGAGAGAACCTCCGGCGTGTCGCCCTCCTTCCGTGGGGTAGACCAGGCATTCTGCCCCGGAGCCCTCCGGGCCATGAAGGCGGCCACCTGGTCCATATCCGGCGCGAAGCCCGCCGGGAGGCCGTCGATGACGCATCCGATGGCGGGGGCATGGGATTGTCCGAAGACGGTGACTTTCAATTTATTCCCCAGTGTGTTCATGGAATATCCCTCCTAACAGGCGGTAGTGTTCCCAGAAATCAGGATAGGATTTCGCCACGCACTCCGCGCCCAGGAGCGTCACCGGCTCCCGGCAGCGGGTGGCGGCAATGGCCGCCATCATGGCGATGCGGTGGTCGTTGCAGCAGTCCACGGTCCCGCCGGTCAGACCGTCTCGCCCGTAAATGGTCAGGCTGTCGGGGTGTTCCGCCACCCGCGCCCCCAGGGCGTTCAGCACGGCGGTGATGGCGGCAAGGCGGTCGCTCTCCTTGATGCGCAGGCGTCCGGCGTTGACCAGCCGGGCCGTTCCCTGCCGTACCGCCGCGGCCGCCGCCACGGGTGGGGCCAGGTCCGGGCAACCGGACATGTCGATCTCAGTATCCCCGGGCTGGGACAGCTCCAGGCAGAGGGACTCAATCACCCGGTCGCCCTGTGCGGAATGTTGGGAAACGCCCCGCACATCCACCGTACACCCCAGGCAGTTGGCCGCATGCCAGAACGCTGCCTGAGACCAATCCCCTTCCACTGTGGCCTCCGCCGTTTGATACCGGCTGCCGCCGGAAATGAGATAGTGCGGCGGAAGGGAGCGAGTGGAGGCAATATCTATGCCAAATTCGCGCATTGCGTCCAGCGTCATGCCGATATACCCCTCACTCTCCATCCGTGTGGTAGGGATGATGACCGAAGGCCCGTCCAGCAAAGGCAGGGCCATGAGCAACCCGGTGAAAAACTGGCTGGATACATTCCCCGGCAGGCGGTACTCCCCCGGCGTCAACCTGCCTTCTACAGTAAGGACGCCCTCCTTCTGTTCGTACCGGATGCCCTTTTCGTCAAATATGTCGAAATAGGGCTTCTGGGGCCGCTCCATCAGCCGTCCGTGACCGGTGAAGATGCCACCGCCCCGAAGGGCAAGGGCAATGGGGATGAGGAAGCGGAGCGTAGACCCCGATTCCCCGCAGTCGAATTTTGGCAGATCGATACGTTCCGTGTTCAATTCTGTCAGGCACCGCCGGGTAGCCCGGATGTCCTGGGAGTCCGCCAGACCATGAATCACACTCCCCTCCCCCGCAAGGGCGGCGCAGATGAGCAGCCGGTGGGCCTGGGATTTGCTGGGGGGCGGCGTGACGGTCCCGGAGAGTTTTCCGGGAGTAATGGTGAGATTCATAGAGCGGCCTCCGTAAAGCGCCGCAGGCCCTCCAGATCCAGCCGGACGGTCTCCGCCCGGCCCACCTCCTTCAGCACCACCACGTCGATGCTGCCGCCGTCCCGCTTCTTGTCTCCGGTGGCGGCGGCGTAAAGCTCCGGGGCGGTATACGGGCACTCCGTTGGCAGATCAAACCGGCGGCAGGCGGCCCGCACCGCTTCCAGCATCCCGGCAGGGCTGTACCCCAGCCGCTCCGCCGCCCGGGAGGCCAGCACCATGCCGGTGGCTACCGCATAGCCGTGGGCAACGGTATAGCCGCTGCACTTCTCGATGGCGTGGCCCAGCGTGTGGCCGAAGTTCAGAAGCTTGCGCTTCCCGTGTTCCCGCTCATCCTCACCCACCACAGCGGCCTTGATCTCCACATTACGCCGGACCACTTCATCCATATGGGCGCGGACATCCCCGGTCGTGAGAAAGCGGTAAAAATCCCCGTCGGCGATGAGGCCGTGCTTGAGGGTCTCCGCCATGCCGCCGGCAAAGGCGTCCGGAGGCAGGGTCCGGAAGGTATCCGTATCACAGATCACCATTTTTGGCTGATGGAAGGCCCCCGCCAGATTCTTCCCCGCCGCCAGATCGATGGCGGTCTTCCCTCCCACGGAGGAGTCGGACGCGGCCAGGAAGGTGGTGGGCATCTGGATATAGTCCACCCCTCTCTGGTAGACAGCGGCGGCAAACCCCGCCATATCCCCCGTCACGCCGCCCCCCAGGGCAACTACAAAATCGGAACGGGTCAGTTTATTTTCCGCCAGAAATTCCAGCATCCCGCCGAAGATCCCCAGATTTTTGCTTTGCTCCCCCGCCGGGAAGGCGTGGAGGCACACCCGGAAGCCCGCCTCCTGAAGGGAGCGGCACACGGCGGCGGCATAAAGCTTTTCCACCGTGGTATCGGTGATGAGGGCGCAGGTCCGGGAGCTGGTCGCTCCCGCGATCAGCTCTCCGGCCTTTTCCAGCAGGCCGGGGCCGATGTAGACGGGATAGGGCGTGGACGCGTTGACGGCAATGGTCTGCATAAAAATCACTCCCTGGTCAGGATATCGAGGCTGTGGTTGGTGGCTCCAATGAGGTCGGGGCGCTCGCAGATGGAGAGATGGTATTTGACGTAGGCCTGGTACACCGCTTCGGAGAAATTGGGGAGCCGGTCCTTGATATAGCGGGTAAACAGGTCGGAGGCCACGATCTTTTCCCGCTTCAAGCCCGCTTCCCGGTTTAATTCGTCAATGTCCTCCAGCCGTACCAGCTCAAAAATTTCCGCCGGTTCGGAGATGCAGTGGTAATCCGCCGTCAGCAGTCCCCTGGTGAGATAGTTCATCATCTCGCCGCCGTCACCGGCAAAGATATACTGGATGATGGTGGCCTCGTTCATACAGTAGGCGGCGAAAATGCGGCCGCCGGGCTTCACCACCCGCCTGGCCTCCCGGAGGACGGTCAGCTTGTCCTCTTTGGTATAGAGGTGGTACAGCGGCCCGAACAGCAGCACCGCGTCGAAGCTCTCGTCCGCGAACCGGCTCAGATCCAATGCGTTGCCCTGCTCCACGGGGATCTCCGCGCCGCAGGCTCTCAGGTTCTCCCGGAACACCTCGATATTGTGTTCCACCAGCTCGATGGCGTGGACGTCGTAGCCATCCATAGCCAGAGCCATGGCGTAGACCCCGGTCCCCGCGCCCACATCCAGAATCTTCGCCCCCTGGGGTACGTACTGGCGGATATACTTCATGTTGGTGGTGAACTCCACGCTGCCGTGGCGGGACTTGGTCCGCTCATCCTCGTTGT
>OFFJ01002535.1_pt1 | contig 11531 bp, 6 predicted proteins | sample 1521261 | NCBI WGS metagenome assembly OFFJ01 (sample SAMEA3504122, study PRJEB24116) | mouse gut metagenome | biome: mouse gut; feature: mouse-associated habitat; material: faeces | place: Denmark | collected 2011 | reverse complement strand
AAGGCGATTTACAACGGCTTTTCCCAGAGGAACGCCCGAGAGGCACTGTGCCGCCGATGCGGCTTTGCCAGCCGGTTCAGAGTATAAAGCAAAGGAGAGACCCTGCCGGGGTCTCTCCTTTGCCTTTATCCGTGAAGCCTTTCATAGGTGACGCAGTGCCGGGCTCGGACGGACTCCCAGAGTTCGGAGGTCATGTCCATCACAAGCCTCTCATTATAGAAGGGGGCGACCTCATAGCAGTCCAACAGCAGATTCATATAGGGGGTGCGCTGAAAGCCGGTACACAGGGCTGCAGCATCCAGCAGGTAGTAGCTGGACAGCTCATTTCCGGTGTTCTGGGCGAACAGGCCGGGGTCAAGCTCCCGGTTGGAGTAGAAGAGGAAGGGGGTAGAGTACATCTTTTTTCGGGCCTGGAAGTTATAGTTGTCCGCGGCGGAGAAGTAGCCGCTCTCATCGTAGGACGCATAATTTGCCCCCAGGGTGGGCTTGTGGTCACCGAAGAAGATCAGCAAAGTGGGCCTCTCCCGGCTGTCCACATAGTCGGCCAGTGTTCCCAGCATTTGGTCGGCGTCGCAGAGACCCTGAGCGTAGGTGGTCACCGCGTCCAGATTTGCCTGTGACAGCCTGTCCGAAGTAACCGTCAGGGTGATTTCCTCCTGGGGCAGCGGGTTGAAGGGCTGGTGATTTTGCATGGTGATGGCAAAGAGGAAGGTGGGCTGTTCCGACTGGTCCAGTGCCTGCTCGATGAGAACTTCAAAGGACTGGTCTGTGGTGTAGCCCCGCTTGTAGGTGAGTTCTCCCATCTGATCCAGCTCGTCCCAGCCGTAGAAATCGTCGAAGCCCAGAAAGGGGTAGGCGGTTTTCCGGGTGTAGAAGCTGGGGTCGTAGGGGTGCATGGCCAATGTGCGGTAGCCGGCGTCCCTGTAGTTGGACACGTAGCTCTCCAGGGGATGGTCTACGTACTCGTAGGGAGTAGCGCCGCTGGGCAGAGTCTCAGTAGATAGGCCGGTGAGAATCTCAAATTCCGGACGCACCGTCCCGCCGCCGATGGCGTTGGTGAACAGAGAACCGCTGTAGCAGTTGTCCCGGCTGAGCAGCTCATCGTAGCGGGGCAAGGGATTTTGGCTGAAGGAGAGACCGGGCAGCTCCCTCAGATCCCAGAAGCTCTCACTGAGGACAAGAATGACATCGAAAGCTTCCCCGGCAGCCTTTGTCCACTCATAGCCGGCCAGCAGCTGATTTACATACTCTTGGGAGTACCCTCTGGGCTGCTGGAGACCCATACTGTTCAGGTTGAGGGCAAAGGCGCCGATAAATCCGTTTTCCTCATAGTTCAGACTCTGGAGCATGGTAAATTCGGTGTGGATGGTGAACCTCTCCAGCAGGTCGGTCATCCGGGCCTGTCCGGAGCAGAAAACAGCGCACAGCGACGCGGCGGAGGCGGCAAAAAACAGCCTCTCAGTCTGGGGGATGGGCAGGCGCAGGCCCAACACCGCCAGGACGGCGCACCAGAGTACCAACAGGAGAATGGCGGGGACCATGTACTTTGGGAGCCCGCCGCTGAGAAAGGAGAGGAGAGAACCTGCCTTGCCGGCCATGAGAACATCCTTGGGGAAAAAATGGTCTCCGTTTAGGGCCAGCTTCATGTAGTTGATGAAGGCCAGCAGAATGGACAGGCCGCCCACTACACCGCAGGCCGGCGCTGCCCGACCGAAGAGGAGAAGGACGATCGAAAACAGAACACAACATACCAGCACTCCGAACAGAGAGGGGAGCGTGTGTTTCTGCCAGAAGGTGAGCAAAGACTCCAGCCGACCGGCATTGTAGTATTCCAAGACCAGACAGCAATACAGGGGAAAAAGGCATAAACTGGCCCAGCCGGCCCAGCGCAGCGGCCGGACCGCCCGGAGCCGGCGGACGCAGGTCATCAAAGGCGTTCCCTCTTTTCTGGTGTGGGATTTCAGCGGACCTGCTCCTCGTTCAGGTGGTCCTCGTAGCTGTATTTATACTTGAGCAAAGAGTAGTGGTAGTAGCGCAGGAAGAGGATCACACAGGCCGCGGTGTAGAGAACGGACTGCCACCTTTCCTGAAAAGAGAGTCCCGGGTAGAGGAGCAGCATGAGCAGGACCAGCAGAAGATTGCGGGCCATGGTGCGAAAGCCCTCAAAGAGGTTGCGTTTGCGCAGGTCTGTTTTGCCCTCCACCGCCGAGAGAAAGATTCGGTCCCGTTTGCGGATGTACTCCAGAGGGTCCCCCTGGCTGACGGAGATCTGGTCGCGCACCTGTCTGACCAGAGTGGTCTGTTCCGCAGCATAGGTCCTGGGATCAAAGAGAGGGCAGATCCACAGCAGCTTTTCCAGCAGATCGCCCACCTCGTGAAAGATCATCCCAATCACATAACCTGCCACGATCAGCAGCGTAATCCGGGGGGCGGTTCCGGGGTTTTCGCCGAAGTAACCCATCAGCTCTTCCACAGGGAGCATATCCCTGGCCGCCATCACGTACAGGCTGCCGGGCAGCAGCATCCCAAGAAAATCGATGATATTCAGGTCTTTGATAAAATCGCCCATAGCGTCCTCCTGAATCAGTCGTACAGCCGGGACAGATACTGAAGCTGGGCCTTGGGGAAGACCATCCCGTTGCCCATGGCACGCACGTGGTCCAGATAGCCGTAGACGGCGTCCTGACTGAAAACCGGATTGCCCGCCTCGTCCCGACGGGCGCACATACCGCAGTAGAGCAGCGCGTACTCATTCTCCAGAGAGGTGTCAAAGATTCCCTGATCGTCGGTGTTGATGGAGACCCGCAGCTGGATGTTGCCGTCTTTGTGCTCCGGGACCTGGAGCCCAAAGCTGTTAAAGCGGAAGATGGGGTGCTTCTCATATTTGCGGAATGTGCCGATCAGGACGTTGGAGGAGGGATTGCATTCGATGCAGATACCCAGGTCCATCAGCCGCCGCATCATCTGCTCCTGAAACTGAACGATCAGCTCGACATAGGCCGGCGTAATGAGAAAGCTCTCCGGGGCCTGACTGGCCAGGCGCTCTTCCCGGCCGAACTGGTAGCGGTACAGCAGCTGCCGGACGTGGCGATCACGCCGCAACAGCGTCAGGTCCGGTTCGTCAGGACGCCGGACGCGCTCCCTGAATTTGGGATAGCGGAGAAATTGAGAGCGGGCGTCCGCCCGTTTGGGAGGCTCCTCCGAGGGCCAGCTCAGAGGGGAGGGGTCGTCTCCACGCAGAAGCCAGCTGTGGAAATAGTCCCGCAGGGTGGCATCGGGGGTATTTTTCCAGTACAGCCGCCGAAACAGCTCCTCGGCCCGCTGCTCCAGCTGGACGCGGAGCATATGAGACATGGAGATGTCCCACTCCAGACTGCGGAACAGTAGCCAGACCAGGTTGTCCAGCAGGTCCTGGGCGGGCAGGATCATGCGCATCTGCTTGAGACGGAAGTAGTCCCGGGGGGAGATGCCCAGGGCCAGGCCATGGCCGATTCGATCTCCGCAGCGCAGGTCCAGAAAACAGATGGCCTCGTCAATGGCTCGCAGTCCGTCCGCGATGTCCAGAAAATCTTCCCCCGCGTGGTAGGTTACACCAAGAAGGGGCCAGAAGCGGGGGAACAGGGCCGGGCCGGTCGGGGAGAAGTTCCGGAGAAAGCGAAACGCGGTAGCGAAGACTTCAGGACGGCAGCCAACCTCGTGGGAGGCGGCGTCAATCCCGCGGACACGGCTGCACAGGTAGCCCGCACTCTCCATGGAGCGGGCGATGGTCTTGGCCTGCTTCTCCACTGAGGTCCGCAGGGGGTGGTAGCGTGCCTTTGGGAGAAAATCTGAGAAATCCTCCTCCGATATCCGTTCCAGCGGCGACTTGGCAAAGTGCAGAACAAAAAAGTGGCTATCCTGCTCCTGGGCGTATGTGTGAAAGCGGCTGGTACTGCCTGGCTCCAGCCGCTCTGCGCCCCCCTTCAGCTGGAGCAGATGGAAATAGGAATACCGATCTGGCAACAGGATGTTTTGCTTCAGCTGGTCGGCGTTAAAGCCGGTCATGACCCGCATTTCCAAAGAGTGGACAGGAACATCCAGTACCGCCGAGATGGACAGCCGGTAGGACTCGCTCCAGTATTCAGGGAAGTCGCCCCAGACATGGGCCTTGCGGTCCTGATACTCAGAAAAATTGCGGAATCCATAGCGTTGGTTACTCTGGATGAGCTCACGGCGGAATTGTATCTTGATCAAAAGATAGAGATAGAAAAGGTTTTGAAACACATGCTGCCCTTCTGAGGTAAGTCCTTTTGTACTATAACAGACCTTAAAGCAGTCGTAGAGAAGACGGCGTTCCCCGGCCAGGAGTCGAGTGGCATAGCGGCACTCCAGTTCCACGTCGGTGGGGATGGCGTAGTCCAGGCATTTGGTCAGCCCGTCCGGCTGCTCGAACTGTGCGCCATAGAGAAAGCGCAGACTCTCCACCTGCTGCTGGGTATTTCTCAATGGGGCGAGGGAGTCCAAAAAACGGTCCAGCCTGCATTTGGCAATATAATTTGGGTCACGGATACACTGAAAGAGACAGGTCCTCAGCCAGGCGGCGCAGAGTACCCGGTCTTTCCAGGGCATTACATTGTCGCCGGGGCCGAAATGGGCGCCCTGCCGCAGATTTTCATTAAATTTACTGTCGGAAAAATACTGGGCGATTTTGGACGGATGGTTCATCAGAAAGGCCCAGGACAGCGGGAAGCACTGGGTAGAACCGTTGAGGTGGTAGTGGTTTTCCGACAGCTGCCGGGATAACATGTCGTACAGCTCGGCACAGTCGATACGGATGGCGGTTGGCCAGCAGAAATTGGTGGTCCTGCACCCCTCGCGGCAGTCCTCCCAGGCCAGCCCAGCACAGGTGAACAGGTCCTGTCCCAGCTCCAGCGACAGCTCCCGCCAGTCCAGAAGTTTTTCCATCCTGCAACGGGGCACTCCGGCGGAAAATCGAAGAATCCCCTCAGAGTATATGCCCAGTAGGGAGAAAATACCGCCAGTCGGCCTGGTGCGCAGATAGTCCGCCAAGTCATAGTAGAACTGAGACAGTTCGTCCTCGGAGCGTTCCAGCATGGCCGCCCGGGCACAGTGAAGATAGCCCTCCTGGGAGAGGCCCTGGGCGCTGAGAAGGGGAAGATGCCTCTCGGACGGCCTGTCCTGGATTGTCCGTAGCAACAGTTCCGGCTGGGCCTGCTGGAACAGCACCCGGATGTGCGCTTGCGTTTCCGTCATAGTTTTTTCTCTCTCTTTTCTATGAGGTTTCGCCAGTAAAGGAGTTATTTGTCAGTTTTGGTTTGGTAGTGCTTCGCGCTTTTCTTCTCTTGAACGTCTAATATTTCGATATATTTGTCCAAAAGCTCTTCTGTCTGAGCTAATGTGAAGTCACGAATATTTTGTTTTTCTTCTGTCAGTTTGCCGCCTTGCAGATATATCAGGGGGACTATCATTTGATGAATGTTAATAATGTAATCGCTGATCCAATCCTGCTCAACAAGGTCTCGAACTTTAATTTGCTTATGGTCAATTTCCGTATCAGGCTGTTTAGACGTTTCAATTTGAGACGGATTTTCCAAAACTTTGTTGATAAATCTTCTAGCGGAAGCAATATTTGTTCTTATCTGAGACAATATTATACTCGTTTGACCTAAAAGAGTATGATGAATTCCATAGCCAAACTCTTTTGCTTGCAGATAGTCGTCATACACTTTAAAGACATTTTTATAGCGTGGTTGATCAGTAAGATAACTGATTTGTTCTAACAACCGAAGCGTATCTTCCCCGGTATAGACACCACGCATACTCTCCAAAATATCATTGGCATTCAGCTTATGATACCGTAAATTTCTAAGTAACGTATACTGTACATCCCAATTCAACAAAAGCGCAAAAGAACCAACCATTTTTTGGCGCAAATGATTATCTCTGCAATATTCTCTCCAACTTTTTGGATTTACGGAATTAAGCATGTCAATATCCCGTAGGTTAGAGTAGAAGAAATTAAAGCGAAACAAATCATGTTCGTCAGTTAGACCTTTAAATTCCTCATTGACAATTGGAAGACTGACATAACTGTGATTAACGGGCTTGATGTTTCGGCAGAAGGTGGCGACCAAGCTAAAGAAATCATAATTGAGAGAAGTTTCGGCACCACAGACTTTTTGCAGATCAGCAATATTAAGATCATACTGCCACAGCGCAAAGCCTTGCGGCTTCCGGCACAGATCCTTCCGTTTATACAGAACATCCGCTAAAAATCGTACCAGATGGTTGTCCACCTGAATATTTATCTCAGGCGGCACGTCATCGCCTGCAGAACGCCCCAGTTCCTCCAGCCTGAGTTCTACGATAGGTTCCGAGAGCTCAATTTGGTCCAATAAGAGCTGATGCAGGCGGATCGTGTAAAACACATGCAGCGCATAGATCAACTTATACTGCCTGTTGTTGCCCGGGAGGGCAGACAGAACATTCAGGGCTTCACAGACATCTGCATAGGAGGCGTTTTCGCATTCGGAGTCAAAAATATCGGATTCCGATCGTTCAATTTCCGATTTTTCTTCCCCAGAGGCGCCAGACTCGTTGGCATCTTCCTTCGGCATACCATAAATCGAGAGACCATGATTTTGACAAGTCTGGATAAAACCGTCACGGTACTCCGCCTCTGTCAGCGCAAACGCTCCGCTGATCCGATTGAACTCCACCCGCTCGCGTCCATAGTAGTCAGGGAGAATTTGCAGCAGGTATCGATTTTTGTTCTCGTCGGCCTCGTTACGTAGGCTGCGCAGGATGGTGTGTCCCTCGGCGCGCAGGTTGACGGGCGCCCACAGCTCCAGCAGGTAACGCTCAGTCAGGGCCAAATTTCTGCGCCAGGTCGCAATTTTTCCGTGGTCAAAGGGCTTTTGTCCGGAAAAATAGTCGACCAGGGTAAAATAATCGATACCAAGCTTCTCCATTTGATTGAAATAGGCCAGGAAGTGGGTCAGCTCCCGCATGTTGCCGGGCAAAAGATTGTGAAGGAAGTTTTCCGGGTTAAGCAGGATGATCCCGGTACGCTGATAGAGGAAGCGCAGGAGCTGGTTCTGGTAGGAGTAAACCACCTCCGCTTCCATTATGTTCTCGTCTGGTTTTCGCGCCTTCTCGTCCAGGATATTGTGCCCCTTGGAATCCAGATACTTGACCTGAAGATGTTCATACTCTGTCATCAGGGCCTTCTGCAGGTCTGGCAGGTAGATCCGGTGATAGCCGGGAATCACCTTGCTGATGTACCTCTCGGCGATATCGTGGCAGCGGGCTACAGTGGCCAGACCTTTGTTTTTAATGGAGGTCTCGTACTGATGAATAAAGTACTGTTCCACCGTGGTCTCCAGCTGGGACATGTTGGCGGAAAGAAGGACAATCACCTGGGGCAGAACCAGATAGCGGCGGATATCGTCAATGATTTTGTAGGCCAGGTCAATGTTGAAGTCTGCGTCGTCTATCTGGACAACCAGGTAGGCTTGGCAGCTGTTCCGGCACATAAACCTTAAAAATTTACGGATGAGGCGGAACATGGCGCCACGCATATTGGAGCTGTTGCCCAGTTCCATCATCTGTTCCAGCAGGTCATCCTCCGGACTGTAGGTTTTGCTGTCTATAACCTGCAAATTATGGTAGCACTTTTGGAACATTTTCAACAGTTCGATCCGCTCCGACTGCTTGCTCTCCCTGTGATTGCGGTCAAAGGCCGGCTCTTCCATCCGTTTTTCCCACTCTGTCTGGAACTGGTTAAACATCCTGGAGAGGATTACCTTAATGATGGAATCGTTGCACTCCATGGTGGTGGGATCAATGCTGTCGATCACCACAAAGTGGCACTCCTGAACATTAAAGTCGTCGTTGGTCTTCCAAAAGTCGGACTTTCTCTCCAGGCAAGAATCCTCCTCCGCCGCATCCTGACAGTAGGCCTGCGGAGCAGTGGAAGGGTGGAGTTCCCGCAAAGCCTTGGAGAAAGAGACCATGGCGCTGGTTTTTCCCTGGCCTCTCTCCGCACAAAATGCAATAATATTATTGGGATACCCCAAAAGATGCTGGTTGATGGCGGCGTCAGATTGGTCGTCCACACAGGGGCTGCCCGAATTGCCTTTAAATAATCGGTTTGCCGCGATGATCTCTTTTAGGCAGTCTGCGGCCTGGCGGTAGGAGGCGGCAAAAAAAGAGTTTTTTTGATAAATGTTTTCCTCGCGGGATTGATATTCCTCGCCCTGTTTAATGGTAATAAAGGTATCCGGCTTGATATTCATAGTCTCCCCCCGTTTGATGGGCCAAGTGGTTAAAAACCCCTTGGCCCATCCATTTTAATTAGATTTTTCGATATTCCTGGAGCAAAAAGACCTGTTTGGCAAAGCTCTTGGACAGATACTCCAGCGCACGGCTTTCATGCCGTCTATCCTGGAGGCTGATCTGGTCGAACAGCAAAAAATCCCAATCCTTGATCTTCTGGTTTGCCCGTTTGAGACTTCGCATAAAGCCATACAGCTCATCGACCGTCACGTCTAACATCGCAGCAGGGAGGCAGCTGATAAACCTCTCCAACTCGCGGCGCAGATTCAGCTGGCTATCGTGGCATCTCTTATCGATGGCAATCAGGACGGGGATATAATCCTGATAGCGGGTAGGTTTGATGAAAAGGCTGTGTTCTCCCGCCCGTACCATGGTGTACAGCGTATCAGACGGGCCGGTGTGGTAAGGATTCATTCCAATAATACCAAGATCCATGTGCTGAACGATCAGACCCAGAGTGCCGTAACGGTTTAGCGGTTTTCCGGTTTCCGCCTTTTCCCAGAACCGGGCGCAGATGGACAGCGCCTCCGCACAGGAGTATCGCCGTCCCCAGTCAGCCAGGGTCTGATCGGAGAAGAAAATTCCGCTGGAGTACTTCTCGCAGGCGTTTTGCTCCGCCTCGTATCCAATGGCGGCAATGGTATCCTCCACAGCGCGGGTCAGCAGCCGATCTTCCGGCGTGTTCCCCACGGTAACACAGTTGGGGATGCACTCCAACTCTTCGGAGGTCCACAGGGGCTGAGCTCCCTCCAGCAGGATGTCAAAGTACTGTTCCAACTGATCCTGACAGGGAGGTTCCCAGGACCAGATTTCTTTCAAAGCATTTACTATCTGCTGATGATCTGCCCCTTTCCGGGAGATTCTCTTAAAGTTACGGGCAAGAAGGGCGGTCTGCAGATTTTTTGTCAGCAGCGAAAGGGAGTTTCCGGCGAAGCGTTTGAGCAGCAGGTATGTAAGCATCAGGTCGTTGGTTTCGGAGATCCAACACAGATAATGCTCCTCACAGGGGCCGACGGCGTAGAGATCACAACTGGTAAGGAAGTCTGATGCATTTTTTAGTTCCCGCAAATCCTGACAGAGGCGACGGTGCAAACGTACCAGATTTTCTCTGGGGACATGATCAAATATGATGAACGGAATTACCATAAGGTCCCGCAGTTCCCCGGAGGCGGCGCTGAGGCGCCTCCAACGAATGGTACACACCGCCTTGGGACGGCGGGGATTCGGGTAAGCCCACAAGTAGCAGGTCTGATAAATCCGTTTTTGATGTGTTCTGACCTGAGTGAAGTGCGGGGGAGGGGGGAGGTATTCCCACTTGGAGGCATGATAGCTGGGAATTTTAAAGTTCCAGGAGTAGGTAACATTGTTGACATTGCTGTTGTTGACAAGGGACGCAAATTTTTTCGACAGCTCCCGGACCTGGATCGGGTTACAGAGCCGGTCGCAGACGAGCTGGTGGCGGTAGCGGGACAGCAGCAGCAGGGGCTCGTCATTCTGAGCATAAATACGCAGCTGAATGGAATTGACCAGACATTCCATCGCGATGGAACGGCGGGACTCGCTCATTTCGGGCTTGCAGCTCAGTCGTCCCATAACCGCACGCTCATACTGCAGCAGAAGACTATTGACAGCCCGACCGTGCAGTATGATCTCGTCCGCGATGATAACCTCGGGAAACACTTCAAACTCAGAGTAGATATCGGCGATTTTGCCGGCTTGGGCCACCAGATTGTTGTCTGTGATGAAGTGCTCCTCGATGATCGATTTTGCGCGTTTTGCAGTAATTCCATAGCTGCGCAGGAGGGGGTGGTCATCGAACAGAAATAATATTTCCGAAAAAATTTCGAAAAGTACATGGCACCTGCGGGTGAGAAAGGCAACAAAAAAATATTTATTAGCCCCCGCACGTTCCAACTCAAGGCAGCTCGAAAAGAGCCTGACGAAGAAGCGCACAAAGCTCTCATAATCGCTGCCCAGTATTTCCTTGGCTATTCTGGAAAAGTATGTCCTCGAGTCGTGGACACCCACTACAACCACCCTCTCTGGGCCTATGCATAAATATTCATCCGCGGGAATACAATAACCTTTGCGGAAACAGGGCATCCCCAGTGACGCAAAGGAGGAAGAGACGCTTCTTTGTGCAATATGCCGGCGACTAATGAAAAATATTTACAACATGGCATAATGCACAAAACCGTTGCCATTATATCACACCGGAGACAGGCAGTCAAGAGTACCTTTAAAACGTAAAATTCAAATTTTGTATAAAATAGTCCTTTTTATTACTCTAGAGGAGATCATAGCCGGGTCATCTGCCGGACGGCGGCCATCTTACCGCTCGCCGCTCAAGACCTTCGGCCACGCCCCATTCCTCGGCCCGATTTTTAAATGTGGTACGGGAAATCCCCAATTCTCTGCCGGCCTGCACCGCACTGACCCTGCCATACCACCAGTCCTCCGCCAGTTCAGAAAAGTGTTCGGGCATGGGGATGCGCTCCCGCCCGAAGCGCACCCCCCTCTCCCTGGCTGCCGCAATGCCCTCGGCTTGCCGCTGACGGATAAAGTCCCGTTCTGTCTGGGCTACGTAGCTGAGAATCTGGAGTACGATGTCCGCTACCAGGATGCCTGTGAGGTCCCGGTCTGCCCGGGTGTCCAGCAGAGGCATATCCAGCACAACGATTGCGACTCCCTTCTCTTTGGTGAGGCCGGCCCACTGCTCCAGGATTTCTTTATAATTGCGGCCCAAGCGGTCTATGCTTTTGACAACCAGCACGTCTCCGGTCTCCAGCGCCTCTGTGAGACGGAGGTAGACCGGGCGGGAAAAGTCTTTTCCGGACTGCTTTTCTATTACAATGTGTTCCTCGGGAATTCCGAATTCCCTCATCGCGATCAACTGCCGGTCCTCTTTCTGTCCCTTGGTGGATACGCGGACATAGCCATATGTTCTTGACATTCCTGATTTCCTCCTAAGAATTATTTGTGGAATATCAGTTTATTTTAGCGAAATTTGGCTGTTTCAGCTACCGCATATTGAATTAAAAGAGGACATCGGCTGAAATAATACTTCAGCAGGCATTTTTTGCTCTTTTTCGAATCCGAGTGCAGTAAATGTATCCCTTGGATGTGAACGGCAAACAGGTGGACAATGTGCCTCAGGGCGTCCTGCGGCTGCTGGGGCAAATTCCAAGGCAATC
>OFFJ01002533.1_pt1 | contig 11541 bp, 11 predicted proteins | sample 1521261 | NCBI WGS metagenome assembly OFFJ01 (sample SAMEA3504122, study PRJEB24116) | mouse gut metagenome | biome: mouse gut; feature: mouse-associated habitat; material: faeces | place: Denmark | collected 2011 | reverse complement strand
ATCTGGGCATGCAAGAATTATGACGGCGATGTGATGTCAGATATGGTGGCTACAGCCTACGGTGATCTGTCTATGATGACTTCTGTGTTGGTGTCCCCCAGCGGTGTGTACGAGTATGAAGCGGCCCACGGAACGGTGCAGCGTCATTACTACAAGCATCTGAAGGGAGAAGAGACCTCCACGAATTCTATCGCAACGATTTTTGCCTGGACAGGTGCCTTGAAAAAGAGGGGAGAACTGGATGGTATTGCGGAGCTTACCGCTTTTGCCGGGAAGCTGGAGCAGGCATGTATCAAGACAGTGGAAGACGGTAAGATGACAAAGAGTCTGTCCCTGATTTCTACCTGTGAGAATCCTGTTATTTTGAACAGTCTGGAATTCATTAAAGCGATTCGGGAGACTTTGGATTCCCTTCTGTGAAGAAAATAAGGGATATGGCATGAAATGGCGATTACAGAATGTCTGGTCCCGTCATAAAAGACAGGACGCTGCTCCTGGTATACCATTGGGGGCGGCGTTCTGTTTTTTTGCGGAGGGCATCGGGAAGAGGGAGTGCCGTGATTTTCTCTTCGCATTTTCTCAGGTCATTTTCTTTTTTGCGAATCCGTGCCTGTTCTTCTTTCTTTGTCTTCCAGTCCAGTTTGCCTTCGGATTTCGTTGTTTTGAGGCCGGCTGCCAGTACTGCCGTGCTATTGCCGGGACGCGGAATCCCGGCAGCATACGGACCGGAACCGGTATTCGTGCCGGCTGCGGTATTTGCGTTGAAACCGGTATTTGTGCCGAAGGGGGCATTTGGGGTTGAGCAGGTACCTCTACTTATTTTCAATGAACGCTTTGCATATATTTTGACAGGAAAGTATCATGATATCGATGTCCGTCCTTTCATTGCGGTTTATGTATCCTTCCCATTTTATTGCAGACATTACAATTTGTCCAGAGGAAACCGCGCAGTCAAAACGAGTGTTCATGCTCAATGCCTGGCCGCGGTAAGCAGGACTGTTGTGTAATTTATCCGGCAGAAACAAGAGAAATGGAGAACTGTGGCGGTTTGCCAGGGAACAGAAGACTTGCCGGGAAAAATGGACAAAAACCGGTCAATGGAAATCATTGACAGGAATTTAACATTTTGCTATGATAAATAAAGTGGTGCATTGTTTGTCATGCATAAATGGAGGTAGAGGAGTTGGAAGAGAAGGAAATATCACAGGCCGTCATCGGGCGTCTTCCCAGGTACTTCCGATATCTGGGGGAACTGAAGGACCAGGGAGTGGAGCGGATATCTTCTCAGGACTTAAGCGGGCTGATGAAGGTAACGGCATCTCAGATCCGGCAGGATTTCAATAATTTCGGCGGCTTTGGACAGCAGGGGTACGGCTATAACGTAGAGTATCTGTATAATGAAATCGGCAAAATCCTTGGTTTGGACAGAGAGCATAATTTTATCATAGTAGGTGCCGGAAATCTGGGCCGTGCTCTGGGGAATTACCTGAATTTTGAGAGGCGGGGGTTCATTTTCCGGGGGATGTTCGATTACAATCCGGAACTGGTAGGGATGAAGGTCCGGGGAGTCAGCGTGATGCCGATGGAGGAGATGGAACGGTTTGTCAGAGAAAATGATATCGATATTGCGGTTTTGACCATACCAAAAACCGGAGCGGTTTCGGTAGCGGAGAAATTGGTACAGACAGGGATTCGCGCTATCTGGAATTTCGCTCATGTGGACCTGAATGTTCCGGAGGGAATTCAGGTGGAAAATGTCCATCTGTCAGACAGCCTTATGAAGTTGTCCTACAATATCCGAAAGGGACAGGGTTCGGAGGATGACGGGGAAGGCGGGACGTAGAAATCACGATTCCCAACAGGATACAGGGATTGAAGCGTTCCCTGCAGAAAGATAAAATCAGGCTGTCGGATACTGTCAACAGGCAGACAAATCCGGCGGCAGCGGTAAATTTGACGGGAGGCGTACATACATGAGCAGGCTGGACGGAAATCAGCGGGATTCCTTTTCGAAGGCGTTGGAAGGGAAGAAGATTCCCATTCTTACATTGGATAATAAGTGGTACCATCTTTTCACGGAGGAAAAGCGGCAGGAAGTTACCGAGCTGGAGCATCAGCTGAATACTCTTTTAAAGCAGCAGGGCAAACTTAACAATGAGATTAAGGATATCAAGAGATTAAAAAAGAAACTGATGGGAGAGATTGTCTCTCTGGTGGATGAGGCAGGCCAGGAAGAGGAATCGGAAAATGCCCGTAAAATCGAGCAGAGCAAAATGAAGGTAGAGGAGTGCAACGAACTGTTGGAGAGCCGCCAGGATGAGCTACTGGATCTGCCGAAGCAGATTGAGCAGGCGAATTTTCAGCTGATGCTGGCCACCATGGACTGCTGTTACGATACCATGAAGGAAAATGCGGAAGAAATTCAGGACATCGCCCAGTGGGTATCGGAAATCCGCGTGGAACTGAAGAAAAAGCTGGTCAGGAAGCAGGAAATGGAGCAGCGCAACCATGCGATTTATTCGTATATGCATGACGTGTTCGGGGCGGAGGTCATCGACATATTTGACCTGCAGTACAATCCCGATGAGCAGCCCCCGACTGCTCCGTAAGAGAATCCGGCCCGGGGGAACGCTGTTGTTCAGTGAATCGTTAAAGGAGTGTTAAAGGAAGCATAAATAGAGAATAAGTTGACGATATTCCAGGTATGTGAGAGCCGGATGGCTTTCAGCATGACAGCATAACACCGTGCGCCGTACAGAAGACGGCAGGAGCGTACAAAATGAAATATTTGGTGTCTGCGTCCGAGATGAGGCGCTATGATAACAATACAATAGAAAGAATCGGGATTCCGGCATGTGTTCTTATGGAGAGGGCAGCACTTGCGGCAGCAGAAGCGGCGGAAGCATATTGTGCCGGGGCGGAAGGCAGAAAATCCGCGCTCATCATGGCCGGAATGGGCAATAACGGAGGGGACGGGCTGGCGGCCGCCAGGCTCCTTTCCGAAAAAGGATACCGGGTGGAGGTCTGGTGCGTGGGAAACTGCGGGAGGGCTTCCGAACAGTGGAAGCAGCAGAGGGCAATCCTGGAAAACTATCCTGTGGAATTTGCGAAAAGGCCTGTGAGGGCAGAGTATACGGTTCTGTTGGATGCCCTGTTCGGCGTGGGGCTCTCCAGGGAAGTCTCAGGGGAATATGAAGAGGCTGTGCGTATTTTTAACGGCCTGGAAGGCCGGAAGATTGCCCTGGACCTGCCCAGCGGGATTGATTCCGATACGGGGAAAGTCTGGGGATGTGCAGTAAAGGCCGATGATACGGTTACGTTCGGATTCTGCAAGAAGGGACTGATGATGTATCCGGGATACGGATATGCAGGGAGGATTGTCACGGCTGAAATCGGGATTTCCGAGAGGAGTTTTTACGGGGAAGTGCCCGATATGTACGCATATGATGAGGAGCCGATATCCCTGATGCCGAAACGCGACAGCGGCGGAAATAAGGGAACTTTCGGAAAGGTGCTTCTTGTGGCGGGAAGCATGAACATGGCTGGGGCGGCAGTGCTGGCGGCAAGGGCGGCTTACCGGGCCGGGGCAGGCATGGTGAAGGTGCTGTCCGCGGAGGAAAACAGAAGCATTATACAGCAGGCGGTTCCGGAGGCGCTTTTCGGCACATGGGGGCTTCTGGCGGAGAGCATGGAATGGGCGGACGTCATTGCCATAGGTCCAGGCCTGGGTAAAAGGGATGCAGCGCGGCAATGTCTGGAACTGGTAATCAGGGAAAGCCAAAAGCCGCTGTTGGTGGATGCTGACGGATTGAATCTTCTTGCGGAGGACGCTGTTCTGAGGGATGTACTGGCGGGACAGGGAGCGGCAGGCAGACAGGTCATAGTGACTCCGCATGTGGGAGAACTGGCAAGGCTTACCGGAAAAACGGCTGCCGTATGTAAAGAAGATTTACCGGGAACCGGCAGAGGTCTGGCGGAAACGATTCACGGGGTGGTGGCGGCGAAAGATGCCAGGACATTCATCTGTAAAGAGGAACATGCCGTCTGCATGAATCTGAGCGGTAACTGCGGCATGGCCACGGCCGGAAGCGGGGATGTGCTGGCAGGCATCATCGCGGGACTGCTGGCTCAGGGAATGGAAGCCTTTGATGCGGCGGCTGTGGGAGCGTATGTCCATGGGCTGGCCGGGGACAGGGTGTCGCGGGAGAAAGGAAAATATGCCTGTATGGCATGGGATATAGTGGAAGCGGCAGGATGCTGAGGCCTTCGGCCGGATGATTTTGCTTCGGATGAAATAGCCATATTACAGACAACCGAGTATGGCACATTTCTGAAATTCATTCATATAATATGTTTATCGGAAGCAATCTCTTCGCTTCCGATAAAAGGCGTGACCTTTGCGCCGCATTCAGCTACAGGAAGCTGCATTTGCTTCCTATAGCTGATAAGGAGCCTTTTGAGAGGTTCATGCCTGTCCCACATTTCCGGCGGAAAATAGGGGTCACAAGTGAATAACTCCCTCAAAACTGGTAAAACTATCCTACAAATAACATTTTTGTGGAATGGATTTGGAGGCAAAATGAGAAGAGGAGATGTATATTATGCGGATCTCAGACCGGTGGTCGGGTCGGAACAGGGCGGTATCAGGCCGGTGCTGATCATTCAGAACGATGTTGGCAACAAGCACAGCCCTACGGTCATATGCGCCGCAATTACTTCCAAGATGAACAAGGCGAAGCTGCCTACGCATATTGAATTAAATGCCACACTGTATGATATGGATAAAGATTCCGTGGTTCTGCTGGAGCAGCTTCGGACGATTGATAAAAAGCGTCTGAAAGATAAAGTGTGCCATCTGGACGGGGACATCATGCGGCGGGTAAACAGGGCATTGATGGTCAGCCTGGAGCTGGATACATAATTCAGCCTCTTCTTGACGAACGGAACGGGAAATGGTATATTTATGTAGTATTTCAGGGACAATGTCCCCTGAGGAAACAATAAGAAAGGAATTTGGAGGAAAGAAATAAAATGGATGACGGTGGGCCTACTGCCAGTATTATCTGCTTTGCAGCATTGCTTTTGATCGACATGTTTTTCTATGGTTTTGGAGCGGCTATAACAGCTCTGAACGAGAAAGAGGTGGAAAGGAGGGCCGAGGAGGAAAAGGACAGGAAATCGATCAGGTTAAAAATGATCATCAGCAATCCTGCGGAATATGAAGATACCGTGCAGCTGATTACGATTCTGATCAATATCGTGATCGGAGCGGTGCATCTGGGACTGCTGCTTGGGAATGTGTCCGGCGGTCTGCAGTTTGTGGCAGAGCATCAGCTGAAGCTGAAGGCAGTACCGGCGGAAGTGATAGTGGTTCTGGCGGCGATACTATCCGCGCTGTTGCTTTTATACATAACCCTTACCCTGGGAGTCCTGCTTCCCAAGACGGTTGCGTCCAGAGCGCCTGAAAAATGGGCGTATCTCTGTATTACTCCGGTTTATTTTCTGATGAAGGCGCTGATGCCCTTTACGGGGCTGGTCAGGATTACCACAAAAGGAATTCTGAGAATATTCGGCATTCACGGGAATGCGGGAGAGGCGGACGTGACGGAGGAAGAGATTATTAATATGGTCAATGAAGGCCATGAACTGGGAGTCATCCAGGCCAGTGAGGCGGAGATGATTTCCAATATCTTTGAGCTCGGAGATAAGGAAGCCCAGGATATCATGACAAACCGGAAGAGCATCGTTGCGATTGATGCGGATATGAGCCTGCAGGATGCCATTACCTTTATGATGGAGGGGAATAACAGCAGATATCCTGTTTATGAGGAAAATATCGACCATATCATAGGCATTTTGCATCTGAAGGATGCCCTGCGCTATCATGCGGATGCGGGTAACTTCAGTACACCTCTCAAGAACCTGGAGGGTCTGATGCGGGAGCCTGTGTTCATTCCGCAGACCAGGAAGATAGATGAGCTGTTTCGCGAGATGCAGGCCGGGAAGCAGCAGATGGTTGTGGTTATAGATGAGTACGGGCAGACGGACGGACTTGTGGCGATGGAAGATATTCTGGAGGAAATCGTCGGCAATATTCTGGACGAGTATGATGAGATCAGCGAGCACATAGAGGAGAAAGGCAATGACGAATATGTCATGGAGGGCATGACACCTCTGGAAGAACTGGAAGAACGTTTCGGGATTTCCTTTGAGGATGAGGAATTCGAGACACTGAACGGATTCCTGATTTCCAGACTGGACAGGATACCGGAGCCGGACGAACAGTTTAATGTAGATTTCGGCGGTTATAATTTTAAGATATTGTCGGTTGAAAATAAGATGATTACGAGCGTACTGGTGACGAAACTGCCGGAAACGGATTCGGCACTTGAATGTGAAGAGAAAAAGTGATATGATAAAGCCCGGCTGGTTAATATAAAATGAAAAGATTACAGAAAAACAGAGAGAAAGAGGAGAAAATGTATGTCAGGACATTCAAAATTTGCCAATATTAAACATAAAAAGGAAAAAAACGATGCGGCGAAGGGCAAAATCTTTACGATTATAGGAAGGGAAATTGCCGTGGCAGTAAAGGAAGGCGGTCCCGATCCGAATAATAACTTCAAGCTTGCAACCGTTGTCGCCAAGGCGAAGGCCAATAACATGCCCAACGACACCATTGAGAGAGGCATCAAGAAGGCTGCCGGGGATGTAGGCAATGTAAATTATGAGTATGTGACTTACGAGGGATACGGTCCCAACGGAATCGCAATCATTGTGGATGCGCTTACGGATAATAAGAACCGCACGGCGGCGAATGTGAGAAGCGCATTTACGAAGGGACAGGGAAATGTGGGGACTCCCGGCTGCGTCTCATTTATGTTCGATAAAAAAGGACAGATTATCATTGACAGGGAAGAATGCGACATGGAAGCGGATGACCTGATGATGACGGCGTTGGATGCGGGAGCAGAAGATTTTAACGAAGAAGAGGACAACTATGAGATACTGACGGACCCTGATAATTTCGAGGAGGTCCGCAAAGCCCTGGAGGATGCGGGAATTCCCATGATGAGCGCGGAAGTTACCATGATTCCGCAGAATTATGTGGAACTGACCGATGAGACTGCGATCAAGAATCTTCAGAAGACGCTGGATCTGTTGGATGACGATGACGATGTTCAGGCAGTATACCATAACTGGGATGAAGAGTAAGAAGCAGAGAGGAATTTTATATGGACAGATTGGCGATCGTGGTTCCCTGTTATAATGAGGAGGAAGTATTGAAGCTTGCCTCGGAGGCTCTCCGCAGAGTGTTGGACGGACTGGTTCAGAAGGGCAAGATAGCCGGGGACAGTTTCATCCTGTTTGTGAATGACGGCAGCAAAGACCGTACCTGGGAACTGATTGAGGAGGAGCACGGGACTTATCCCGGACAGGTGAGCGGTGTCAAGCTGGCGGGCAATGTGGGGCATCAGTTTGCCCTGACGGCCGGATTGATCACTGCCATGGAGCGGAGCGACGTAACCATTTCCATTGACGCCGACCTGCAGGACGATGTGGATGTCATCGAGGAAATGATCGACAAATTTCACGCGGGGAACGACATTGTGTACGGTGTCAGGAAGGAACGGAAGACAGATACTTTCTTTAAACGTACCACGGCCCAGGGCTTCTATAAGATGATGGGGCTGATGGGAGTAAAGACCGTATATAATCATGCGGATTTCCGTCTGATGTCCAGACGGGCGGTGGAGGAATTTTCCAAATATAAGGAGACCAATCTGTTTCTGCGGGGCATGATGCCGTTGATTGGGTACCAGACAGACTGCGTCTACTATGACCGGAAGGAGCGTGCGGCGGGAGAGTCCAAATATCCGCTGAAAAAGATGCTGGCGTTGGCTTTTAACGGGATTTCTTCTTTCAGCGTAAAGCCCATCAGCATGATACTGGGGATAGGGCTCTTTATCATTATCGTTTCTCTGCTTGCATTGGCCTATGCTTTGATTTCCTATTGTACAGGCCATGTAGTGCCGGGGTGGACTTCGCTGATCCTGTCTATCTGGTTCCTGGGCGGACTGCAGCTGCTTGCTATCGGCATGGTAGGGCAGTATATCGGAAAGATTTACATTGAGGTCAAGCAGAGACCCCGTTATAATATTGAGAAAGTTCTCTGCAATGCGGAACCGTTTTCAGATGAAGAGAAAAAGGAATCTGAAGGAAACAGATTCCTAAGCAGGATACAGGAAGAGAGCCAGGGAAAACGGGAAGGCTGACATGAGTTGGAAGAAGAATGCATTTAGTTATCTGACGTGGATTGTATATACGCTTATCACCGGAACTGCCCTGGTCAGCCTGGTCAGTACGTTTTGTGTGGAAGCAGGATTTGCCGCCTGGTGGGGAATTCTGGCATCTGTCCTGTATATGGGAATTGCAGGAGGAATTACTTTCCTGTTGTACAAGGGGGGCGGGGCGTGTCTGGTATTTGCGAAAAGGAACCGGGCGGTGTTTCTGGTGTTGGAGTCAATCCTGGTGGCGGGCTTTTTTGCCCTGGGATGTTTTCTGAGAATGCAGAATATCGGTGAGGCGGAAACGGCTTCTGTGTATTATGAGATGGCAGAGGTTGTTTCCGGACAAGGCATTCCTCAGATGGTGCATGGAGCGGCTTATTTTTATGTCAGGTTGCTGCATACGTTTTTACTTCTTCTGGGAAATCAGGTTGTGGCGGGAATATGGCTGCAGATATGGCTGCAGCTTGCGGCATTGTCGGTGCTGTATTTTGTCATGAGAAAGCTTTCCGGCGCGGTATCCGGGATTGTTATTTTTGGTTTTTGTATGTGCGCGCCGTATATACGGCAGAGTGCGTTAGTTCTTTCACCGGGAATGCTGTACTTTCTGTTCCTGGGAATTGCAGCCGGGCTGACAGTCGGGATTTGCGGGAGCAGGATGCGCTTTCCGGCGTTTGCTTTTGCGGGTGTCCTGGCGGCGCTTTGTTGTTATATTGATATAGGCGGAGGACTGTTGCTGATTCTGGCCGCTGCGCTTGCTTTTTCTCAGCAGGGGGGCGATGCGGGGAAAAGGCTGGCAGCCGTGGGAATCTGTGTGTTGGCGGCTTTGTTGGGATTTTTGATCTTTATCTGGGCAGATGCCTTTATGAGCGGGAAAGATTTCTGGAGAGTGGCCGGCGCATGGCTTGACCTGTATCGGCCCAAAGGCTTTCAGCTGCCGTTTACCATAGGTCCCACCAGCTCCGGCTGGGAGAGTTTCGGATTGTTCGGGCTGATGGCATTTGGTGTTTTCAGCTTTTGGTGTGACAGGAAGCGGGAGTATCATTCGGTTTACGTGGTGGCGGCCTGTGTTATTATGCTTGCATCCTGCTTTGGAATCTATACAGAGGAGATGCCCGGCTATTTTTCTTTGTATCTGATGTTTGTCGTTCTGGCAGGAGTCGGGCTGAAACCGTGCGTTTGCAGCAATGCTCTGCCTGACACACTGTCAGGTATTGTCGGGGAAGAGGCTGGGGGGATAACAGAAGAATTCTGTCCGGGCGGGGAGAACGGACTGAGTGTGCAAATGCAGCAGGATGAAGAGAGTGGGCTGAATGCGCAGATGCAGCAGGATGAAGAGAACCGGGAAAGAGATGAGCCTGCAGAGGACGCGGCAAAAGAAGAGAAGAAAGTCCGGTATCTGGACAATCCCCTGCCCTTGCCGAAAAAACATGTAAAGCGGGTGATGGATTATTCCATAAATGTTTCGTGTGACGATGATTTTGATTACCCGATTAAGGAAAACGATGATTTTGATATGTAACAGGTGTAAAAAGAGAATTTTGGGTTATGCTATCAGGGAGCGCAGATGCGGAAAACGCAGAGCGTTCCCTGATTTATTACGGTGAAAACACCAATCCTGACCAGAAAATCCGCGCAGTCGAAATGAATTTCCGTGCTCAATTCTTGATCGTGGAGTGCTTATCTGCATTCTATGATATGCAAGACGGCAAGTCCGGAATCCTGCCTGCGGAAACGGCGGGATAATTGAGATATGGACAAAAAGGAGAATCGTATGGCTGAGCAGAAAGGTGACAAGCGGATAGAAAAAGAAGAGCATCAGGACGAGAGAATTGAGCAGACCGGCCAGGTGACGCTGGGCGAGAGCGGCAAATTGGGAAATATTCATCTGATTTCCATTATCGGTGAAATCGAGGGACATGAAAATCTGTCGAATAATTCCAAGACTACAAAGTATGAGCATATATTGCCCAGCCTGGCTGCCATTGAGGACAGTAAGGATATACAGGGGGTGCTGGTGCTTCTGAATACCATGGGCGGCGACGTGGAGGCCGGGCTGGCAATTGCGGAGATGATAGCATCCCTGAGCAAACCCACCGTGTCGCTGGTGCTTGGGGGAAGTCATTCCATAGGCGTCCCCATTGCCGTGAGCACGGATTATTCCTACATTGTGCCCACCGGCACCATGGTAATCCACCCGGTGCGCATGAGCGGCATGGTGATAGGGGTGCCGCAGACATTTGACTATTTTAAGCTGATTCAGGACCGTATCACAGGCTTTGTATGCAGTCACTGCAGCATTGACAAGAATACCCTTGAGAGCCTGATGATGGAGACCGGGGTTCTGACGAAGGATGTAGGCACCATCCTGGTAGGAGAAGAAGCGGTGAAGCGAGGAATCATTGACGAGGTAGGCGGAATTGACAGGGCAATCGCAAAATTGCATTCCATGATACAGGAGGATGGCTCCCTGTAAATTCCCTTTGACGTAGACTGTGCGGTATTCTGTGATAAGCCCCGGGCCTTTGGGGTTACAGCGGTCATACGGCATAGAAAATATTAGGTGACAATTCAGAACAAAGATGATATAATTGTAAAATCGCTGGAGGAGATATTTAAAATTTGTAAGAAGTGAGGTCGATCAGATGGCTGCTTCCAATGGAAGAAAAACATCATCTTCAAACAGAAAAAGAACAAAAAGCACTGCTGCCAAAGCTTCCGGCCGGAAACGGAAAACAAATACGGCAGCACAGGACAGTGCCCTCTTTCACGAGATAGAACTGGTTGTATTGCTTGCTGCCATGGTATTTTTATTCTGTTGTAATTTCGGCCTTGTAGGCCCTGTAGGAGATGCAGTCAGCGGGGTTTTGTTTGGGATATTCGGACTGACGGCCTATGTGCTTCCGGTGTTGCTTTTTTTTGCCGTGGCCTTTTGGTTTGCAAATGCGGGGAATTCCAGTGCAGTGAGAAAGCTGACGGCAGGAATCGTGCTTTTTCTGATGGCAGGGATCGTGTGTGACCTGATTGCAAAAGGCGCAGCCGGTATGGAGGAATACAGCGCGGGCGCGTTATATGAGAACTGCCGGGAGACGAAGGGCGGCGGCGGCGTCATAGGCGGAAGCATCAGTTTCCTGCTGTTGGGATATCTGGAGACCATAGGTACAATTCTGGTGGTTTTGCTGTGTACTGTAGTCAGCCTGATCCTGTTGACGGAAAAATCTCTGCTGGGCAGCGTAACGCGCGGCGGCAGCCG
>OFFJ01002530.1_pt1 | contig 11548 bp, 8 predicted proteins | sample 1521261 | NCBI WGS metagenome assembly OFFJ01 (sample SAMEA3504122, study PRJEB24116) | mouse gut metagenome | biome: mouse gut; feature: mouse-associated habitat; material: faeces | place: Denmark | collected 2011 | reverse complement strand
GGTGTATTCTGAAACCATGACCTTTTCTCCTGCAAATGCTTTCTCTTCGATAAACGGAAGACCCAGGGCGCTCTGCCTGGTGTGATGTGTCATGGAGTAGGATACCAGCGCAATATCCAGCTCCGAGGCTATCTGCTCCATGATGGCAGTCTTTCCGATTCCCGGCGCTCCTACCATAAAAATCGGGCGCTGCTTCATATAGGGGATGTTGTATTCCCCGAATTCGTTTTTATCGAGATAGATTTCTACTGAACGCGCAATTTCTTCTTTCGCTTCCTTTATATTCATCCTTAATCTCCTGTTCCAGTTCCGCATCCGCCCTACCAGTACCCACGCTTGGGCAGAGGATTTACGGACGCTTAGAGATTGCATCCGTAAATCCTCTGGGGTACTGTACGGGCGGATGCTGTTTTCCAGTTCCGCATCCGCCCTACTCAGAATCCAGATACACCTTCATCGCCCAGGGCGGTACTCTCACTTCCTCTGCCTTGTCCAGAAATACAAAAGCCGTCCTGTACCCGGGTGGCCTGGCCGGAAAAATACCGTATCCGTCCGTAAAATACAGCAGCCCGTCCAGTCTTCTGATTTCGCCCGTCTCCAGAAGCCGGTCGGCATACTCGAAAACGGGAGTAAAGTCCGTCCCTCCAAAGCCTTTCAGCGTCAGACCTGCAATATATACTTCCAGTTCTTCCTGTGAGCCGATTCTGGCATCTTCCTGAATACAGGCATCACATTGCACGATATGTATGTTCACCTGGTTTGTAAATGCCTGGGCCTGCCGCAGAATATTGTAAGTCTTTGTCAGAAAACCTTCCACCGCTTCTCCCTGGCAGGAACCGGAAGTGTCGATTGCAATGAGAAACTCCCGTATCAGATTTTTCTCCTTATATTCCAACGGCTCTATCAGAGGAACCTTTCCGTACAGCTTCATTCCATAAGTATAAAACGCATAGTCGAATTCATCTTCGTCTATCTGCATCCGTTCTTCCCGGTGGGAGGCGAATTTCATCAGGAACTGCGTGTAATCGTATGTTTCCCTGGTCACTTTCTTCAGGTTCTGCAACATGCTGCCGGTGATTTCTCCTCTGCCGGAATGCTTATAAGCCTGGGCTTCCACTAACACACGTTCCGCCACATTTTTCCATATCTGCTGCAGATTTTCTCTTCCAGAATCCGCTGTTTTCATTTTGTCCCTGGATAAATTTTCAACTCTGTTATCTTGCTGTTCTTCTGGCGGCTTCTCCTGTTCACAGCTTTCCGGAGGCTCTTCTTGTTCATTGCTTTCCAAAGGCTCCTCCTGCCTGTTTTCTTTCCCATCCTCCTCCAGCCGCACACGCTCCTCTGTGAAAATATGACCGCAGCCGTGCTGCGTGTGTCGCAGCGACAGTTGACTGTCTGCGCTTTCTCCTGCGCTGCGGCCTGTATACCACAGGGCGTGCTCATCTCTTTTAAACAGTCCGCAGAGACCTTGAAAATCCATTCCGAAAATGGATTCCGCCCTTTCCCGCACGACCTTTTTGTGTAAATAGGAAAATATTTTCTGCGCGGACATGAAACTGATTTCGCCTTTCAGCCTTTGAAGTATTTCACTCCGCTGCATCGCCCCGTCTTCCGAAACAGCCGATTCCTCCATCTCCCCCAGGACACATTCCACTGCTATATCCGCCGCCAGATTCCAACAGGCTTCCTCTCCTTTCAAACGGTCCCGGAGGCCCAAAAAAGGATGTTGGTACAGGCAGTGCATGACAGTATGGAGATAATCCAGAGTCACCTGCTCCGGTCCCTGCGTATATCGTTTTAAAATATATTTACTGTCATAATACAAATGTTCCCCGTCGTTTCCAACAGAGATTTCCTCCGTCTCCTCCCATTTCAGCCGGAACAGCGCCTGTTCCAGAAAGCGCTGCCGGAGAAACAACTGATTTCGGCAGGCTTCCAACACCCGCACGGCAAGGCGGCTTTCTGCCTCTCGTCTATTTGTCCCCTTCATTCTCTCCACTCCCCAGTCACATCTTTCTGCAGAAACTACAGCGTAAATCTTTTCTTCGTTTTACTCCCCTGCATATTCTGATATTTTAAAATATAGGCACTGCAGGCCGTCAGCTGCTTCTGGTTTGTTATTTTCAGCAGCTTCGAAAGCGCTGCGTCGGACAGGTATCCCCTCTGCAGGAACGCCAGAAACTCCTTCTCCTGCCTTTCCTCCAACAGATGCATGGCTATCTTCAGCGCCGAGCGTCTCATGTAAGCCGTGTAAGGAGATTCCTCTTCCGCCCCTGTCCGCAGAATCCCCAACTCTGCAAATTCCATCTTCTCACAGGAGTCCTGAATTGCCTCAAAACAGGCATCATACTCCGCATAGTCAATCTTATCCCCGTTCCAGGCCATATCCAGATGATATGCGGCATTACGTTTCAAGCTTCCCGGAATCAAAAATATTTCTACCTTGTTTCCTCTCTTATGGCAGGCGGAGACCGTGCATCTGTTCCACTCCAGATTAGCGCATTTATCCGTTAAATCCGGCAGTACCGCATTCACCGCCGATACAAGCCCCTTCGCCGTACCGATATACGCCTCCACCGTATGCGCATAAAGCAATGCTCCCTTCCCCAGTCTTTCCAGAGACGCAGGCAGGCTGACTTTCCGCAGCATATCCGCGGCAAGGGCATATTCTCCCATCTGTCGTAATCCCTCATTCACCTGAATCTTCCGCAATCCGCTGGCATAAAAAGCATAGCTGCCCAGGTACTGCAGCTTTTGGGGAAGCACCACCTCCTTCAGCGCTCCGCATTCCTCAAACACGCCGCCGTTCTGATACGCGCTGGCGTCCGGCAGCTCCCTGATATTACCGGAGAAAACCACCCTCTTCAACGCGCTGCACTGGTAAAAAGCCCCCATCCCCACTGTGGCCACACTGTCGGGCATGATAACCTCTTCCAGGCACTTCTGCCCCCGAAATGCCAGGCGGCCAATCTTCACCACACTGTCAGGAATACGATATATTTTTTCCGTTTTGCCATGGGGATAGAATTCCAGCGTTCTTCTGTCTTTTGAAAACACAATTCCGCCTGCCGAGCAATACTTTTTATGCCTCTCCGCAATGTGGACTGCCCGAAGCCCGTACCAGCCGCGCAAGGCCCCTATATCACTTTTTATTGTCTGAGCGCGTAGCGTCAGCTCTCCGCACTGTCTATACCCCCGTCTGCCACCCAAATCCTTCATATTGCTTCTGGAAGGCATCACCGGCGTGTCCAGATGGCCCGGAACCGCTTTCCAGAACGCACTCTCGTGGAGCCTTCTGATACCGTCCGGAACCGTCAGCCGCTCCACAGAACGGTTCAGCCTGAAAAACAGATTGCCGACAATGCAGTAATCCCCCTGCCGTTTCATCCATTCCGAGTCCTCAAATGCATCTCTCTCCGCAGAAATATCCGGATTTTCAAACACTATCTCACTGCATATGGTACCGGAAAAAGCATTGCGCAATATCTTCCTCACACTTCCGGGAACCACCGCTTTCTCCTGATTTCCCGCGGCAAGGCTGTACAGAAGCTCCCGCCCGTCTTCCGAAAGCAGCATCTTCCCGTCTGTGGAAAATTTGGAGTGCCCTGCCTCCACCTCCACTTTCTTCAGTCCCGGAAAGATCGCATTGTCAATGGATATCTCCGTAAGCGATGCCGGAATAAACAGTTCCTCCACCATGGGAAGAGGCTCCACGCCATGCATGTACCATCTCTTCACAGGATTTCCCTCACAGAAATCGGGCAGGCTCAGCCTTGGGCTTGTCACAATCATCTTTTTCAATGTATAATTTGTCCATTGAGAATACCAGCCGCTCTGTTGTTCCAACACAAAACGGTTATCCTGAAACTCGTACAGGATTTCTCTGCTTTCCATGTATTCTGTTCCTCCTACAGGGTAATTGCTGCCGATATGACAGCGCACGATATGTCTATAGGCGTTTCGTTTGTACGTATTATATGACTGATTCTTTGATCTGTCAAGCATAATCCGAAAAATATTATGAACCACGCAGCAGGCAGCAGGGCATTGGACCTGTGAAAGAATAAAAACTCAGGCCAGGCTGGGATCTTCTGCCCCCACCTGGCCTGAAACATTTTTGCCTGCGTTATCTCACTTTGCACTTATGGCGCTTTTTGTAATCTTTCTCTATTTCTTCTTTCCAACAGGCAGGTACTGCCTCGGACAGACATGCGTTGGCCCGCACGCTGCTCACAGCCCTGCTCAATACATCGTAATTCAGCCGGGTTCCCGCGCTGTCACACTCAAAATTCACGGCATGGTCCTCCTGAATCCCAAAGCGCCCGGCTACCTGGATGGCGTCTATATTGGCTCCAAGGAAAAGAAAACGGAAAGCTACTATATCCTGAAAAGCCCATGAAGTATCTGCACAAGTTATTCGGAAACACTTCCTTAGAAATTGTCGAAAAAACTGATACAACTTCTTTGGAAAAAAGCCCGAAAATACAAGGAAAACGGCTTTAAACTCGTATCAGTTAATTGCAGACACTTCCTTACTCTGCCGGAACATCCCTGCAAAATACAGCAATCGTATTACAGGGAGGCATTACGGCTTACATTTCTTACAGGGGTCATATCCCTGATTGATCAGCTCGTCCCTTGTTGCATTAACCGGAAGCTTGTTCTTATCCTTCATCTGCTTTACACTGGAACAATCCGGATAATGGAATTTTTTTGTATTGGTATTACATATGTAAGAGAATTCCCCCGGCGCTGAGGTCTCCTCCGGTGCCTCTGTCACTGCAGACGTCATGCCGGATGTCATACCGGCGGATACGCTGCCTGACTCTCCCGATTGCTGTCTCTCTGACTGCTCTGTTCCGAATGAGCCATCTGCATCTTCCGGCCGCGTTTTCCCGGACTGACCAGGTTCGCTCTCCGGCGGTCTCTCTCCGGATGAGCCTGTCGGCTCTCCCGCCTGCCAGGTATCGGAAGGACTGCAGTTCCATCGGATTTCGCTGCCGTCGCTGGACAGAACTATGCTTCCCTGCTCATCCGTCCGGAAAACCTGCGCCCCCATGGCCCGTAAATGATTCATTGTCTCCGCGTGGGGATGCCCGTAAGAATTCCCCTCTCCGCAGCTTATGACGACATATGCAGGCGAGACTGCCTCCAGCAGCTGTTCGGAAGAAGACGTACGGCTTCCGTGGTGGCCGGCTTTGTAGACATCCGCATCCAACGGGATTCCGCTGTCCACCATTTCCTCCTCTTCTTCCGCTTCCGCATCGCCCGTAAAAAGGAATCGGTTGTCTCCGTGAACCAGAAGAAGGGCGATGGAATTGTTGTTGCTGTCACTGCTTAATTCAGAAGGTCCGAGAATTGTAAAAACGGCATCCCCCAGGGAATACTGCTGCCCTACCTCAGGCAGAGTCCGCTGATATCCCCTGTTTTCCATTGTGTCCACCACATCCCGGTATGTGTTGGTATCCTTTTCCTCATCGGTCATTAGTATGGTTTCACAATCAAATTTATACAGTATTACGTCCATTCCGCCGATGTGATCCTCGTCCGGATGGGTGCATACCACGTATTTCAATGTTTCCACATTGCGTTTCTGAAGGTAACTCTGGATTTTGGTGCCCTGGCTATTGTCTCCGGCATCTATCAGCATTGCCTCTCCGCCACAGAGCAGCAAGGTGCAGTCCCCCTGACCTACATCGATGAAATGGATTTCCAGTTCCTCTGTCACTTCCGGAGTGTCTGTGGATAGCTCAGCTGGCGGCTGTAAGTCCTGTCCGGTTTCATGGCTTGTGCCTGTGCTTCCCTGGCCGGGCCCTGCTTCATTTTCCGAACCGGCGGCTCCGCTTTCTCCGCCAGCCTTCTCCCCGTCATTTTCTTCTGCCGCCTGCTGCTCTGCCAATGCCAAATCTGCAGAGGCCTCTTCTCCTGTAACCGCCCCGGAGCCTCTTCCGTCCTGTATCTTCGTCGGCTCAGGTTTCCCGCACGCCGAGAGGGTCAGCAACAGTCCGGCAAGAACCAGCAGCATGCTGAATTTTCGCTTTTTCATTTCGCATTCTCCTTTGTTTCCGCTGTTTACGCTTCTTTTTCATCACATCAGACTTTTTTATTTTACCATAACATAAATATTATAGCAGAAGAATCGAATTTTGTTACCCATAACTTAGTGACTTTTTCCGCTGTTTCCAGTATAAGACATGGCGAACTGCCACATGCCTTTGCTGGACGCAATGCGGACAGCATCCAGAAAAGCATTCATAGCCGCTTTCTGTGGCTAAGAAATAAAATAGAAATATATCTGAAAAAAGCTCTTGAATTGTCAGAAAATAACAGCAAATGTCGAACATCAATAAAAAAGAGAAAAATGCCAACTAATACCTGACACATACAAAGAAAAAATTCCGCTTGCAATATGCGGGCAAATGGTATAGAATAATTAAAGTTATTAAAAAAAGTTCGCCTTTCTTACACATAAGGCGAACTTTTTCATATCCAAAAGCAAAACCAGCCCGAAAGCTGGTTTCATTCTCTATTCCAATATAATATCATACCAAACTCTTATCCCGTCCCATCCCCTCTTTCATATGGCACAAAAATCTCCCGAGATGTCTTATACTCGTGAAGGCATTCAATTGCCGCTTTCAGTTCTGAATTGCCGATTCATTCACTCGTTATTCTGTGCAGCCGGCAATTATTTGCGTTTGTGGGTATCAATCATATATCACTTCACACGCCCTTCATTCCGCATACCTCCAGACAATGCCATCCCCTTTTCACCCTGCTTCCACGGCAGCTTTCAGCCCTTCCACTTCCCTTATCCACAATGCCACACTGGCATCAGAAGGCATCCGCAGGTCTCCCCGGGGCGACAGCGCCACACTTCCCACTTTGGGTCCGTCCGGCAGACAGGAACGCTTGAATTGCTGTGCAAAGAATCTCTTATAAAAATTTTTCAGCCACTTTAAAATCGTCCCGTCATCATACAATCCCGCAAACGCCAGCTTCGCCGCCCTGTACACCTTTGCGGGCGGATAACCGCAGCGCAGCATATAATACAGGAAAAAGTCATGCAGCTCGTAAGGCCCCACCAGATCCTCCGTCTTCTGGGAGATCACACCGTCCACCGGCGGAAGCAGCTCCGGGCTCACGGGCGTATCCAGCACATCCCCAAGCACTTCCGCAAGCTCCCTGTCCTCACAGGTATCCGCATAATATTTTACCAGATGCCGCACCAGCGTCTTCGGCACTCCGGCGTTGACACCGTACATGGACATGTGATCTCCATTATAGGTAGCCCAGCCTAACGCAAGTTCTGACATATCTCCCGTCCCGATCACAAGCGCGTTAAAGCGATTTGCAAGATCCATCAGCACCTGGGTCCGCTCTCTTGCCTGCCCGTTTTCATAGGTTACATCATGGTTGGACAGTTCCTGCCTGATATCCCGAAAATGAAGCTCCACCGCGTTCCGGATATCTACTTCCTCCAGAGTAACACCCAGAATGCGTGCCAGCCTGCAGGCATTGTCATAGGTTCTGTCCGTTGTACCGAAGCAGGGCATGGTCACAGCCACTATTCCCTCTCTGTCAAGTCCCAGCAGATCAAAGGTCCGGACTGTCGCCAACAGCGCAAGCGTGGAATCCAGCCCCCCGGACACACCGACCACGGCTTTGGAAAGTCCTGTGTGCTCATATCTCTTTTTCAGCCCATAGGACTGGATGGACAAAATCTCCTCACAGCGGCGGCTGCGCTGGATCTCATCCCCCGGCACAAAAGGCTGCGGAGCAAATTTCCTGTCCAGAACCGTCTCTTCCGTTTACAGGCGAAAAGAAACTTTGACATACTCCGCCTGCGGTTCCTTTCCGAAAGTGCCCATGCGCCTTCTGTCGGAAAGGATCCTCTCCACATCGATATCGCTGTAAATCGTCTCACAGCTGAATTTCTTTACCTGGGCCAGCAGAATGCCGTTTTCAGCGATCAGGTTATGCCCGCCGAACACCAGATCCTGAGTAGATTCCCCCTCTCCGGCCGATGTGTAGATGTAGCCGCAGATCAGCCGGGCGCTGGCGGATTTCACCAGCAGCTCCCTGTACTCATCCTTTCCCACCGTCTCGTTGGATGCAGACAGGTTCGCCAGGATAGTCGCACCCTTCAAGGCGTGGTTCGTTCCCGGAGAGTCCGCTACCCACAGGTCTTCACAGACTTCACATCCTACCGTCAATCCATGTACGTCCTCACAGGAAAACAGAAGATTGGTGCCAAAGGGGATTGTCTTTCCATGAAATACGAAAAAAACCGGTTCCGTATTGCCCTCGGCAAAATGCCGTCCTTCATAGAATTCCGCATAAGAAGGAATATTGGCTTTGGGAACCATCCCCAGAATCTCGCCCCGGCAGAGCACCGCCGCCACATTGTACAGCCTGCCGTCCCGTTCCATCGGCAGCCCTACCATAACCAATGCATCCTTATCCCTGGTACACTCCGCTATTTTCAGCAGCTGGCGGGATGCTTCCTCCAACAGCAGCGGCTGCAGAAATAAATCTCCGCAGGTATAACCGGTAATGCACAGTTCCGGAAATACGATGATCTTCGCGCCCTTTTCACAGGCTTCCTCCATCCTCGCACAAATCATTTCCGCATTATGGATCGGGTCTGCCACCTTGATTTTCGGTGTTACAGCCGCGACTTTAATAAATCCCTGCTTCATATTGTCCCTCTTTCCTTTTTCCGCTGTTTCCGGAAGTTATTGTGAACTCCCGGAGGTTGGCTCGGGTACGATTATTGGTCTCACCGCATCACCCGGAAGTTTACCTGCTCTTCCGATATATTTCCTTCAGCTCGTCCACACTGAACTTATAATGCTTTCCGCAGAACTGACAGTTTACCTCTATCTCCTGTCCGTCCTCTATCATGTCCCTGATCTCCTTTTTCCCAAGGCTGATCAGAACCTTCTCGATTCTCGGTCTGTCACAATTACATAAAAAAGCCGCAGGTCTGGTCTCCAGAATCTCACAATCCATTCCTTCTAAGAGCAATTCCAGCATTTGCTCCGGCGTATTTCCGGCGTCCAGCATGGCTGTCACGGACGTGACCCTGCTCAGATTCTGTTCCAGCCTGTCAATAACGGCATCCTCCGCAAAGGGCATCAGCTGGATGATAAATCCTCCTGCCTGTCTCACCGTATTGTCCCTCTCCATGAGAACGCCCAGTCCCACGGAGGAAGGCACCTGCTCGGAAGTAGCAAAATAAAAGGTCAGATCCTCCGCAATCTCGCCTGTCTGTAACAGAGTCTGCCCCACATAAGGCTCTTTTAACCCCATATCCCGAATAACCCTCAGATTTCCCGATCCCACTGCCCCTGCCACATCCAGCTTACCTTTCGCATTCGCAGGCAATATCACATCCGGGACATTTGCATATCCTTTTACATTTCCTTTTGCATCCGCTGTCACCATCAGCCCCTGCACGGGACCGTCTCCCCTGATCTGAAGCGTCAGCAGATCCTCTTCACCCTTCAGCATACTTCCCATCATCGCCCCTGCGCTCAGAAGCCTTCCCAGGGCCGCCGTGACCACCGGACTTGTATTATGCGCCTGTCTTGCTGTTTCCACCACGCCTCTCGTAGTACAGGCAAACGCCCGGATCTGGGCGTCTGCCGCAGTGGCGCGTACGATATAGTCAGCCATTTTTCCCTCTCTTTCCCGTATCCGCTTCTGACATGTATCCGGAATGCTCCGCTGCCTGTCATACTGTCAGCCTGCTTTTTCGAATGTACGTTCTGTCATTATGTCCGTCAGAAGCTCCTGTCCTTCTCCTTTTCCTTCGCAATTACATAAACGCGCTGGCTCCTGTCCGTAACGGCTTCCCCGGTATCCGCATCCAGAACCTCCACCACAGACATGCCCGCACGGCCCACCAGCGCAAGCATCTGCTCCACAGTATACCCCCTCTGGAAATGGGTTTCCGTAAACCTCCGGAAAGTATCCCCCTCTGCCCGCACAAAGACTGTCAGATCATATTCATTGATCTCTTCCTCCGGGTCATAAAAATTTTCCCAGATAAAACTGCAGTCCTCACGGTTCTCCGCGATGGTAGTCTCCCCGATGATATCCCGGTATTTATGATCCGTATTGAAATCAAATATGAAAATCCCCCCGGGAAACAGATAATTGTTCACCAGAGAAAAAACTTCCAGCAATTCGTCCTCATCCAGGATATAATTCAGGGAGTCGCAGACACTGAATATGGTTCCAACAGTGCTGTACAGCTCCAGTTCCCGCATATCCTGCTGCAGATACAGGATTTCCGATCCGCTCTTTTCCTTTTTTTCCATGGCAATATTCAGCATGGATCCGGAGGCATCCACCCCTATCATATCATAGCCTTTCCGATACATCAGTTCCGTCAGCGTCCCCGTGCCGCAGCCCAGGTCAACTACCAGGTTCCGTTCGGCATCCAACACTTCTTCCGCATCCCGCTCCGGCCTTGACACTCCGTATTTCCGGATCAACAGTTCCAGACGGTCTGCCCAAAGCGCATACGGTGTATTATCCATCAGCTCATCATAAACGCCTGCAAAATCCTGGTAAATCTTCATCTCCGTAACCTCCCGCATTTCTGCTCTGCCGCGCTTTCCGCTCCAAACCGCGGCATTCCTTCCCCTGCCTTCAGAACATCGCGCCCAGGGCCCCGAACACCCCCGCGCTGGCCAGCCCCATGATAATGCCCGCCAGAACCACGCCGAAGAGCACCGCAAACACGCTGGATTTGAAATCCATATCCAGCAGGCTGGCCGCCAGCGTCCCCGTCCATGCCCCGGTTCCCGGCAGCGGTATTCCCACAAACAGCAAAAGCGCCACAAACAGCCCCCTGCCCGCCTTCTGCTTCAGCTTTTCCCCGCCTTTATGTCCTTTTTCCAGACAAAAAGTGAAGAATTTACCGATAACAGGTTTATCTGCCCCCCATTCCAGCACCTTTCTGGCAAACAGGAAAATAATGGGCACGGGAAGCATATTGCCGAGAATACATACAACATAGCTGGGCACCACCGGCAGATTCATGCCAAGGGCAATGGGAACTGCCGCCCTCAGCTCAATCAGGGGTACCATGGACACAAAAAATACAAATAAATATTTCTTCAGCATAATAATCTCCGTTTCTTTTCTCTTCTACCTACTTAATTACTCTGAAATCCGGCTGTCCCGGACTGCACGAATCAACTCTCTGACCTGCCCTGCCAAAAAGCCGGATGGCGGTTCCGACCGCACGGTTTTCGTCGACAGAGTTCCTGCCCCTCACATTACTCCTGCCACATAATCCCTCAGAAACGCCAGCAGCGTATCCATCTGCTCATCCGTACCGATGCTGATGCGCAGATAATTGCTTATTCTTTTCTTATCCCAATGCCTTACATAGATATTATTTGCCTTAAGGGCAAGAAAAATATCCTTTGCAGACGCCTTTTTGTGGCTTACAAACAGGAAGTTGGCCTTTGAATCGGCAAAGGAAAATCCAAGCCTTTTTAACTGCTCCTTTGTCCACTCCCTGGTCTTT
>OFFJ01002524.1_pt1 | contig 11564 bp, 10 predicted proteins | sample 1521261 | NCBI WGS metagenome assembly OFFJ01 (sample SAMEA3504122, study PRJEB24116) | mouse gut metagenome | biome: mouse gut; feature: mouse-associated habitat; material: faeces | place: Denmark | collected 2011 | reverse complement strand
GAAAAGCTGACGCGATATTTTCCGGCATATTTTAAAAATGTCGGGATTAAACTTTATCTCCGCTTCTCTGCCCATGATGTCCAGCGCCTCTTCCCTGCTGTAATTTTTCTTCTCGGTCAGCGCACAGTAGACCTCAACTATGGATACAATCTGCGCCGCCAGCGGAATCTCATTTCCCTTCAGCCCCTTCGGATACCCGCTCCCGTCCCAGTTCTCATGATGGTAATGCGCAATATCCACCGCCGTACTCAGGAAATCATTATAGTCACTGCCCACATGCAAATCTCCCAGAAGCTGAGCTCCTATATCCGTATGCTTCTGTACGGTTTGCCGTTCCTCATCATTCAAAGCCTCTTTCTTTCGAAGCAGCTCCCACGGAACTCCGATATTCCCGATATCACACAGCGGCGCCGCCAGTTCTATGGTGTCAATATAAGCGTCCGAAATCTGTCCCTCAAACAAAGGAGAAAGCTGCATCCCCTGGGCAAGTATGCTGCAGTTTCTGCTAAGCCGCTCGATATGCTCCCTCTTATAACAGGAATTCTGCGCAGCAATGGCCGCAAGCGCATACAGTACATCCTTTTTCTCCTGTTCTATCTGCTTCAGCTGTTCCTTCACGGAAGTCTGAAGCCTCCTGTTGGTTTCCTTCAGTTCCTGATTCGCCTGATAGAGTTTTAAGTGAACTCCGACTCTTGCCTGGACAATCTTCGGCACAAAGGGCTTCGTGATATAATCAGCACCGCCAAGCCCAAGCCCCTTCACCATATCTTCCGTATGGTTGAATGCCGAGATGAAGATAACGGGAATATTCCGGGTCTTCTCACTGCTTTTGAGTATCCGGCACAGTTCATAGCCATCCATTCCCGGCATGGAAATATCGGATAAAACCAATTGCGGAACAGACTCCCCCACCGCTTCCAGCGCTGCTTCTCCGCTTTCCGCCAGGACAGGGCTGCATCCCATCTCCCGAATAATCTCCTCCAGAAGCAGCCTGTTGACTTCCAGGTCATCCACGATCAGGACTTCTGCTGCATTCCGTACACGGTTTTCCATATCTCCACCTCCCTCCGGCTTTTATTGTCTGGCTCAGATATCCCTTTTGATTCGCCTTTCATATCCGGATATGCGATATATCAATTTATACCCACAAACGCAAATAATTGCCGTCTGCACAGTAAACCGCAAGACAAGACACAGACCTTTCACAGTAACTCCCCATGCAACGGGCTGCTCCACCGTGCATGAAAGTCTGGGGGGTTACTGTGGATGCACACAAACCGCAAGAGCATGCGGTTTGGCGCACAGCGGTCTTGCAAAATGAGCAAGGGAGCTCATTTTGACTGCGCGGTTTCCGCAGGCAAGATTCAATACTTTCACAGTAAATTACTCAGCCCCGCAAACTGCTCCAGAGTAAGTGCCTCCCCCCTGACCGCGGCAGGCAGCTCCATCCGCTCCAGCGCCTGCCCTATCCTCTCCTTGGAAATCCCCAGTTCCTGCGCATTCGTAAGGCTGTTTGCAAGGGTCTTCCTGCGCTGGTTAAAGGCGGCCCGGATCAGTGCAAACATCCTTGCCTCATTTTCCACCGGGACCGGCGGCGTTTTATATCTTGACAGGCGCACAACGGCGCTGCCCACATTCGGCCTGGGGATAAAACAGTTTGGCGGCACATTTGCCACGATCTCCGGCTTGGCGTAATACTGTACCGCAAGGGATAGCGCCCCGTAATCCTTGGTGCCCGGCCCTGCCTGCATCCGTTCCGCCACTTCCTTCTGCACCATCACCGTGACATTCTCCAGGGGCACATGATTTTCAAACAATCCCATAATGATGGGCGTGGTTATGTAGTAAGGCAGGTTGGCAACCACCTTCAGCAGCTTTCCTCTCTCTTCGGCAAGCCCCTTCAGGTCCATTTTCAGAATATCCTGATTGATGAGCGTCACATTCCCATAGGCGGACAGGGTTTCCTCCAGAATCGGAATCAGATTCTTATCGATTTCCACTGCCACCACTTCCCCGGCCCGCTCCGCCAGATACTGGGTCATGGTGCCGATGCCGGGCCCGATTTCCAGTACGCAGTCCTCCCCGGTGATCCGGGCGGCGCCGATGATCCTGTCCAGCACCCTGGTGTCAACCAGGAAATTCTGTCCGTATTTCTTCTGAAAATTGAAATGATATTTCTGCAGCACCTCTATTGTATTGCGCGGAATTCCCAGATTCGCCATTTCTCCATTCTCCTGTCAGTGAGATTTATTTGCGCTCTCCATATTCTGAAAGCCCACAGATACCGTCAGATTGCAATAATGCGTCAGATTTTTCACAATCCCTTAGGAACACAACACTTCCTTCTGCATATAGTCCAGTACCTCAAACAAATCCTTCCTGATCAGAAAGCTCAGTTTCCGCATCTCCTCGTCGGGCGCTATCATATCCGGCACCATAATGGGGCGCATTCCTGCGGCATGGGCGGAGCGGATGCCGTTGGGAGAATCCTCAATGGCATATGCCTCTCCCGGCTCCACGCCCAGTTCACGGCATGCCATCAGGTAGATATCCGGCAGGGGCTTGGAATGTTCTACCATGTCCCCCGTAATCACCGTTTTAAAGTAAGCCCGAAAGCCCGACCGCTCCAGGTGGCTGAATACGGAAGAACTCCTGGTGGAAGAAGCCAGCCCCACCGTATAGCCCGCACTTTCAAGCCATTGCAGGATTTCGGGCGCCCCCGGCTTGACAGGCAGGCCGTTCTCCTCCATGTACGTCCGGAACCAGTCCGCCGCCTCCTGCCGGAATCGGGGATAGTCAAAACCTTCCCCGTAGGCTTTCATCACGATCTGCCTGCTGTCATTGGAATTCAGCCCGATGCACTTCGGAAATACCTTCTCCATATCCGGCAGGCCGTTTTTCTCCGCCACCGCCATCCATGCTTTCATGCACACAATCTCCGTGTCAAACAGGACACCGTCCATGTCAAAAACTACTGCTTTCATCTGTGTCTCCTTATTCCTGCTCGTGTCAAAAGTATCTTATCACCCTATTTGTTCTCAGCGCACACAGCCGCAGTAACCACTGCCTTTTTTCTATAATCTTCATATTAACATAAATCCTGCGGGCAATCTATATTCTTATGCAAAAAATTTACGTATTTTCAGGCCTGAGGACATCCCTCAAGCATCTGCGGCATGAGCCCGTATCTAAGCCAGGTGCGGTTCAGGAAAATGTAATAAACAAACATATTACTCAAGGTAAACAAACTCCTCCAGAAAATGGATGCAGTTATAAAGCACCAGCACATCCATCCCACCTTCCGGCTCATAGCTTTCCATGAACTGGAACAGCCTCCCGTTAAAATACCGCAGGTCCATCACATAGATTTTCTCGTAATAGGGAATCAGCATGGGCACAAAACAGTTGGCATAGGAATCCTTTATCACAAACAGGGTCTTGCCATTATGATAATCCGTATCAATCTCTACGAAAGCATGATTATCGTCCAGGAAAAAGCCGTATTTGTTCTTGCCTTTCAGGTAGGATTCCTCATAACAGCTGTTCCTGATATCCTTCAAATCATAGGTAACCGTCACCGGACGTTCCGCGGTCTCCGGAAGCCAGAAAATGGAATCCGCCCGCACATCCAGATTTACCTTTGACTGCAGCGTTCCCAAAAATTCCGTAGTTACAGGCTTCATGGCATTTTTACCATATAAGTCTCCCCGCCTGCCCACGCTTTCCGCCCATGCAAGGTAGCCATACCAGGCCCCCAGAGTAGTCCAGTGGTGGTCAGTGCGGTAATAAATCTCTTCACCTGCATGCCGGCGCAGCGCCGAATATACATCGATATAGTGTTCGTGGCCGAGCAGCAGCGCCGCTTTTTCCAGAAAAGCCGTCTGGTCATAATACGGTGCCCAAAGCGGCATCTTGTCCGTGAGAATATTATCCGCAGTAGGCACCAGCATTACGGCGGCATCCCACCTTTTCACCAGTTTCTCCAGAAGCAGCAGCTTTTTCGTCTCCTCTACATCGGTATATGTCCCAGGCAGATGCTGCTCAATCAGATAGCCATCCGCCCCCAGATATACACCGTTGATTTCCTGCTTCTGCAGGGCCAGGTCCAGATAAGTATTCACCGTAATCCACTTATCTCTCCCCACAAACTGCTCCGTCAGATAAGTCTCGTAATCCTGCGTATACTCCCCCTTTATCAGGGAATCCCAGGACCATTCCGGCCTGTCCGCCAGCAGCTTATTCTCCGTCTCCGAGAATATACGGTCTCCCTGGATAAAATCAGCAACAGTAAAGATAAGTATGATAGCTGACAGCAGCATAATTGTAAAGAAAGCGCTTCTTTTCTCCTCCATATGAAAATACCCTTCTGTGCCCTGAACTGAATACTGTTACTTCTATTCCACAATTTCTGCCAACAGACATGGTATACAGGTCTGAAGCCTGCCGTTTTCAATACCCATCCCCGGCGGCGATGTCCGCACAGGTCTCCCGGGAAACCCGTTTTATTTTCAGTGTCATCCTCCGGATGCCATTTATAATCACGCTCAATAACATTTGCCAACATAGATGTGTAACGAGTGAGCGCTTCTGCAAAGCCAGGGCAGAAAACGGCAAATGAATGCGCTCACGAGTACAGCCATCAGCAACACTCATTACAGCAAAGCCGGGAAGCCAAAGCCGGAAACGTTTAAAATCGGAAATACAAAAACGGATTATAGGAAGCATCCACTATTCCCGCTATGGACAAAAGCAGCAGTGCTGCCGGAATCGCCTTCTCTCCAAAACGGTACAGGGCAATAGCCGGTCCTGTCCCGGATTTCCGAATTTCCTCCACAGCCCGTCCAGGCAAAGGTGTGGCGGCAACCACAGCAATCAGGAACAGTACGCCATACTGCCTCCCCAGATAAAATCCCTCCGCATCCGCCAGTCTGCCGCCCATTCCTGCCATTACTCCCAGATATCCCAGAATGCGCCCCGGCGTCTCCAGTGCGAAAAGCACCCATCCCACCAGTACCACCAGCATGGTATAGATGAACCCCACTGCCTTCGGCAGCCACGACAGAAGCTTTCCAAGGAACAATTTCTCCAACACCAACGCAAATGCAAACCATAATCCCCACAGCAGGAAATTCCATCCCGCTCCATGCCAGATTCCCGTCAGCGTCCACACAATCAGAATATTCAGAAGCTGCCGCAGACGCCCCTTCCGATTGCCCCCCAACGGAATATACACATACTCCCGGAACCAGCTGCCCAGGGAAATATGCCACCTGCGCCAGAATTCCGTGACGGATGCCGAGATATAAGGATACCTGAAGTTCTCCGGAAACCGGAATCCCAGCATTTCCCCCAGACCGATAGCCATATCGGAATAACCCGAAAAATCAAAATAAATCTGAAAGGCATAGGCGAAAATCCCCACCCAGGCAGTCAGCGCACTCATCTCCCGCAGATTCATTTCCGAAATCAGCACCCATAACTCCCCGATATTGTTTGCAAGCAGGACCTTTTTCGCCAGGCCGATACAGAAACGCTTCATCCCGCTGCTGACCGTTTCCACATCCGCTTTCCGGTTATGAAGCCCGGCTTCCACATCCCGGTATTTCACAATGGGCCCGGCTATCAGCTGGGGAAACATGGTCACATACACGCCGAAATCCAGCAGGTTCTTCTGCACCTTCGCCTCCCCCCGGTATACGTCAATGGTATAGGACATGGTCTGAAAAGTGTAAAAGGAAATCCCGATGGGCAGCGGCAGCGCCAGAAGCGGAACTGACATACCTGTCACCGCATTGAACGTCTGTATCAGGAAATCCGCATACTTGAAAAAGCACAGCACCGCCAGATTAATCAGCACCGAAGAAAACAGAATCCCCTTTGCCGCCCGCTTTCCCCAAAAGCGCCCAAGCAACCTTCCATGGATATAGTCGGACACCGTGGAAAACAGCATCAGCAGCACATAAACCGGCTCTCCCCAGGCATAAAAAAACAGACTCCCCAAAAAGAGAACCATGTTTCTGCCTCTCCCGGGAATCAGATAATACAATATGAAAAACAGGGGCAGAAAACGGAATAAAAATACCACGCTGCTGAAAACCATCGAATTCCTCTCCTATCCCATCCTATGGGAATCAAATACTACTTCCTATAGTTGAATACAACGCATAAACATGCCTTTTAGCGTAAGTGAAGTACGCCGAACCTCCTGCCCGAATATCAGAAAAGGCTGCGGCATTCCTTACCGGAACCGCAGCCCGATTCCGATATCCTTACAGCTTCCCGCTGATGGTGTCAATCGCCAGCTTGTTGGCCTCCTGACACTTTGCGATAACGTCCTCTTCCTTCTTCTCCTCTATGGCAAAGCCGCCTAACTGCACAAAAATGACATAGTTGTCAATTCTCTCCACCTGGCTGGCCTGAATCTTGCCAAGATTCTGCGGATACTGCATGGTATCATTCACATTCGCTTCACGGTAGGCATTCAGCGCCTCCTCTACTGCATCCGCCTTGTCTTCCTTCGCTTTGACAATAATTAACGTGTCTACATTGGCGCTGATCATCGGAGATTCTGCCATATAGTCTTCATACATGTCCGGCGTGATACCGTAGAAGGTCTCCACCATCCCGGCATCCATAGGCATGTCAGGCCAGTAATTATCTGCGCCCAGCGCCTCCACCACCGCCTGTTTCAGGCCTTCCATCTCCTCGCTCCAACCTTCGGTGCCTGCATCCGCCACACCGGAACCTTCTTCTCCGGACGCCTCTCCTTCCTCAGCCGCATCGGAACTTTCATCCAAAGCCCCGCTTTCGTCCGCTTCGCTGCCGTCATCCCCGCTTTCGTCGGATGAAATGCTTACCTCACTGCTCTGATCTGTCCCTTGTGAACCGGACTCATCCCCGCCCTTACCGCACGCTGTAATACCGAGTACCAGAATCCCTGCACACAAATACAAAACAACCTTTTTCATAACTTTTTCCTCCTATTTCCAGTTCCGCACTCTTCCTCCGCCTTCTCAGCATGGAATAAAAAAGTGCTGTTTTCAGATCCGCACAGTTCTGCTTACAGAATACAGTTTGTCCCGTTTGGAGCCAAAATATCTTCCTGGTGAACTATTTTAGAGTAAAAGTATACCACATCGGCAACAGCGAATCAATTCCTTTTGCAAAACATCCCTGTAAAACATTCCTGTTAAATTACTTCCCAAAAGCGCAGCAGCGTTCCGGCTGCAAAATCTTCTCCCCTGAGCCTGCCTTCATAAATCTCTGCTATTTCCCGCAATCGGCTCCGCAGCCTTCAGTCCCCGCCTGTTGTCTTCACGCTTGTCGGAAAGCCTGTACGTCATATCGGCTATTCCTCCGCTTTCCAATTTACCGCCTCTTTATGCCGCTTCCGGGAACTGCATTCTCCGATATCAGACAAAAGCACGTTATCCCCTTCTATTGTGCGATGATTTCCATTGCTTTTTCCCGGCAATTACAGTATGATATTTACAGCACTAAAAATATAAGTTATTCACACCACCCAATCAACCGGTGCATAACTTTAAAACAGCATTTGCACGCGGCAGCGTCCTGTATATCCGGCTTTGCAGCGGACAAATGCGAAAAATATTACAGGAGGAACGCATATGAAAAATGGTTCTTTTCGCAACTTCAAAAACGGCTTTGAAACAGTAAACAACGGCGAAGGAAGCGCGCCGCCCAAGCCCAAAAACACAGGAGGCAAAATAGCCGTCCTTGTAGTACTGGCAATCCTCATCGTTTTCCTGGGCCTGAATTCCGCTTATGAAATCAAGGAGCAGGAACAGGCAGTACTGATTACCCTGGGCAAAGCACAGGCTGTCACGGAACCGGGCCTCCACTTCAAAATCCCTTTCATCCAACAGGTGAAAAAGGTAAACACCACAATCCAGGGCTTTGCCATCGGCTACAACACGGATGACAATGATATAAATGAAGACGAATCCCTGATGATTACCTCGGACTTCAACTTCATTGATGTGGATTTCTACGTGGAATACCGCTACAGCGATCCCGTAAAAGCCATTTTTGCCTCCAGGGATCCTCTGGAAATCCTGAAAAATATCAGCCAGAGTTGTATCCGCACCGTCATCGGAAGCTATCCTGTGGACGATGTGCTGACTACCGGCAAAAATGAGATTCAGGCCTCCATCCGTGAGATGATCCTGAACCGCCTGGCACAACAGGATATCGGAATCCAACTGGTCAATATCACTATCCAGGATTCCGAGCCACCCACCCAACAGGTCATGGAAGCCTTCAAGGCAGTGGAGACGGCAAAACAGGGCAAGGAAACGGCTCTGAACAATGCCAACAAATATCGCAACGAACAGCTTCCCTCCGCCCAGGCCCAGGCAGACGGCATTATTAAGGATGCCGAAGCGCAGAAGACCGAGCGTGTCAACGAAGCAACCGCCCAGGTAGCACGTTTTAATTCCATATACGCGGAATACATTAAAAATCCCGTCATTACAAAACAGCGGATGTTCTACGAGACAATGGAGGATGTACTGCCCGACCTGAAGGTCATCATCGAAAGCCCCAGCGGCAACATGCAGATGATTTATCCCGTTGAATCCTTCACCGGAAACGAAGAGGACAATGCCGGAACTACTGCAGAGGCAAATACGGATGCAGAAAACAGCACCGCAGGCACCGATACCGCAGCGGCAGACAGTCCCCAACCGTAAGAACAAATCAACCCATTCCTGTAGAAACAAGGAGGTTATACTATGAAAGCTGTAAAAAAAGCTGTCCTGATCGTCCTGGTACTCGCCGCCCTGGTTATCGGTGCATCCAGCCTGGTGATTACACAGGAAAACGAATACAGCCTGATCCGCCAGTTCGGTAAAATCGACCATGTGGTGGCGGACGCCGGCATCAGTTTCAAGATTCCTTTTATCCAGAGTGTGGATAAACTGCCCAAGCAGGTGCTGCTCTACGACCTGCCCGCTTCCGATGTCATCACCAGTGACAAGAAGACCATGATCTGTGACAGTTATATCCTGTGGCAGATTACGGATCCCCAGAAATTCGCCCAGACCCTGAATTCTTCCATCACCAATGCTGAGGGGCGGCTGGATGCCATTGTATATAATTCTACGAAAAACGTCATCAGCAGCACTTCCCAGGACGATGTGATCTCCGGGCGGGACGGACAGTTGTCCGCGGCTATCATCGCCAACATCGGCACTTCCCTGGATCAGTACGGGATCAAGCTGCTGTCCTTCGAGACAAAAAAGCTTGACCTGCCCAGCGACAATAAAGCCGCCGTATATGAACGTATGATCTCCGAGCGCGACAATATTGCCGCCACCTATACTGCGGAAGGCAGTTCCGAGGCGCAGATCATCCGGAATACCACAGATAAAGAAGTAACCGTCCTTCTCTCCGAGGCGGACAGGGAAGCCGCCATCCTGATTGCGGAAGGTGAGGCCGAGTACATGAGAATCCTCTCCGAGGCTTACAATGACCCTTCCAAACAGGAATTTTACTCCTTTGTCAGAAGCCTGGACGCGCTGAAGACTTCCATGAAGGGAAACCGGAAAACGGTTATCCTCTCTCCGGATTCGCCCATTGCACAGATTTTCTATGGCGGTGAATAAACAAACTGCCGTCATATCACTTCCCAACGCTGCCCATCCCCCAGCATCAGGCAGTTACCGTGCCGGAATAAAAATTCCTCCCGGTTCCCTGCTTCACAGCTGATGGGCGGCAGCCGTGGGGCTAAGCCCATCAATCGATGCTCTGACAGTGTCCCGGCCGGCGTGGCCGCTTGTACAGAACTCCTCCACAATAATCTTATCTTCTGCTCTGCACTGAGTTCCAAAACCGGAATAGGGCAGGATAGCCATCAAAATCATACGCACTTTGGCAAAATTATGATTTCGGCCTGTCCAGGTCAGGAAATTCCCGAAACAGCAGGCAATATTCCTTCCCCTTCAGCCACACAATGGAATCCCTGTAAAATCCCAGCTGCCCGCACAGCTTCAGGGACGCGACATTTTCCGTCTCCACCAGGGCCTGCACCCTTGTGAACTCCAGTGCTGCTGCCGCATAGGCAAGAACTGCCCGGCAGACCTCCCTGGCATAGCCCTTTCTCTGCCAGGGTACGCCGATGATAAAGCCCAGTTCCGGGTCTTCAAAGCCTTCCCGGTAAGACAGTCCCGCCCGTCCGATGACGGTACCGCTTTCCTTTTCCACCACAGTCCAGACGCCGAAGCCGTAAAAAGTGTAGACTTTTTCTATATATTCCCGGACATACTGTTTCTCCTGTTCCACCTCCGGATATAGGCCCTCCATATATTTCGTGATGGCGGGGTGGCTGTAGATTCGGTAGAAAACCTCCACATCCGCCGTAGTGGTCTCCCTGATCAGGCACCTGGACGTCTCCAGGATATGCCACGGCAGTCCTTTCAGACGGCGGTAAACCCGTTCCACATATTCCGGCTCCAAATCCTCCGGATCCTCCACCGCAAACAGAAAGCGGGAGAAATCCTGCCCCGCATTGCCCGAGTGAAGATAGATCAACACAGCCTTTCCTTCCCGGCGCAACGCTTCTGCCGTATCAGCATCATCCGTCACATACAGAATGCCTTCCTGGCCATCCACTTTTATTTCTATCTCTTTCAAATAACTCTCTTTTAAATATATCAACTTCTTCCACTTCCCTCTTTACGTTATCCCACTTTTACGTTATAATCATTGATTGTACCACGATTTTGTATGCCTCAGCGAATACAAAGTCAATCGTCGAGACAATGGTTATATTATATCATTATTTTCACCAGAAAGGATATCGATTATGGAAAAAAATCCGATTGTCACCATTACCATGCAAAGCGGAGATACGATCAAACTTGAACTGTATCCCGAAACTGCCCCCATTTCCGTGAATAACTTTATCAGTCTGATCAGCAGGAAATTCTATGACGGACTGATCTTCCACCGGGTCATCAGGGGCTTTATGATTCAGGGCGGCTGTCCTGACGGCACGGGCATGGGAGGCCCCGGTTACAGTATCAAAGGCGAATTCAGCAAGAACGGCGTGGCCAATGATTTAAAGCATACGGCAGGCGTGCTGTCCATGGCAAGGTCCATGCACCCTGATTCCGCAGGCTCGCAGTTCTTCATCATGCACAAAGCCGCTCCTCATCTGGACGGCCAGTATGCTGCGTTCGGAAAGGTAATTGAGGGAATGGATGTGGTAAACCGCATCGCCGAGACTTCTACCGAAAGCTTTTCCGACAGGCCTTATGAAAACCAGGTGATGGAGAGCGTCACTGTGGAAACCTTCGGGGTAACGTATCCGGAACCGGAGAAATGCAATACGCAGATCTGAAATCCGACATTCATATTTTGTTAACAAATCATTCAATTATTTTTAAATCATTCAACATTGTTTATACATTTCTTTCGCCTATACTATAACTATCAACCAAGCAGACATACAAAAGAGTGCCAGCCATAGTTACAGTTTACTAAATAACTTTTTCATAATAATGCCAGGGAACGTAAGTTTCCTGGCATCCTCCCTTTTCAGG
>OFFJ01002523.1_pt1 | contig 11568 bp, 10 predicted proteins | sample 1521261 | NCBI WGS metagenome assembly OFFJ01 (sample SAMEA3504122, study PRJEB24116) | mouse gut metagenome | biome: mouse gut; feature: mouse-associated habitat; material: faeces | place: Denmark | collected 2011 | reverse complement strand
GACAACGGTAAGCCCTTCGATTTCTTCACAGCCGTCCGCCATAAAAATTGCTGTTCTACACATAAAAAACCTCCTTAATCCGTTTGTTTACAGAAGTGCAATGCCGTTTTTTTCGCATTCCAGGCACATATCTTTAGGCCACAGGGAAGACTGCACTTCTCCGATATGTGCTTTTCTTAAGAAAAACATACAGATCCGGGATTGTCCGATGCCGCCGCCGATGGTAAACGGCAGTTTGCCGTCGATGACTGCTTTCTGGAACGGCAGACCGGCGCGTTCCATGCATCCGGCTTTTTCCAACTGAGATAACAGCGCTTCTTTGTCCACGCGGATTCCCATAGAGGAAAGCTCCAATGCGATATCAAGGATCGGGTAGTATACGACAATGTCGGCATTTAACGCCCAGTCGTCGTAATCCGGCGCGCGTCCGTCATGCGGTTTGCCGTTTTCTAACACGTCGCCGATCTGCAGAACACATACGGCGCCTTTTTCCTTGGAAATCCGATACTCACGTTCTTTCGGAGAAAGGTCGGGAAAGAGGCGTTCCAGCTCTTTTGTTGTGATAAAGAAAATATCATGAGGAAGGATTTCTTCGATATAGTCATACTGAATGGACATATATTTTTCTGTTTTTCTCAGGCACTTGTAAACCGAACGCACGGTTTCTTTCAGAACATCCGGCGTACGGTCTTCTTTTCGGATAATTTTTTCCCAGTCCCATTGGTCGACAAAAATGGAGTGGATATTGTCCGTATCTTCGTCCCGCCGTATGGCGTTCATGTCCGTATAGATGCCTTCTCCCTCGCAAAATCCGTATTTCTGTAATGCATACCGTTTCCATTTGGCAAGCGAATGCACGACTTCTGCCCGTTTTTCATTCTGTTCTTTAATACCGAACGAAACCGGCCGTTCCACACCGTTTAGATTATCGTTTAATCCGGTAGCGGGATCCACGAAAAGCGGCGCGGAGACGCGGGCGAGATTTAAGCGCTGGGCTAACAGGTTCTGGAAAAAGTCTTTCACCGTCTTAATGGCGATCTGTGTGTCGTGCAGATTCAGCGGAGAATGGTAATCTGCAGGAATGATCAAATTTTTCATAATGTAAATAGCTCCTTATATCCATAGTTTCTATCGTATATTTTGCATTTTTCTGTGGGAGAAGTCAAGGATAAACTATTAAGAATTTGTGAATTCCTGTCAATTATTAACAAAAAAATTGAAAAATGTGTTATGATAAAAAAATACAAAGACTTAAAAACGTATGAGATCACAGACGATCAAAAAGTCATAGAAATGGCAGTGATGGGGGTTTTGTAGATGATTCATCGTACACATAATCTTGCGATTGGGGAAGACGTAGACAGTTGGAAGACGATGATGCTGATTTATAACAGCGCATTGAAAGAAGTCGGTACGAAGCTTGAGATTTTAAATGACGAATTTCAGCATATTCACCAGTACAATCCGATCGAATATATCAAATCTAGGATCAAGTCGCCGGAGAGCATCGTAAAGAAACTAAAACGCGGCGGTCATGAGAGCACGATTTCAAATATGACAGAGTTTGTCAATGATATTGCGGGTATCCGTATTGTGTGTTCCTTTGTGTCAGATATTTACCGGCTGGCAGAGATGATCGGCAGGCAGAACGATCTGACGGTAGTATCGTTAAAAGACTATATTAAGCATCCGAAACAAAGCGGCTATAAAAGCTACCATATGCTCGTTACGGTTCCGATCTTTTTATCCGACCGTGTGGAGGATGCAAAAGTGGAAATACAGATCCGCACAATCGCAATGGATTTCTGGGCAAGCCTGGAGCATAAGATTTACTACAAATTTGAAGGCAATGCTCCCGATTATATCAGCAGGGATCTGCGGGAATGCTCCGGCCTGGTTTCTATGCTGGACGCTAAGATGCTGACGCTTAATGATGCGATCATCCGGGCGAAAGAAGAGCAGGCGGGAAAACAGAAGAGATAACAACACAAAAAACGGATTCTTCTTCAATCGGAAGAATCCGTTTTTAAATTACGGAAATTTAAGTGTTTTCTTATTCGGCGTCGGAAGCGGAAACATCCGTGCCGTTTTTCCATGCGTCGAATTTTTTCATGACAGCGTCATAGGTTCTCTGCGAAATATCCGGAAGCGTCTTGCCCCAGCTTTTGGTAGCCTGTTCAAAACCTTTTTTAAATGCTGCGATCATCTTGTCCGCTTTTTCCGAATCGCCGCCGCTGAGCGCTTTTGCAAAATCTACGATACGGTCGGAGGTCTGCTCTACGCCCCAGTAGCCGTCATCCGCAATATCTTTCTGCGCCTGTGCTTTGACATCGGCGGAAACCGTAAAGTTGCCGCCTGCTAAAAACCGCCACATACTGTCTGCTTTGCCGATCGCAGAACCCTGCTTTGACATCATCTGCTCTACGATATTTTTCATCTGGGAAAGCCTTGCGTCTGTGTCCGCCTGCAGCTGTTTGATCAGGGAAGCGTTTTTCTTTACATAGTTTGTGTTTTTGGTAGAAGAACTTCTTTCGTATACGACGCCTTCGTTTTTCTTTGCGGTATCCGCAGCTTCTTTCGTCGTTTCTTTTTCAGTTGTTTTTGCGGAAGTATCTGCTGCAGCCGTATAATAAGAAGAATTTTGAATTGCACCGACATTGCTCATAATACGAACCCTCCTTGGCATAATAAAATATATCCATATATTTGGTATCAATACTTGTATCGGCTGACCGGAAGAAAAAATAAAGTGGAATTGACCTTTTTTTTCAGAAATGGTAAAATGTGCTGTATACAAAATACAACGGGATACTGCAGGATGTTACGGCGGAGGATGGTCGATGGAACAAATAACGGTCAATGCATATGCAAAAGTCAATTTGGGTCTGGATGTGATCCGGAAAAGGGAAGACGGATACCATGAGGTTAAGATGATTATGCAGACGGTCAGTCTGCACGACGTGCTTACTGTCAAACGAACGAACGATTCCGGTATTACGATCCGTACCAATCTGGATTTTTTGCCGGTGAATCGGAACAATCTGATCTATCAGGCGGCAAAGCGCTTGATGGAGCACTGTAAGATGCGGGAAGGCATTTCGGTCGATTTAAAAAAGCATATTCCCGTGGCTGCCGGGATGGCGGGCGGAAGCGCAGATGCGGCAGCCGTACTGCACGGTATAAACGCGATGTTTGAATTGGGACTGAATCTGAAAGAACTGCAGGAGATCGGCGTAAAGATCGGAGCGGATGTCCCGTACTGTCTGATGCAGGGGACGGCTTTGGCGGAAGGAATCGGAGAGAAGTTAACGGAGCTTCCCGCGATGCCGGATTGTCCCGTGCTGATTGCCAAACCGCCGATTTCTGTTTCGACTAAATTTGTGTATGAAAATTTAAAGCTGAACGCAAAGATGCATCATCCGGATATTGACGCGCAGATACAAGCCATTCACAGGCAGGATCTGAAAACGATTGCAGAGTGTATGGGCAACGTTCTGGAAACCGTTACGATTCCAAACTATCCCGTGATTGATCAGATCAAAAGCTGTATGACGGCAAACGGAGCGATTCGTGCGATGATGAGCGGCAGCGGTCCGACCGTGTTTGGACTGTTTTTTGATATGGAGACGGCAAAAGATGCAGAAAAAGCGCTGCGCCGGTCCAATCTTGCGCGGCAGATCTGTGTTACGGGTATGCAGAGAAAGCCGTACGGGAGCGTGTGATCCAAGTGATGATTCCGCAGGGAATCTGTAATCCGAACGCCGGCAGGAAAAGATAGAAAGAAAAGGTAAACGGAGGAAGTATGGAGAATCTGGAATTAAATGCAAACGCATATCTGCCTTTACGGGATGTGGTTTTTAATACGCTTCGGGAAGCGATTTTACGGGGAGATTTAAAGCCGGGAGAGCGTCTGATGGAACTTCAGCTTGCATCGAGCCTTGGCGTGAGCCGTACGCCGATTCGGGAAGCGATCCGTATGCTGCAGCAGGAAGGGCTGGCAGTCACGGTTCCCAGAAAAGGGGCGGAGGTTGCCAAAATGACGGAAAAGGATATGGAGGATGTGCTTAAGATCCGGGAAGCGCTTGAAATTTTAGCGGTACAGCTTGCCTGCGATAATATTGAGAACGAGCAGCTTATGCTGCTGGAAGAGAAGGTAGAGAAGTTTCGCATAGTGGTCAAAACCGGGGAGATCAAACAGATTGCCGAGGCTGACATTGAGTTTCACGATATGTTATACAATGCGGCACAGAATCCGAAGCTGGTCGTTATGCTGAATCATTTACGGGAGCAGATTTACCGCTACCGGATCGAATACCTGAAAGACGAACAGAATTATCCCCGCCTGATTCAGGAGCATGGGCAGATCTTGGAAGGATTGAAAAAAAGGGATAAAGAATATGTTTCTGAAACCATGAAACATCATATGCTCAACCAGGCGAATGCGGTAAAGAATATTATCCGCAGCCAGGAATAAAACAAAATGAAACAGAGGATACTAGAGTAGGAATAGACTTGGTCTGTTCCTATTTTTTATTGCTGGAAGTGAATCTATGGAAAAAGAACTTGAAAAAAATAAACGGGCGTTTCTGGCGCTTTTGGGGGAGTCTGCGGATGTCAAGAAAAAGACGATGGCGCTTGGCAAAAAAAAGGATATTGCGTGTTTTCTTGCCTATATCGAAGTAACGGGCGGAAGCTTCCTGTTTGAAAATTCCGTTGTCGGAAAGCTGTTAAACCAGCTGTGTACGATGTCGGAAAAAGAGATTTATGCGTGTCTGGATAAAAATGCCCTTGGAATTTCCGATATGACGACGTTTGATACGGTGAAAGAAGCGGCGGACGGTATGTTCACCGGCGACGTGATCTTGTTTGTGGACGGGTATGACAAGGCCGTGAAGATTCCGGATAAGGGATATCCGGCGATGACAATCCAGGAGCCGGCATCGGAAAAGGTAATCCGGGGGTCCAAAGAAGGATTTGTGGATTCTATCAAAGTGAATACGGCGCTGATCCGTAAGCGGCTTCGGACGCCGAAGCTTAAGGTGAAAGAAGCAAAGGTCGGCACACGTTCCAATACAAACGTGGACCTGGTCTATATGGAAGATCTTGTATATCCGAGTATGCTGGAAGAAATCGAGAAACGAATCGGACGCTATGAGATCGACGGGGTGTTGGACAGCGGAATCATCGAGCAGCTTTCGGAAGAGAAGTGGTATTCGCCGTTTCCGCAGTTTCAGACGACGCAGCGGCCGGACCGTGCGGCGATGGCGGTATTGGAAGGCAGGGTCGTGGTTCTGACCGATAATTCTCCGACGGGATTGATTCTGCCGGCGGATTATAATTCATTTATCAAAACAAGCGACGACTATTATAACCGCTGGGAGATTGCGTCATTTGGACGGATGATCCGGTATATGGCGTCCTTTTTTGCCATGACGATGCCGGGGCTTTATCTTGCGGTTACGAATTTCCATACGCAGATTCTGCCGACCACGCTGCTGCTCTCTTTTGCGGCGGCAAGACAGGGAGTGCCGTTTCCCGCCGTCGTGGAAGTGCTGCTGATGGAAATTGCCTTTGAACTTCTGCGGGAAGCAGGCGTGCGGCTGCCGGGGGCGATGGGAAATACGATTGGGATCGTGGGAGGTTTGATCATCGGGCAGGCGGCGGTAGAGGCAAATATTGTAAGTCCGATCGTTGTAATCGTCGTTGCGTTTACGGCGCTCTGTTCGTTTGCAATTCCCAATGAGGAATTTGCCACGGCATTTCGGATATTGAAATTCGGTTTTATTTTTTTGTGTTCCTGGCTGGGATTTTACGGATTTTTGTATGGGCTGCTGCTGCTTTTGATTCACCTGTCTCATTTAAAAAGTTTTGGAATCCCGTATCTGATGCCGTTTGTGGGAGCGGATTTAAACGGCTATGAGGACGAGCGTGATTCGATCATCCGACAGCCGCTGTTTTGGATGAAGCGACGTCCGATCTATGCTAAAAGGAACCGGAGAATACGTTTGAGAAAGAAGGATCAGAATGTTTTCAAAAAACAATAAAATTTCAAAACGTCAGATGTTTCGTCTGCTGACCTACGACCTATTGGGGATCGGGACGCTGCTTTTGCCCTCGGAACTTGCAAAGAGCGCAGGAAAAAACGGGCTTTTGGCAATCCTTGCAGGAATTGCTGCGGGACTGCTGTATTGCCTTTTGATCGGCAGGCTGCTTGCCTGGATCGAAGAGAATGAAACGTACCCTGCTTTTTTGAAACGGTGTTTCGGCAAATGCATCGGTACGGCGGCGCTGTTGTTTTATGCCGGATATTATATCTGTCTGGGGGGATATACGGCATATATATTCGGACATCTGATGATTACGGAATTATTAAAGGAACAGTCATTTTACGGCATTGCCGCTGGAATTGTGCTGCTTGGCGTATACGGAATTTTTCAGGGAATAGAGGGACGGGCGAGAATATATGAAATTCTGTTCTGGTTTTTGATGGCGCCGCTTTTTTTGATGTTGTTTTTTGCGGCAAGGGATGTAGAACTGCCGCGGCTCTTCCCGCTGTATACGGCAGACGCAGAAACAATTGCAGTCGGAGGATTTCTTAGCTTTGCCGTATTTTCAATCGGCGGCATGTCCCTGTTTTTAGCTCCTTTTGCGAAAAAGAAGCAGTCGATTTCCGGGGCGTGTATGGGCGCGGTTTTATTCAGCGGTTTTGTGCTGCTTTCGTTGTTTGGGATTCTGCAGGGAATTTTCGGTGTGTCCGGTATACATGCGTTAGAGTATCCCGCCGTAACGCTGATGAGCATGATCCAGATTCCGGGCGGATTTTTTCAGAGACAGGATGCGCTGATGATAGCGATCTGGTTTTTTACCATGTACGCCCTTTTAAGCAGCAGCATGTTTTATGCGGCGGAAAATCTAAAAGAACTGACGGCGGGAAAAAAAGAAAAGTGGTGGATCTTTGCGTCTGCCATACTTCTGTTTGGGATTGCGGCGGGCAGTTACCGCTCGTCTGCCGTTACGGGATTACTGGGCAGGATATTTTTATCTGCGGCTACGCCGCTTGCCGTGATTATTCCGGCAGCTGCGTGGCTGTGTATCGTTTGGCGCAGGAAAAAGAAATCTGCCGTCTGCTGTCTGATTCTTTTCGTGCCTCTTCTTTTTTTATCGGGATGCAGTACAAACGAATTGGAAAACCGGAAATTCCCGTTGGCAATGGGAATCGATAAAGAAGAGGATTCTTGTCTGATCAGCTATAAATTTCAGGATCTTTCCGCTGTTGCAAATGAAAATGCCGACAGTCCGAGCGGCACGGATTTTTTTATCAAAGACAGGGATTTTTTTACCGGGATAAATAAATATGCCAATAATACAAATAAGATCATGGATTATAACCATATGAAGACGTTGATCTTGTCGGAAGATTTTGTGGAGGATGAAGAGTCGCTGTTTTATTTTCTGCAGGTGTGCGGGAAAGAAAGCCTGATCGCAAGAAACACGCTTTTGTTTTTTGCCGATGATGCGGCGGAAATTTTAAAGCTGGATGAAAATCTGGATACGGCGATCGGAAGCTATCTGGAGGAAATGCTTGACAGCAGAGAAGATTATAAATTAAAGGATACGGTCACATTAGGAGATCTGTTTAACGATATGGAAAATAAGGAACAGCTGTTACTGGTTCCCGTGCTTGCGCAAGAGGGCGGACTTCCGGTGATCCGCAGCTATTATGCCGTATCAGGAGGCAGGCCGAAGGGAGAAATCGGAATCCATGAAGCGGTACTGTCGTATTTAAGCCAGGGAAAGTTAAAAAAACTGGCGTTTACGATGGAAGACGGTACGCCGGTTTCCGTTGACCGGATTTCCTGGAAAGGTAAATTTAAAAAGGGTGCAGAGCTGGTATATCGAAATGAGATTTCTCTGGAAGTGATTGTGGAACAACAGATGGAAACGGGAAGCGCCGGCGGAGAAAAACTCAAAAAAAAGATCGGCTCTATGTTTGAAAAACAATTGAAAAAAAGTGCGGAAAGCCTGCTGGAAGTGCCGCGCATCGACCTGACCAACTGCTTTTACCGGCTTGGGATGAGCAGCAGTCAGCGATATGAGCAGTATAAGGACAATCGGAGCCGTTTTTTGGACGCGCTTTCTTATGAGTTTGCGGTCGATGTGATTTTACTCAATGAAAGAGGATAAATTTTTGGTATAAGATTCCAGAATCTGGAAAGGATGATAACAAACACAGTCAGGCGTCTATTCGGGTGGCCCGGATCGACGCCGGAGGGGAGAATGATTTATGAAAGCATATTATCGTATAGGGGCAGCGGCAGTTGTTTTTATCATCGTATTGGCGGGAGCACTGCATTACCGCAGCAATCGGCTGCAGGAGGATCTTTCGGAGCAGATTCTGCGGTTTCATGTGATCGCAAACAGCGATACAGAAGAAGACCAGGAATTAAAATTAAAAGTCAGGGACAAAATCGGCGCATATCTGGGAAAAGAACTGGGGCAGGTTACGAATTTAGAGGAGTGCGAAAAAACGGTGCAGAAACATTTACCGGATATTGAACGCTGCGCCAAAACAATTCTGGAAGAAGAAGGGTATGCGTATTCCGTAAAGGCAAAGATTTCCGATACAAAGTTTCCGAAAAAAACGTATGGGAGCTATACGTTTCCGAAAGGAGAGTATCGGGCGCTTACTGTGGTGATCGGAAGCGGTTCGGGAAAAAACTGGTGGTGCGTGATGTATCCGAATCTTTGTTTTTCCGGCAGCATGTACGAAGTAATCGACGAAAATTCCAAAGAAGAGCTGCGGGCTGTGCTGTCGGAAGAGGATTATGCAGAAATTATGGCAGAAGGAGAACTGCGGGTAAGATTTAAGTATCTGGACGGGTTGCTGTCGCTGTTTGGGGTTGAGGAGAAGTAAAGAACGTGTTACAATACAGTTTATATAAGCTGTAAAATGCGGCAGTCAGGAGATTATTATGCGCGTTGGATTAGGATATGATGTACACAGATTAACAGAAGGCAGAAAATTGATACTTGGCGGAGTGGAGATTCCGTATGCGCTTGGCCTGCTCGGGCATTCGGATGCGGACGTGCTGCTCCATGCGATTATCGATGCATTGCTGGGCGCGGCTTCGCTTGGCGATATCGGTATGCACTTTCCGGATACGGACGAGAGGTACAGGGGCATTTTAAGCACAACGCTGCTGGAGCAGACAGGCGCTATGGTGGAACAGGCAGGATTTTATATTGAAAACATCGATGCCGTGATTATCGCGCAGAAGCCGAAGCTGCGTCCTTATATAGAGAAAATGGAAGAGACGATAGCCTCCGTCCTGAAATTGGAACAAGACCAGGTCAATATTAAAGCTACGACAGAAGAGGGGCTTGGGTTTACCGGAAGCGGAGAAGGAATATCGGCGCAGGCCATTTGTTCGCTGGGCAGATTTTACGAAAACAGCGTTCGGGTATCCGACCGTCTGGATGGCCCCTGTGATTCCTGCGGCGGCTGTAAAAGAAACAGTTGACAAATTCCGTTCCCTTGCATAAACTATACCATATACCGCAAAAGACCGCCGGTTACGGCGCGTGTCAAAGCAAAACTTTGTCGGGGCATAGAATAAGCAAAAGCGTGGAACGGAAAAAGTAGGAAATCCGCTGTCGTCCAGAGAGAAGCTGCCGTTGGCTGTAAGCAGCTTTACATATGATTTCTAAAGTGCGTCCGGGAGCTGATCCGGTGAAAACAGTAGCCGGGTACGTATCATGCACGTTACGCATTTTGAGTGAAAGCGCTTGCTTTTAGAAGAGTGGAACCGCGGATAAACTTCGTCTCTTGATCGGGAGACGGAGTTTTTTTGTTGGCGGCCGCTTTGTTATAAAATTGGAAAGAAAGAGAGGAAGTATGGGGGTTATCCAGTTTATAAAAGAAGAAATTCAGGTCATACAGGAGAGAGACCCGGCAATCAAATCGCCGATCGAAGTGATTTTATATCCTGCGTTCCGTGTGATGCTTAGTTACCGCAGGGCGCACAGGCTGTATCAGAAAGGCCATTTTTTCAGGGCAAGGCTTATATCGCAGAGAGCGGCGAGGAAAACGGGAATCGAGATCCATCCGGGGGCTCAGATCGGCAAAGGTTTTTTTATCGATCACGGCAGCGGCGTGATCATCGGCGAGACGACGATTATCGGAGACAACGTGACGCTTTATCAGGGCGTGACGCTGGGAGGAACCGGCAAAGAAACGGGGAAGCGCCATCCTACGCTGTGTGACAATGTGATGGTAAGTGCGGGAGCAAAAATTCTCGGTTCTTTTACGATCGGGGAAAACTCCAAAATCGGCGCCGGGAGCGTGGTGCTGGAAGAAGTGCCGCCGAATTGTACGGTGGTGGGCGTTCCGGGCAGGATTGTCAAACGGGATAACCAGAAGGTTCCCAGAAGCGATATGGATCAGGTTAACCTGCCGGATCCGGTCAAAGAAGATATTATGGCGCTGCAGCGAGAAAATTCCGCCTTGTGCAATAAGGTGATCGATTTGGAACAGCAGTTAAAAGAACTGCAGAACGATGCCGTACGGAGAACAGAATAAAAGTACCGCCGCAGAGGAATCCATGTTTGGAATGATTGGCTGGAGACCGTTCGGCGGCCATAACAGAAAGGACAGTGGAATATGAAAGTTTATAATACGTTAACGAGAAAGAAAGAAGAGTTTGTACCGTTGGAAGAGGGAAAAGTAAAAATGTATGTCTGCGGGCCTACCGTATACAATTATATCCATATCGGAAATGCAAGGCCGATGATCGTATTCGATACCGTAAGGCGTTATATGGAATATATCGGATATGACGTCAATTTTGTATCCAATTTCACGGACGTGGACGATAAAATTATTCAAAAGGCAGTCGATGAGGGCAGTTCGGCGGAAGAAGTGGCCGGCCGGTTTATTGAAGAATGCAAAAAAGACATGGCCGATATGAACGTGCTTCCGGCAACGACGCATCCGCTTGCGACAAAAGAAGTCGACGGTATGATCGAGATGATCTCCCGGCTGATCGAAAAAGGCTATGCATATGCCGCGGCAGACGGGACCGTCTATTACAGAACCCGTAAATTTAAAGAGTACGGCAAGCTTTCCCATAAAAATATCGACGATCTGCAGGCGGGGCACAGAGATATTAAAGTGACGGGCGATCTCAAAGAAAACGCGTTGGATTTCGTGCTCTGGAAGCCGAAAAAAGAAGGAGAGCCGTATTGGGAGTCTCCCTGGAGCAAAGGACGTCCCGGCTGGCATATTGAATGTTCCGTGATGTCCAAAAAATATCTGGGGGATTCGATCGACATTCATGCGGGCGGCGAAGATTTGATCTTTCCGCATCATGAAAACGAGATTGCCCAGAGCGAAGCGGCAAACGGCGTGGAATTTTCCAAATACTGGATGCACAACGGCTTTTTGAATATCGACAATAAAAAAATGTCAAAATCCCTGGGAAATTTCTTTACGGTTCGTGAGGTTTCGGAACGATATGACCTGCAGGTTCTCCGGTTTTTTATGTTAAGCGCACACTATAGAAGCCCGCT
>OFFJ01002522.1_pt1 | contig 11578 bp, 9 predicted proteins | sample 1521261 | NCBI WGS metagenome assembly OFFJ01 (sample SAMEA3504122, study PRJEB24116) | mouse gut metagenome | biome: mouse gut; feature: mouse-associated habitat; material: faeces | place: Denmark | collected 2011 | reverse complement strand
GAAAGAAAATTTTTTGTTTTATAATTATAAACTAAGGATAATATTATGGAGCAGAGGCGGAAAGTAATTATAATTGTGTTGGTGACATTTTTGGCGAGCATTTTATTTTTTCTTTTTTGGATGGAAGAGCAGTCAGCCGGAGAAATGAAAGAACAATACGAAGCAATGGAAAAAGAATTACGCCCGTTGGATTTAGAGAGACGTAAACTTGGTCGGAAATTAGATGATTTAAATAAACAATTTGTGAAAAAATCCCAAGGGATGGCCAGTTTGGCTTTAGTATTTACAGATTTAAGTGAAATTATTTATACAGATATATTTCCACTAATGAAGGATTATGGCTTTGTTGGTGTATTGGTTTTATCTGAGGAGAGTTTCTTAGGTCAGCCAGATTGCTTAAATCAAGAGCAGTTTAAAGAGTTGATGAGTTCTGGATGGAAATGTATGCTAAAGTGGGATAAGGGAGCGGACCCCAAGGAGTGGTTGATATCAAGCGGAAAATTGGCGCGGGAGTTTGAGGTCGCTAGGCCCAAGGCAGTTTACTTTGAACAAGAGGCTTATGATAGTGAAATAGATAGTTTCCTTATAAGACAAAATTTTTCCGTGGCTGTACATCATGGAGAAGAAAACCAATCATTGATATCGTTGGAAAGTGACAATAGCTTTCGACACCTTGGTGCAATAGGGTGGAGAGATAGTAGAGTAGGTGAAGTGCTATATGATGCAGTAGCACAGAAAGGTGATTTAATATTTACAGTGGGGTCAGGTTCGGATTTAGAGAAATATAAAAATGAGGCATATGCAGATATGTTAGAGTGGATTTATACCTATTGCGAATCTGGGGAATTAATGGTAACAGACCCCATAAGCGTATTAGAGTACCGCAGAGGATTAGAAGCCAACCGAGAGAATCTAAAGAAAGAATACGAAGAAAAAGAATCAGAGCTAAAGAAGCAGATTGAAGCTCTGGATAAAGAAATAGATGAAATCACGGAAAAGTATGTAAGAAGTTAAAATGCTGCATTGATAATGAAAGAATATCATGGACAAAAAATATAATGCAAATACCCTTATCTGGCTTAGCAGAGTAATCGGGAAGAAAAAATGGTACATCCTCTATCTGGTGCTTTTACAGGCAATGCTTGGGATAAGCAGTGTGTTTTTTGCACTCTTTTTTCGTACTTTGATTGACAGGGCGGTTGCAGGCGAGGAAAGGGGATTTTTGCAGGCAGTGGCAGGTATGGCAGTCTTAATGATTAGCCAGATGCTGTTAGGCGCTTTAAATTATTTTTTATATGAATGGAGTCGTTCAGTGATGGAAAACCAGCTGAAAGAACGGCTTTTTTCCTGCTTATTGAGGAAGGATTACGCGTCGGTTATGGCAGTTCATTCCGGAGAGTGGATGAACCGGCTGACTTCTGATACAATAGTGGTGACAAGTGGGATGATAGAGATTATTCCGGGGCTTACAGAGTTGATAGTTCGGCTGGTCGGGGCGCTGATAGCCCTCTTTGTATTGGAGCCAATGTTTATCGTGGCGCTTATTCCCGGCGGAGCTTTAGTTCTTCTTCTTACTTATGGATTTCGCAAACTGCTTAAACGTATGCATAAGCAGATACAGGAATCAGACGGCGCAGTGCGGGTATTTTTTCAGGAGCGGCTTGGTAATCTGATGATTGTCAAGACTTTTGCGATGGAAAAGGAGACGTTGAAGGCCGCCGGGGAAAAGATGAGACAGCACAGGGCGGCGAGGATTCGCCGGAATCTGTTTTCTAATCTGTGCAGTACAGGTTTTGAGGCGGCAACAGGAGCCATGTACCTGTTCGGTGTGGCTTATTGCGGTTTTGGGATTTTAAACGGACAGATTTCTTACGGAACCATGATGGCGGTTATACAGTTGATTGGACAGGTTCAGTCGCCCTTTGCGAACCTGACCGGGTATTTGCCCAGATATTATGCAATGATAGCCAGCGCAGAGCGGTTGATGGAGGCGGAGGGGTATGCAGAGGATTGTAAGGAGAACGCCGTAAGTAATGAGGAGGTTTTGCGGTTTTACCGGGAAAAATTAACAGGAATAGGTTTGCGGAACGCCGGTTTTACCTATCAGCCGTTAAAGCAGGCAGAGAATGAAAAAGAAGACGCCCTCAGGCCGGTAGTATTGAAAGATGTAAATCTGGAAATTCATAAGGGAGAGTATGTGGCTTTTACAGGGCATTCCGGCTGCGGGAAAAGTACAATTTTAAAGCTGCTGATGAGCTTATATCCTTTAGATTGCGGAGAGCGATATTTGATGGAGGAACAGACAGGTGATGAAAGGGAAGAAATTCCTTTAACTGCCGAATGGAGAGGGCTGTTTGCCTATGTTCCGCAGGGCAATCAGTTGATGAGCGGAACAATCCGGGAGATTGTAGCCTTTGGAGAGCCGGAGGGCATGCGGCAGGATTCCTTGCTGATGCATGCGTTGGAGATAGCCTGTGCCGATGAATTTGTAAATACATTGGCCGATGGCCTTGATACAGTGTTGGGAGAGCGTGGAAGCGGTCTTTCAGAAGGGCAGATGCAAAGAATTGCTATAGCGAGGGCAATCTTTTCCAATCATCCGATTTTGATGTTGGATGAGTCTACAAGCGCCTTGGATGAAGTGACAGAGAAGAAATTGTTGGCAAATTTGAAGGCTATGACGGATAAGACAGTATTGATTGTTACCCACCGAGCGGAAGTGCTGAAGATTTGTGATAAGCAGATTATTATGACAGAGGATGGAATGGTTGAAGTAAAGTAAGGCAATATCACAGTGAGGAGGATAAGAGTAAATGTTTTACAGATTAAAGCGGAATTATATTATGCGCGGCTGGGAGAAAATGGCGTGGATGCTGGTACGCCGTCCCGAAAACAGCTATAAGGCTCTGAAAGCAAAGGAATTTCAGACCCTTTTGTTGTGTGACGGTGGCACAGATTTGGATACTGTCCAGATGACAGATGAGATGAGACAGGCTTTGGAGCAGTTTGAAAAGGAGGATATTATCGAAGCCTGTGAACCGGGAACTGTTTTGGAGAGGGAACAGTACTATCATTATTATGATAATCGTTTCATTCGATTAGCGTTCTGGTCTATTACAGGCCGTTGTAATTTTCAGTGTCGCCATTGTTTTATGGATGCGCCTGAGGGAAGGATGGGAGAACTTTCTCATGAGCAGGCGATTGGGCTGATTGACCAGATGGCTGAATGCGGCGTGTTGCGAGTGGATATTACTGGTGGGGAGCCTTTTGTGCGGAAGGATTTCTGGACGTTAATTGACAGGATTCAACTTCGCCGGATGACTATTGGCGAGGTGTATACAAATGGGTGGTTGCTGAATGATTCCATTTTGAACGAGTTTGAAAAGAGAAATTTAAGGCCGGAAATCAGTATCAGCTTTGACGGCGTAGGATGGCATGACTGGATGCGTGGCATAAGAGGGGCGGAAGAGGCGGCCATAAAGGCATTGAAGCTATGCGAAAAGCGCGGATTTCCAAGGAACGTAGAGATGTGTATTCATAAGGGCAATCAGGAAACTTTACCGGAAACTGTAAAGCTTCTCTCTGATATAGGTGTTCCGAGATTGAAAACCAGCAATGTATCGCAGACAAACCTGTGGGAGCATAACAGCGAAGGAAATGCTCTGGATACCCGAGAGTATACGGAAGCGATGATTCGCTACATTCCGCATTTTTTTGAGGCGGGAATGCCTATGGATATTATGTTGGGGGGAGTAATTACACTTCATAAAAATTCGAGGGATTATAGTGTTATTCCGGAGAAGCACTGCGGAACAGAGGAATGCCTGAGCAGTCATCTTTGTGGAGCAATCCGCTATGCCTGCTATATTACCCCGGAAGGACGTCTTCTTCCCTGTATGCCAATGACGGTCTGCCAGGAACAGGAGTTTTTTCCACTGGTGCAGGATATTGGCTTAAAGAAGGGGCTTAGCGACAGTTTCTATATGAATATAGTGGACAGCCGGATTAAGGATTTGCTGGCGGTTAATACGAAATGTGCCGATTGCGCACATAAGTATCAATGTGGCGGCGGCTGCCGTGCTTCTGCATTGGCGGAGACAGGAGAGCTTATGGGATGTGATATAGACCAGTGTCTGATTTGGGAAGAGGGGTATGTGGAGCGAATCAGAGCGGCGGCTGACGAGGCTATTGCGAAATATTGTATTGATAATGATAAGTGATAGCAACTCCGATTGGCATAAGGCAGAATTGCAGGTATATTACCAGCTTAACAGTGAGAGCCTCGGCTGAAATGCCGGGGTATTCCTGACGAAAAAGGTAGTTGATAATTAAAAGGAGCGCTTTATAATTATGTACCACAAAAAATCACGCCTGCAAAATTTAATCATATTAGCGCTGGACTGCGTTTGCATCAGTATCAGTCTGACACTTGCCAATTTTATCCGAAGCGGTTATTTTTTCAGCAGTGATGATGAGCGGATGGATTTTGGCATGCTGTTGGGGGCGTGTTTGGTGGTCTTTCTTGCCATGAATCTGCTTCGGAGCACGAACCGTAATATGTTCCTGCGAGGGCCTTTGCATGAACTGGTTCATATTATTAAAAATAATATGTTCATGTTTGCGGGCGCGGCGGTGATTTTGTATTTTCTGAATTTAATCGAGGCATATTCCCGTCTGGTGTTTTTCTATTTTCTATGGCTTGACTGCATTTTGATGCTGATTATCCATCAGCTTTGGAAAAGAACGCTTCCTTTCCTTTACCGGCGGTTTGGCGAGACAAGGAAGCTGCTTGCGGTAGCGGATAAAGACTATGCCCGGGAACTGCTTCGGGATTTAAAGAATATGAAGGATTTCAGTTACGAGCTTGTGGGCGTCGCATTAGTTGACGGGGATGATGTGCCGGAAGAACTGGAAGGGATTAAGGTGGTGGCCGGAGAGAAGGAGCTGATTGACTATTGCAGGGGAGCCTCTCTGGACGAGGTTATTATTGCAGTAGGAAGCGAAAGAAAAAGCGGCATTTTGCCGGTCATGGAAATTCTGGCGGAGATGGGAATTACCATTCACTATCAGATTCCGGTGCCGGAGTTATATGGTGCGCAGCAAAAGGAGCTTTCGCAGTTTGGACGTTTTTATACGGTGACTTATGCAAACCGGGTGGTGCCGGTAGGCCAGCTTTTATTGAAGCGCTTGCTGGATGTCTGTGGGGCAGTTGTGGGATGCTTCATTCTGTTGTTGCTTACCGCTGTCGCGGGTCCGCTTATCAAGCTGGAGTCTCCAGGACCTGTCTTTTTTTCGCAAAGCAGAGTAGGGCGTAACGGGCGTGTTTTTAAAATGTATAAGTTCCGTTCCATGTACGCGGAAGAACGGAAAAAGGATTTGATGAAGCAGAATGAGATGAGCGGTCTGATGTTTAAGATGGAAAACGACCCGAGGATTACGAAAATCGGACGTTTTATGCGCAAGACAAGTCTGGACGAATTTCCGCAGTTCATCAATATTTTAAAGGGAAATATGTCTCTTGTGGGGACAAGGCCGCCGACTCTGGACGAGTTTGCGCAGTACAGTCCCTATCACAAAAAAAGGCTCAGCTTCCGCCCGGGACTTACCGGCATGTGGCAGGTGGGCGGAAGAAGCAATATCACGGATTTTGAAGAAATTGTCCGGCTGGATGTAGAGTATATTGATAGCTGGTCGTTTATGCTGGATATAAAAATCCTCCTTAAAACGGTTCTGGAGGTCTTTAAGGGCAACGGGGCAAAGTAATTACTTTTTTGACCGATATTCCTCCGGAAAAATGGGTATAATAAAATGCAACATTATTTACTATAATGTTGCATTTTATTACTTTCTGCTATTATTATCGGATAAAATTTGAAATACTTTATACCTTATGCTAAAAAATTTCAATCAATTTGGCTTCATGTTTTTAAAGTTTAATTTTTTCAAAAACCTCATCCTTGTCATTCTGCTCAATTCCCAGATACCGCCTGGTTATCTGATAGGAGGAATGATTGTAGATGTTCATTAAAAGAGCCGGAGGCGTTCCCTGCTTCCATGCGTGATAACCAAAGGTTTTGCGAAGGGAATGACAGCTGATATTGGCGTCCAGCCCGGCGTAGGCGGCGGCTTCCTTAATCAGCCGAAAGGCCTGATAGCGGCTTAAATGCTGCTCTTTATGCATTCGGCTGTAAAAAATCCAGTCTTTTGCCTTTTTGAAAAAACAGTTTTGCGCCTCAAGCACTTTTCTGATTTCTTCATTAATATAGATTCTGTTTGATTTGCCTGTCTTTTGCTCCTTTAAGACTATGTGAGTTCTCCATTCTTTATTTTCAAAATCATAAATATCCCCGTAAGTAAGCGGCAGAATGTCCGATATACGCAAGGCAGAATTAAGGCCGATGATTATCAGAGTGTAATTTCTGATATTAGGTTTTGTGCATTTATAATATTCCTTAAACAATTTCAATTTTTCTGTGTTTCTGATGGGCTGTGTTGTACTCATAAAAACCTCCTTTTTGTAAGTGTCAGAATAAGTAAAAAGGAATCCCCGCGCTTTGCAGGTCATCCTTTTACAGGTAATGCAACATTATAGTAAAGAAAGTTGCATTTGGCAAAACCGGACAATAAGCATGGCAATAAATGAATGTGAGAAAGCAGGGAGGCTTCGGGATGGTAAGGCTGACAGTGAGCACAGAGGAATATCTGATGCTGAATGACAACATTAAAATTGTGTTTCTGGGGGGGACAAAGAACCATATCCGTATTCTGGTGGACGCCCCGAAGGATGTGAACATTGTCAGGAGCACTGTCCTGGAAAAAAGGCTTGCCGCTTCCGGGGAAGATGAAAAACTGCCAAAGTATTACGCGGAGCCGGAAACAGATAAAAAGTATCTGAAGAAAAAGAAGCCCCGCATCTGCATCACGCGGGGGAATCTGGAGCCCTGAAAATTTAAAAGGTAATAATCGGGAATCTTAAGCGGTTTGGAGGCAGGGCCCGTCTCCAAAAGGCTTTTGATATCCGGTTACTATAAATGTTATTAAACCAAACTACGCAAACGGATTTGCGTAATAATTCAAGGAGGAATATGTTATGTCAATGATAGTAAAACACAATCTTACAGCAATGAATTCTAACAGAATGTTAGGCGTGAACACTCAGAGCCAGGCCAAGACAACCGAGAAGCTGTCTTCCGGTTATAAGATTAACCGTGCGGCTGACGACGCGGCAGGTCTTTCCATTTCCGAGAAGATGAGAAGGCAGATTAGAGGTCTTACACAGGCTTCCAAGAACGCACAGGACGGTATCTCCTGCGTGCAGACGGCAGAAGGCGCTCTGAACGAAGTTCACGACATGTTACAGCGTATGAACGAGCTGGCAGTTAAGGGCGAGAACGGTACGCTGTCATCTGTTGACCAGTCCTATATTCAGGCTGAAATCAAACAGCTGATGACAGAAATCGACCGCGTAGCCGATACTACCACATTCAACGAGCAGAACCTGTTAGACGGTTCCTTTACCAATAAGGGACTGCAGGTTGGCGCGGAGGCAGGACAGCATATAGATATTTCTATTACGTCTATGTCAATGGATAAGTTGGCTGAAAAATCGTTGAAGGCTAATGGTAATACTGGTATTTACCGTACAGAGACGATATCTGTTAACCAATTAGCGGAGTATACGGCAAATGTAAATTATGCAAGTCATACACAAATCGGCAATAAGGTAATTGTTTCCATTAGCGTTAAAGCAGCCGATGTTATTAAGACATTTAAGGATAACTATATTTCAACCGATTCCACAACTTATGCAGGGGTTAAGGATTTCGCAAGCCTGAACGCATTCGTTAAGAATGCCCTGCAGACAGTATCCTTACAGAGGTCTGACCTCGGTGCTGTTCAGAACCGTCTTGAGCATACCATTGCAAACTTGGACAACGTAGTGGAGAACACCACAAGCGCAGAGGCTACCATCCGCGATACGGATATGGCTACAACCATGGTACAGTATGCGAACAACCAGATTCTGGCACAGGCCGGTACTTCAATGCTGGCACAGTCCAACCAGAGCAATCAGGGTGTATTGTCCTTACTTGGTTAATAAAAAATCATTGCGAAATAAGAACTATTACTATCAGGGGACCGGTGAGAGCCGGTCCCTTTATCATTTTGTGGCGACCGGAAAAGTTTTTGCATTTCCGTCAGACTTCATATACAATGTATAGTAGAAAATACAGAATGCTGAATGAAGTGAGGAAACCGCAAGGAGGCAGAGGATGGCAAAAATCTTTAATGTAAGCGGCGCATGCGAACCGGGCAGGCATTATATGGTTGCGCTGAAACCGAGGCTTAAGGAAATCAGGGCAATGATAGATGCCGGTGAATATTTCACCATGAATAAAGCGAGGCAGTACGGAAAAACCACGATTTTGCGTGCACTGACAGATTTTCTGAAAAGAGATTATATCGTTGTCAGCATGGATTTCCAGAGGATAGGGGCTTCCAAGTTTAAAACGGAGAATATTTTTTCGGCTACCTTTGCAAGGGATTTTATAAAAAAGGCAGAAGCGGGAAAGCAGCTACCGGCGGAGGTCTTAATGCCGCTGAAAAAGATGCTGGAGGAGCAGGAAAGCAGAATAGAGCTCTATGAATTATTCAGCTGTCTGACAGAAATATGTGCGAAAGCGGGAAAGCCGGTTGTCCTGATTATTGACGAGGTTGACAGCGCGTCAAATAATCAGGTGTTTCTTGATTTTCTTGCGCAGCTTCGGGCGTGCTATCTTGACCGTGACACAACGCCGACTTTCTGGTCTGTTATTCTTGCCGGAGTTTATGATATTCGCAATATCAGGCAGAAAATCCGTTCTGATGCGGAGAATAAAATGAACAGCCCATGGAATATTGCGGCAAAATTTCAGGTAGATATGAGTTTTTCCGCACAGGAGATTGCAGGAATGCTGAAAGAATATGAAGCGGATTATCATACGGGAATGGATATTGAGAAAATATCGCAGATGATATATGCCTATACTTCCGGCTATCCGTACCTTGTATCCTGCCTGTGTAAGAATATGGACGAGGAGGTTGTCGGAACAGAAAAATTTCCCGATAAAAGCTGTGCATGGACACAGGCAGGTTTTATAGAGGCGGTAAAGCTGCTGATTAACGATAATAATACATTATTCCAGTCCCTTACAGGAAAGCTGGCGGATTACCCTGAGCTGAAAAATGTGGTGTATGAGCTTCTCTTTACGGGCAGGCCGATTCCATATGTTCCGCAAAATCAGTATATCGATATTGCAGCAATGTTTGGGTTTATTAAAAATGAAAAGGGAACCGTTGTGATAGCCAACCGGATTTTTGAATCGGTGCTTTATAACCTGTTTATATCTGAAGAATTTGCAGCAAGCAGAATGTATGATGCGGGGGTACAGGAAAGGAATCAGTTTATTGTGGGCGGCCATCTGGATGTGAAAAGGGTGCTGGAGAAGTTTGTGGAGACCTTTGATTATCTCTATGGAGACGCCGACGAGACTTTTCTTGAGGATGCCGGAAGACGTTATTTTATGCTTTTTCTGAAGCCGATTATTAACGGCGTCGGAAACAGTTATGTGGAATCTGAGACGCGTAATCATGAGAGAATGGATATCGTTATTGATTACCGCGGAGAGCAAAGCATTATTGAAATGAAGGTCTGGCGGGGGAATGCTTATAACGAACGCGGTGAGGAACAGCTTTCCGGCTATCTTGATTATTTCCATTTGAAAAAAGGATATATGCTCAGCTTTAATTTCAATGAAAAGAAAGAAATCGGCGTAAAGGAGATTGTCCTGGGGGATAAGGTTTTAATCGAGGCGGTGGTGTAGTTGCCTACCCTGCCGGAACGCCGGTGCTTGTGACAGGGTCTTTTTAGTTTCATCGGCGGATATCAAATCATCCAAACAGGAATAATGTAGTTATCAGAGTCCACAGCCGACAGTGCGGCGCGCATACAGATAAGAGCGCCTTTTCCCCTGGGGACGCTGCTTTTGCTCAAAATGTTAAAAGCGCCAATCAATTCTTTGCCGGGATTGACAGAACGCTTTACCTCCAACGGGTGAAGTAAACCATCGCATTCCATAATCATATCGATTTCCTTCATATCTTTATCACGATAGTACCAGAGAAGGCATTCTTTTGCATTGTTTTGGTAGGTTTTCAAAAGCTCGGAAACCACATAATTTTCAAGGATTGCACCGTTTAAAGCACCGTTTGTCAAAATGTCCGGCGAACTGTATTTTGTGAGATAAGCGACAAGCCCGGTGTCAAAAAAGTACAGCTTTGGAGTTTTTACGGTTCTTTTCAAAAGATTATTGGAATAGGGGCGGAGGTAGAAAATGATATCCGATTTTTCCAAAGCCTGCAGCCAACGTTTGGCGGTATCATCAGATACGCCCACATCCTGCGCAATATCGTGAATGTTTAACAGTTGCCCGATGCGGCATGCTGCTGAACGGATAAAATCCCTGAAAATTAATTTATCGGTCAAATTGATAAGGTCACTGATATCCCGGTCAATGTAGGTCTGAAGGTAGCTGCTGTAAAAGACATCCCGGTCGGAAAAGCGGCCGCTGATGAGTCCGGGCATAGAGCCATTCCAGATACGTTGATAAATTTCCTGCATATCGGCCGGCGCGTGTGTGCCGGCTCTCTCTTTCAGCGCAGCAAGCTCAATTGTGAAAGGCGAAGAAAACCCGCTGCCGTAAATCTCGTGCTGTGACAGGGACGGCATATGAAGCAGAGCCACCCTTCCTGCCAGAGATTCCTGGGCCAGCTCCATCATGCGGAACGCCTGAGAGCCTGTGAGCCAGAAGCTTCCGGGAGCGGCGCCGTTATCTATTTCAATTTTTATATAGGAAAAAAGCTGCGGGGCGTACTGTACTTCATCTATAAGAATCGGGCGTTCATGGAGCTCGAGGAAAAGGGCAGGGTCATTTTGTGCCATAGCACGGTCCTCAAGGTCGTCTAAAGTGACATAAGCCCTGTTTTTCTGCATTAATTTGCGCAAAACGGTGGTTTTCCCGACTTGTCTGGGTCCGGTGATTAGAATAGCCGCATATTCTTTTGACAAAGACAGAATTTTTTCTTCCAAATCTCTTTTAATATAGGCCATATGAAATTCCTTTCGGCTAAAATACGATTTAATCTTATTTTAGCCGAAATATAATAAAAGTCAAGGCAGAATCGAAGGAAATCGTTAAAAAATTCAGATAGAAAACCGGATATATAAAAATCAGGAAACAGGCTTGACGGTCCGGCTGCCTTGTTTCATAATGATATAACATAAGTTCAGGTACAGAGTAGCAGGAAAAAAGAAAAGAGGAAAACCATGCACGAAAAATCAATTTTGCACAACAAATTCTATTTATATCTGACGGAATTTTTTGCCGGAATGTCGGTGATGGCGGTGGAGCTTGGGGCAAGCAGGCTGCTTGCGCCGTATTTTAGTTCCTCGCAGATAGTATGGACAATTATCATAGGGACGATAATGATAGCCATGGCGCTGGGGAATATTTACGGCGGGCGCAGCGCGGACAGGCAT
>OFFJ01002521.1_pt1 | contig 11583 bp, 13 predicted proteins | sample 1521261 | NCBI WGS metagenome assembly OFFJ01 (sample SAMEA3504122, study PRJEB24116) | mouse gut metagenome | biome: mouse gut; feature: mouse-associated habitat; material: faeces | place: Denmark | collected 2011 | reverse complement strand
TGACGAAACACACAATTTAGGGGGCAAAAAGAACGCACGGGCGTTTCTGCCGTGCGTTCTTTTTCGCCTTACAGCATACCACTTTGGTAATTCTCTTGTAAATGGCGACTTTTTGGCGTGTCATTCAATGTAGCCGAAAATCAGGGCGCTCAACTGGCGGATGGCCGCTCTCTGGTCTTTGTAAATCGTGCTGGCGTCAACGTGCTCCTCGTCGGCGATTTCCTGAACCGTCTTCTTCTCGGCCTCCTCGCAGAGATACAGGTTGTGAATGACACGGTATCTCCTGGCCTCCTCCGGCCTCGGCGAGTGTTCACAGCAATACTTGTAGTAGCCCAGCATCCAGTCAACGTGATGGACGAGTATACGGGTTCGAGCCACGCTGTCCTGGACACTCTCTGCTACCACAGGCTTGTTCCCACAATCCATCAGGTCGAGCAGGGAGTCAAGGTCAAAATCGTCTTCGACCTGGGCGGCGTCGTAGACGGCGCTCTCGCTATGGACGACAAACGACCGATACCGCTCCAACAGGAGCTTCGTGTTGTGGAGGCGGCGGTCTTTCTTTTCCTTACGCTGGCTTTCTTCGCTTTTCAGGTACTTATCTATGGCAACCTGAGCCGCTATTGATATGATTTCCCGGCGTTGCTCGACGGTGATGCTGGTGGACTGCTGCTTACCTTTTTTGCTCATGCCCTTAACCTCCTTGACTTTTCGAGCGAATATGCTACAATGACATTGCGTATCAGGTAGCGGCTTCGGCTCTTTCGGGAGGCGGGGCTGCTATTCTTTTGTCTGAAGGTGGTATAGCGTGTCCATCAGGTCATCGCTGACTTCTTCGACCATTCCGGGCATTTCCAGGATGGCATGGACATCAAACTCAAGAATGGTGTGGGTCATCGGGGCGTCTACATCGTACCTGATCGGGCCTGCGGTGGGGGCCTTGTAGTCCAGCATCAGGGCGCTCACCAGCGATGGGAACGGCTGACACAACGTATCCGGGCCGAGCCTTCCTACAACAACGGAGAAGTCCCGGTTGCACAGGTTGAACAGGTCTTTGACGGTAGCCCCGCACTTCTCCCAGGCCAGAAGCTCCCGGCACAGCTCATGGCCTACATCGGCCATCGCATTTCTGGCTGCATGGTAATCTTGCAGGAGCGCCCAGCTCATTTCGTTCGTTTCCGGGGACACCTTACCGCTCGGCCAGTCCTTTTTCCGCATGGAGTGTGTCGTCTTGGTGAGGGCCTCGTCTGCGGCACGGAACCGCTTGACGGCCTCCCTGGCCCGTCGGCGGCTGAGCACGATCATCGTGCCTACGGCCTTCTTGGCGCTTTCCCGGTCTCCGCCTATCAGGTAGCCAATCGCCAGGGCATTGTACGCCCTGATTTTCCTGACATACAGCTTCTCCAGTTCTTCAGGTGATTTCATCACAGCCTTCTCCTTCCAGCCTGTCGGCCACTTCGATATACTTCCGAGCCCCGCTGCGGAGCTCTCTTGCCAGCTTTGCGCTGGCGATGTCTCTGCGGGCGTTGGCCTCTACGCCGTCCTGGGTAAGCCACAGTACCTCATAGAGCTGGTGCTCCGAGCCGGTCAGCTCGTTGATTCTGTCCAGGGCCTTCCCGGCGATGCGGACAGCTTCGTACAGCGTGTATGGCGACTCATTTTGGACACTACTGACCATTTCGTTATCACTTGCGCTATCTTCCGGGTAACTATCTCCCTTTTCTTTATCAATCCTGACCTGATAGCCGACGCCATACTGTGTGTTCGCTTCAAGGAAAATCTTCAATTATCAATACCTCCTCTTTCTGCCGCCCATGCCGGATACACTCCAGCATGGGCGGCTATGCTTTTCAACCGAAAATCTCCCGCACAACGTCCTTTTTGCCCTCGGCAATCTTCACCCGCCGAGACCCACCCTTGAAGTAGACGGGGACGCACATCTCCTGGATGCGGGAGTATATGCGCTTGTAGTCCATGTTCTTCGGGTCATTCATCTCGTCCAACGTGAGGTTCGTGGTCACGATCAGGGGCTTCCTGGTCTTGTACCGCTCATCCACGACGGAGTAGACGATCTCCTGGGCATACTCGCTCTGCCGCTCCGCCCCAAGGTCATCAATCACCATGAGCGGGAACCGCTTCATCTGGCCGATAATCTCGGACTTGTCCCACCCGCCGTTGAGGATGCGGGGGAACGATGTGACGAGGGCGGGGATGCCACGGTCAATGAGGGCGTTGGCGATGCAGGCTGCAGCGAAGGTCTTGCCGTTCCCGACCCCGCCCCAAAACAGGAGCCCGCTGTTGTTCTCCAGCACCTCGGGCCAGTGTTCGACGTACTTCTGGCACCTGATAATCTCGGCAGTCTGCTCAGCTTTTGCGAAGGTGTACTCCCGGACGGCCTTGTCCTGGATGCCCTGCACCCGGAGGGTGCTGATGCGGCCCATCTCCTCCTGCTTCTTCCTCCGCCGCTCCTCGGCCTCGTACTTCTCAGCGGCACATCTACACTGGCAGCTCACGATGTCCTCCTGGCCCATGATGGTGATGCGACACTGTTTCTGCGTATGGCACTTACCGCAGTACAGCAGGCCGTCCTCCCCCCGGTAGTCTCCGGGCAGCTCAGGCGAGGCGATGGCCGCCGCCTGGGCGATGCTGTTGAATACTTCCATTCCGAAGTTCATCGGTCTCCCTCCAATTCCTTTGCGGCGGTGTCCAATGCGGCCCGGATTACCTGATCCATGTCGTAGTATCGGTAGCTCCCAAGCCGGCCGCCGAATACCACGTTCTTCTCCCCTGCGGCCAGTTCCGCATACCTGCGGTACAGCTCCATGTTGGTATCATCGCCGATGGGGTAGTACGGCTCCTCGCCAGGGCTCCACTCATGGCTGTACTCCCGGCTGATAACGGTGTTTGGCAGCTCCCGGCCAAGCTCGTCCCTGCCGAACAGGAACCACTTGTGCTCGATGATGCGAGTCCACGGGATGTCTCTCCCGGTGTAGTTGACGACGGCGTTCCCCTGGTAGTTCGGGTTATCCATGGCCTCCGTTTCAAACCGGATGGAGCGGTACTGGAGCGGCCCGAGCGCATAGCCGAAGTAGGCGTCAATGGGGCCAGTGTAGACAATCCTCCCGGCCATGGCGTCGAGCTCAGCCTTCCGCTCCAGGTAGTCAACCCCGAGGCGGACATCGACGCCCAGGAGCATTTTCTCCACCAGATTCGTGTATCCGCCGAACGGGATTCCCTGGTACAGAGCATCGAAATAGTTGCTGTCATAGGTCAGCCGGACGGGCAAGCGTTTGATGATGGAGCATGGGAGCTCCCGGCAGGGGCGCCCCCATTGCTTCTCGGTGTATCCCTTCACCAGCTTTTCGTAGATGTCCCGACCAACCAGCGAGATCGCCTGCTCCTCCAGGTTCCTCGGCTCCCGGTCAACCTCCCGCCGCTGCTCCAAGAGGATGGCGGCGGCCTCTTCCGGGGACACCACGCCCCACATCTGGCTGAACGTCAGCATATTGAACGGCAGAGAGTACATCCGCCCCCGGTAGTACGCCATCGGCGAGTTCGTGAAGCGGTTGAAGTCATCGAACCGCCTGACATAGCTCCATATCTGCCTATCGTTCGTGTGGAAGATGTGCGGCCCGTACCTGTGTACCGTGACGCCGTTCACCAGCTCCGTGTAGGCGTTGCCGCCGATATGCCCCCGACGCTCTACCACCAGACATCTCCGGCCAGCCTCGGTCATCTGCTGGGCGAACGTGGCCCCATACAGGCCAGCCCCGACAATCAGATAATCGTATCTCATAGGCTGCCACTCGTGTCCCCAGGATCATAGTGATACTCTCCGGCGGGGCCTCCGGTGGGCCGGTGGCCTGGGGCATCTCCTTCCCGAAGAAAGTCAACAAACGGGGTGCTTTCGCTCAGGAACGTCTTGCCGAGCTTGATGTAGTGCTTCTCCGTCTGGAGCTTCTTACACTGTTCCGCATAGGCCATGGCGGCTCTGAGCAGCTCCTCCTCGGAGAACCCGTCGTTCAGGCGGGCCTTGTACTTCTTGTAGGCGTTGGCCTTTTCATCTTTTCTGGGATATGCTGCCCAAAACTGTTCAAATGCCGGTGTGTACTGAGAGCCAGCCGGTTTCTCGGCCTTTTTCGTTTCGTCGGGCGGATCGTCCCTGGGCGGCTCATTAGGCGGGTCTCCAGGCGGCGCCGGAGGGAGCTTGTCGGGGTTATCATCATTCTTACCGGCCAGAACAGCCTTGGCGGCGGCCTTCCTGGCACGTTCCCGCCTCTTTCGCTCATTCGCAGCTTCCTTTGCCGACATATAACGCACCCACGGCTCCTGATGCTCGGGCCAATCGTGAATGTAGTACCGTCCGTCCATCTCGTCAATCCACCCTGCATCGACCAGAGCTTGCGCTACCTTCATCGGATCACGGCTCTTGTCAATTTTCAGGGCAAAGACATCGGCGATGTCATTCAGGTCAGCTTTCTTCAGGAGGCCGTTGCTGTCAGCGTTGTCCTTCACGGCCCACAGCCATACATAGTCCAAAATACCGAGCGCCTCTGCTTCGTTGCACCCGGCCAGCTTTGCGAAGTCTCGGAGCTTAGGGCCGACGACTCCTTCGTGTAAGGCAATCCATCTGTCCATACATACAGCCCTACCTTTCCTCGCAAAACGCTTGGAACTCGGCCCAATCGCTGAGGTAGTACCCATCGCTCCGCTTATCGACCCAGCCGGATTCTACAAGTGCCTCGGCCACTCTCTGAGGGTCAAGGCACTTTGATATGGTACTCTTGAACGTACACTTGATGTCCTCCAGGTCAGCCTCCAGAAGAAGGCCGTCCTGATCGGCGTTCCCGCCAATCCCCCACAGCCAGAGGTAAGACAGGATACCGAGCGCCTCCGCTTCGTTGCACCTGGCCAGCTTTGCGAATTTTCGGAGCTTCGGGCCAATGACCCACTCATGCACCGCAATCCACTTATCGACTTCCATTCCAGGCGACATCTGTTCATCCCTTCCTTTCTTGATGTCGTAGTTCATGAGGCTTTTGCTTGCCCCTTGACAGTCGAGACTTCTCTGCTGCCGGCCATGGCAAATATGTCGATTTTGGGGGCCTTCTTCAGAGCTGCCTCCAACTCGGCATCGGAGTGGATTCCATACTCCTCAGCCAACATCTTCCTGAGCTCTTCTACACGGTTCATGCGCCCCCTCCTTTCTCCTTTTGCCATGAATCCACTTTTCGCCCCGTTTTCGTGTACCCAGACGCACGTTTATGGGGCCAAACGTGCATCGACAAGCTATTTTCTTCTTCAGGCCGGTATCGTATAATTACCACAGTGGCAAACGGAACCAGCCTCGGAGCCTTTCGGCGTCATTCATTCCGACATTCCTCGGTTCTCAACAGGATTTCCGAAGTGGCAACTTGCGCCCGTTGATTACCGTTTTGGTAGTTTGTCGTCAAAAAAAATGACGCTGAACTGCTCCATCGTCAAATCCAGCTCCGCCGCCAATGCCAGCTTCTCCTCGTCGGTGAACGGGGTCTTGCCGGTCTCTTTCTTGGCGTAGGCGTTCAGGCATTTGCCGATTGCGCTTGCCATGTCCCGTCTGGTTTTCCCTTTCCGTCTCCGGGCAATCTCAAGCTCAAGAGTGTTCATGTCGCCGCCTCCTTTCCTATTATATCTCTATCCTACCACTTTGGAATCTCATTGTCAATCGGGTTTTACCATTATGGAAAAATTACTGTTGCAAACCTTCACTTTTCGTTGTAGAATACTATCTATCCATATCAGGGAGGTATCATTATGTACGATAAGAGCTCATTTTCTTACCAATATAACCGGATAATGGCGATGCGTGGAATGTCACAGAAGGAACTGGCGGCGGCCCTCAACATTTCGAGCGCCACGACATCCAGGTATGCAACCGGCGCCAGGGAGCCGGACATCAAAACCCTCGTGCGGATTGCCGAGATTCTCCATGTCTCCGTAGACGAGCTGCTCGGCGTTGACGTGCCGGAGCCAGTTGCCCCGCCCCAGCCCCCGGTAGACATCGCCACGCTGACGGCCTGCTATTCCAGGGCATCGGAACAGGACAGGGACGTTCTGTGGTCTCTCCTCTCCCGGTACATGAAGCCAGCGGAGAAGGCGGCAATCACCGCCCTACGGGAGAAGAAAGGGCAGGTCGGGTAGTCCCGGCCTGCAAAGTCATCCAGCTCCCGGTCGGCCACTGGCCGAAGGGCAAATCCTGACTGTGATACGGAGGTGGCACCATGCCAAAGCGCAAATCACCAAAGAAGCGGGTATCCAAAACGACAACCGAGCCAAGGGCGGCAATCTATATCCGGGTGTCCACCCAGTACCAGACAGACCGGGCCAGCCTCCCGGTGCAGTGTGAGGAGCTCATCAACTACGCCAAGTACGCCCTCAGCATCAACTCATACGAGATTTTCGAGGACGCCGGCTTCTCGGCGAAGAACACTGACCGGCCAGCGTACCAGCAGATGATAGCCCGTGTCCGCAACGGCGAGTTCACTCACGTTCTGGTCTGGAAAATCGACCGGATCAGCCGGAACCTGCTGGACTTCACGGCCATGTACCAGGAGCTCAAAAACCTGGGCGTCACCTTTATCTCCAAGAACGAGCAGTTCGACACCAGCACAGCAATCGGCGAGGCGATGCTACGGATCATCCTGGTCTTTGCCGAGCTGGAGCGGAAGATGACCAGCGAGCGTGTCAGCGCAGTCATGGTGTCCAGGGCCAGCAAGGGCGACTGGAATGGCGGTAAAATCCCATACGGCTATGACTATGACAAGGACACCGGCGAGTTCTCCATCAACGAGGACGAGGCCAAGGTCATCAACCTGATCTATGACCTCTACGAGAGCGAGAAGTCGCTGACCGTCGTGGCAAAGTACCTGAACGACCACGGATACCGGGCGAGGTCTGGGAAGCCGTGGAACCCGACCACCACCAGGAAGATGCTGGTCAGTCCATTTTACGCCGGCGTCTACCGCTACAACTACCGATGCGAGGCGGACGGCGGCAGCCATACTCCCTCCTACGTCCGGGACGAGGACGAGTGGGTCGTCATCGAAGACCACCACCCGGCCATTGTGGACAAGGCAAGGCAGAAGCGGATCGAGGTCATCCTTCAGGCCAACCAGCGGTCACAATCCAACGGCACCACCAGCTACAACAGGAAGGACGTTCATATCTTCGCTGGCCTTCTCCGCTGCGGGATATGCGGGAGCGGCATGACGGCCTCCACAGATCGGGAACGTGACGGGGGCTGGGCCCCATCCAAATACGGATGCACCCGCCGCCGGCGCTTCAATGACTGCAACAACAAATTCGTCTCTGACATCACCATCGGCCCGTTCGCCATGAACTACATCGCCAACATCATCCGGGCCTCCAAAACGCACTCTCCCTCCACCTCTGCCGAAGCTCTGGAGCGCAAGCTGCTCCGGGGCGACGCCTTCAAGGATGTCGCCGGGATCGACCCGGAAACCCTCTCTCAGCTCTCCGGCATACTGAACGGTTCAGAGGATGCCGGAGAATACCGCCCCCAGCTCGCCCTCTCCAGCCGGGCGGACTCGATCTCCGAGGCGGACACCCTCAAATCCAAGCGGCAGAAGCTCGAAACCGCCCTTGCCCGCCTGAATACCCTCTACCTCTACGACGATGAGGCCATGCCCGAAAAGGACTTCGTCATGCAGCGGGCCCAGCTCTCCAAGCAACTCGAAGACGTGAACGCCCGGCTTGAGGCCATCCAGGCTGCGGACCCGGACAGTAGCTCCGGTGTCAGCGGCGATTTCATCCGCAAGGCCAGCTACTACATCATGGCCGAGAAGCTGGTGGAGGATCGCTACCTCGACTACGAAAAGTACATCCGCGCCATTGACCCGGCGGTGCCCAAGAGCTTCCTGGCCTCAGTCATCGACTGCATCGACGTGGATGACGGCCGCGTGGCGGCCATCACCTTCAAGAATGGGATCGAGCACCGCTTTACCTACATCCAGTAGGGACAATCCGGCGGACCGTCCGCAGAATGTCCCTCGGACTTCCATTGAAAATTATTTTCCCTCTTGCATATCCTATCTTAGCTGTGGTATAATCATCATAGCTAAGAGGTCTGTGAATTGCCACGCTATTCGCAGAAAAGGCAGAACCCCGGAGAGGTAGGCACTCTCCGGGGTTCCTTTTCGCCTTTAGGCTTGCTGCCTTTACCTGTGCCGATCAAACCATTTGCAAACGCAGTAGGCAATTACGTTCGCCACAACCGACACTAAGAGGTCATAGAAATGAGCCACGCCATTCACCCCCTTCTGTTGCCAGTGTAGGGTAGGCAGCGCCGCCATTATACCAACATTCGACAGAATATGCAAGGCTCCTAAACGCAAAAATAAACCCCCAGCACGGTTTAAGCCGTGTCTGGGGGCCTTTTATTCACGAATTTCTGATTTTTTATGCAGAAAAAAGTTGTGTATTTTTATAAACATCCCCTCAAAGCTAACGATACCTGATGCTCTGACACAGGCTAAATAGCCTCCAAAGCGTTTCCATCTGGTTAACGATTATCGCCCGAAACCGTTGATTTTTCAGGGTTTTCCGGCTTTTCGGCGTTTTCGTCTATCCCGCTTGCTATAAACATGGCATCCCCAAAGGAGAAAAACCGGTACCGCTTCCGCACCGCCTCCTCATAGGCCGACAGGACATGTTCCCGGCCCGCCAGGGCAGACACCAGCATGATGAGGGTACTCTCCGGCAGATGGAAATTGGTGATGAGCGCGTCCATTACCTTAAACCGGTACCCCGGATAGATGAAGATATTGGTCCATCCGGCTTTCATTTCCATGCGGCCTGACTCGTCTGCCCAGCTCTCAATGGTCCGGCAGGAGGTGGTGCCCACGCAGATCACCCGGCCGCCTGCCGCCTTGGTACGGTTTATCAGCTCCGCTGTCTCTTGGGGGATAACGCAATACTCGCTGTGCATGTCGTGGCCCTCGATCTCCTCCTCTTTTACCGGGCGGAAGGTACCCAGGCCTACGTGGAGAGTTACGTAACCCACGCTTACTCCCATGGCTTGAATCTCCCGCAGCAGCTCTCTGGTGAAGTGAAGCCCTGCTGTGGGGGCGGCGGCGGAACCGGACACCTTGGAGTATACTGTCTGATACCGCTCACGGTCCTGAAGCTCCGCCTTGATATAGGGCGGCAGAGGCATCCGGCCCAGGCGCTCCAACACCTCCAGAAAGATGCCCTGGTAGGTGAAGCGTACCAGCCGGTTGCCGCCCTCCGCCTCGCCTGTTATATCCGCCGTCAGCTCGCCGGCCTCCCCGAAGGAGACCCGGGCGCCGGGGCGCAGTTTTTTCCCGGGACGAACCAGGCACTCCCAGGTATTGTCTCCCCGGTCAATGAGCAGCAGAATCTCACAGGCCCCGCCCAGAGTGCCGTCCGCCCGGATCCGGCTGCCCAGCAGACGGGCAGGCAGCACCCGGGAATCATTCATGATGAGACAGTCTCCAGGGCGCAGCAGGGACGGCAGATCGTGGAAATGCCGGTGCGTCCACGCTCCTGTATCCTTGTCCAGCGTCAGCAGCCGGGAGGCGTCCCGGCGCTCCAGGGGGGTCTGGGCAATCAGCTCCGGAGGAAGTTCATAGTAAAAATCATGTGTCTTCACAGACGTTCCTTTCCAGGCGGCGGTCAGCGCACCTGATCCAATGTAATACCGGTGTAGTAGAAATGCAGAATGTCCTCGTACGTATATCCCTGCTCCGCCATAGCCTTGGCCCCGTACTGGCTCATGCCTACGCCGTGGCCCCAGCCGGTGCCGGTGATGGTAATACCGTCACCGCTGCCGGAGGAGCCGACGCCCTGACTGAGCGGTGAAACGCCGGAGGATGTAATGACATAGCCGCTCCCGCTTCCAAACAGGCCCACAAGGCCTTTGCCGGAGATGGTGTAGGCGTCCCCAAGGCCGGAGAGGGATTCGCCGGACGGGTTGACAAACCAGCCGGTAGCGCTTCCGCCACCAGTGATAGTAAAGCGCATGCTCTTGGTGTCCAGCGTCCAGCGGCAGGCCTCCTTGGTCAGCTTGACCGTTTTTCCGGCGGTATCCTTGACGGTGATCTCCGCCACGTTTCCTGTGGGGGTGGTTTTGGAGACGTAGGCGGCGCAGACGGTGCCGATGGTATAGCCCTTGTCCTTGAGCCGCTGGCCCAGCTGGCGGTAGGTGTAGCGGACGGTGTAGTGATAATCCGGAATGTTCGTAAGGGCCTCGTAGGGGTCCTCCTTCCCTACCAGATACGGCAGCGGGTTGGACCATACGTTTTCCGAGGACTCGGACGCGCCGCCGTTGGCGGAGCAGTAATAGGTCTCCGCATATTTTCCATCGTAAAGGGCCACCATGCCTGCTGTCTCCTCCACCGCCTGATCCGTCAGGGCGCTGGAAAGATTGGTCCCCTGATAGACCTGACAGTCGATAGTGCTGCATACATCGAAGCGGTAGCTGCTGTAGTGCTTGCTGGGCAGCAGGGCGTAGGTCCGGGCACAGACCGCCTGGGCTTTCAGCGCTTCCAACGGATAGGATGAGGGCATCTCGCTTGGCAACACTCCCTTCACATACTCTTCCAGCGATACCTCATTGATCAGCACAAGCCCGGCTTCCTCCCGTCTTATCTCCAGAACGCCCTGATAGGAGGGATGTCCACAGGATTTGTTCAGGCTCATCACCCGCAGCGCTTCTCCCTCCGAACTGCCGGCGCGAATCCTGATCACATTTGTCTTTTCAAAATAGGGGCTCTTTGCCGTGATTTCCAGCGACTCATCTCCTGCCTCCAGTAAAATTTCTTCATGGTAAAGCCCTCCGGTTCCGGTCAGAACCACTCTGATTTTTTCCGTCTCTTCCCTCTCCCCGTTATTCTCACGATCCTCCTCCCCATCCTCCTCCTGATGCCTGTTATCATGTTCCTCCTCTGAGGAATCTCCATCTTCCTCTCCTTTTTCACTTTCCTGTGTGGGTGCTTCCTTATCTTCCGCCGCCGTTTCCTCTTTTGTATTACTTTTTTCGCTCTCTTCCTCCTCCCTTTCTTTGCTGTCCTCCCCGATAGGATAGCTGGTCTCCTCCCTGTCATCAAACCCCTCCTCCTGCCAGGGAATCACTTCCAGTATCCCGTTTTCATTTTGGGCAGTATGTCCCGCCTCCACGCAGGCTTTCTGCACTTGCCTGTAGCAATACCACAGCCATAAAAAGATCATCAGAAAATATGCGGCTAAAAAAATGTATGGTTTACGATTTCTCATATTCCATCTTATTCCGAACTCTGCCATTTCATGCAGTAAAAAAGACGAGTAAAACTTTTGCTTACTCGTCTTTTTTCTCTTATTATCATAAATAAGATGAACCCCCAAAATGCGAATCCTGCAAGTTGACTCCTAGCAAGCGCCAGGTGGGTTACCGCAAACATACTTCTGCCTTCCACTGCTTAAGCTTTCGCCCGGAGGCCTGACATCCATATGATAATATAGGAATCCCGTTTAAAGTAAATGTAGGTTCAAAATAGCAGGAATTCTTATGCATTTCAGGTTAATACTTAT
>OFFJ01002514.1_pt1 | contig 11593 bp, 6 predicted proteins | sample 1521261 | NCBI WGS metagenome assembly OFFJ01 (sample SAMEA3504122, study PRJEB24116) | mouse gut metagenome | biome: mouse gut; feature: mouse-associated habitat; material: faeces | place: Denmark | collected 2011 | reverse complement strand
TCCAATCTATCAAAAATCGCATGTGAATTATAGTGAATTACTCCAACTCGCAAAGAGCTGGAGTAATTTTATATCTGACCGCGTTATTATTTGGCGCTTACAATATCTCTTTGCCATAAATGCCTCCTTAAATGCACAAAAAGGACAGCACAGACCTTTCCCATAGATCTGTAACTGCCCTTTCGCTGTGTTAATGATAATAATTCAAAATCCCACGAAAACATCTGCAAACAATTGGGAAGAATTGCAGAATCATATATGGGATTATGTATTCAGTTTTTGATATACTTGTACTAAAGTTTCAGCTTATAAGCTCCATATTTTTGGAAAACACGTTCCAGGATTTTTTATCTTCTCCCTCCGTCTTATCATACATTTTTTGAGTTTTCTTGCTCGTATTATGTAAATGTATTGTTGTACAGCTTATAACTGTCCATAATAAAAATTCCACCACCTGCTCCCTACTTTGTGTATATGGGATAACCATAGGCGAGGGTTAAAATGTCGTTGCATATCGTGCGAACGAAAACGCCAAATCCTTTGATGTAACGTGACCACTGACCTCAAGAATATTGACAATTTCCATTCTGCGGTCTGTGGCGATCATATACTTTCCTCCCTTCGTTTAGCCCCTTATAATAGTAAATGGTAAAGGTGCAAAATTCCTTCCTATTTCAAAAACTTTTCAGAATTTTTTCAATCAGTATGGGCGGTAACGCCTGTATTGGTTTTGAAACAGTCTGCCTATGCATACTAAACCCGTTTGTATTCCATTTCTGAAATAGCAAGCACTGCCTATGGACGTCCATAGGCTAAAATAGCAAGCACTGTCTATGTCATAACATAGGTTCATTTTTTCAACTTTTTCCTGCCAGAATCTATTGAAAAATCTGCTTGCTTTTGGTTGCTAAGGGATATATTCCCCTAACCCCTTTTTGAAGAAAATACATGACTTTTTTATAAAAAAGACTGACATAAAAAATAGCAGTTCCCAGTTTGTCACCGGCGATCCGCTGAAATCATTATTTATAATTATTATGCCTTTGTTCCTCTGCCACCGTGTTTTCCTCTGGTTATAACGAAGAGTGCGATGCTGCTCACGGTTCCAACTGCACCAAGCGCACCATTTCTGATTTTTACCGCGCGTTCTCTCCTGCAGTTATCACAGATCTTATGCTTATTTGTACTCGAAAGCTCGCATCCGCACTTCTTACAATACATTATTTCACTATTATCAGCAACCTTATTCTTGGTCATCATTTTCACCTCCGTCATCTGTTGCTGTCAGCAAATCCCGCATCTGAAACTCTATCTGCCCTGAAGATATATCAAACGACGATATTCTTGCAGCTATATCTGAAAACTCATCTACAATCTCAATTCTTTTCTGTGAAGAATTTTCATTGAGCAGAAGCAATGTATCTCTCTTATTAAGACCATTGTCTTCAATAAATGTTTTGAACTCACTTAAACATTCGCGACACGGCTCATACTCCCCAAGCATTGCATAACCTTCGCATTCTATTTGAACAGCATTCGTTATATACACAAGGGCTTGGAAGGAATCAATAGCTTTTTGGCTGATATCTCTCTCACCCTTTGGGGATAGTATCAGCTGAAGATCGCTCTTATGAGAATGTTCAATAATATGACTTATATTCTGAGAGAAATTTCGCATAAGGGTTCTCTTCGCATCTGTCGCGCTGTTTACAACTCCTATTAAAGCAATTTCTCTCAGCTTTGCATCCTGTATCATCCGTGCCTGCTTCAATTTATCACGGGAACTTTCGGCCATAGCCAGCCGATCATTCTGTAGTTCAATATGTATCTCTCTAATGGCGTCTCCGACATACTCAATCTCATCTAATATCTGTGCCATAACAACATGCGTAGAGAGATTATTCAGCGACTGTGTCAGGTTTGGCGTAAGGTACATGTCTTCTAACCGGACTTGCTTTACAAAACCGTCAGCATCTCTGATTGTCGGAAGAATTTCTCCCTGTTTATCAATCGTAAAGCGGTATATTCCTTTATCGATCAAGTCTTTAACATAGCTATCCATTTTGGCAATCATCACATGCTTTTTATTTGCCATAGCCCCAATGACTTCAGCAATAGCCGGAAGCTTAACCTGTATCGTTTTCCAACTACCAAAATATTCGATAAGGGTTTTATTGTCCTCATAGGAAATCACACTCAGATCTCCCCTATTAGGTTTCCACTCCTCAATATCATATTCAAAGATTGGAACAATCTCGTATTTATCTTGTTCGCTAATGGGCCGTTCAGCATCCGCGCTCTGGAAACCGCAATGAGGACACTTTGTCGCCCTATCAGAGATTTTAGTTCCACATTCTGGGCATAGAATCAAACTCATAATTCTGATACTCCTTAACGATAGTTACTTTCCTTGCAGAAACTCCGACATCTTGCCATATCCACTGATATAAGCACCCTTTTGAGCTCTTGTCAGTGCTACATATAGCAGACACTTTTCAGCAGTCATTGTTTCCTGCTCACTGACTGCATCCGTATGGTCAATTGCCGAAGCTAACGGAATAATCCGATTGTTGGCCGCCACAACAAACACATACTGGAACTCCAGTCCCTTAACCCTGTGCATCGTAGCAACACGGATTCCATCCAGCCCACGATCATCCGCCTTATTTCCCTTGATCTCATAACAGCGGATCCCGCTCGAAGTGAAATGAGCGATGTAATCATCCAGCAATTTGTGCGTCCTGGCGACAACACAGATATTTTTTGCGGACACACCGCCATCGATCAACCCTTTGACTTTTGCCAGGATTGCATCAAATTCCTCATTTGCGTTCGCTGTAGCAATTATCTCCGGAACTAATCCATGCGTAAGGGACTGACAACGGTCCCCAGTGTCGAATGAATCATCAAGATCATCAAAGGATATTCCATTCAGTAAAGCAAATGCCGCCTTCCGAATCTCTTCCGTTGTTCTATAATTGATTCTCAGAACGCTGCCCCTTCCTCTGATATTGATTCCACACTTTGACAGAGCAGCCTTGTTTTTATAAATCCTCTGGTGCGCATCGCCGACTATAAAGATATCGTGCTCGTGCTCTTCACCGGCAATTGACCTGAGCAGACGAAATGCATTTGCGCTAAGATCCTGTCCCTCATCAACGATGACATGCTTATACCTCGTTTCTGAGGATATTTTTTCTATTAACAACCTGCACTCATACATAGCAGTGTTGATATCTCGAACCTGATTTTCCTTCATCAGATTCTGGTATGCTTCAAACACCTTCCAGATCTGCATTCTCTTCTTTCTATCCAGCCTGGTACCGCGTCCGGTTCTGCTTGCCTTTACATATTTCTCTAGCGAAAACGCCTCCTGTGCGACAACAACACGATTGTATTCTTCTTCATAGAAACTTACAGGGAATTCACCGGAAAAATCCGTTCCCATCACCGCTTCTTCCCAGAGATTATCAGCCTTTTCTTCGTAGACAATCTCAGCTGGATATCCATGCTCACGAAGGAACTGAGATACCCACGCATCAAGATTGATCACATCAATTCTTCTGATCTCATCCAACGTACAAATCTTTCTCAGATTATCCTTGATATCAGAGGCCAGGTTTGCTGTATAGGTAGTAAAAAGGATTCTTTCTTTATCCTTCAACTCCGTTGCCAAATGCTTAGCTCTGTGCATTGCAACAACAGTTTTTCCGGTGCCTGCACCACCAAGTACTCTTGCAGAACCAGAATAGCTTTTATTAACAATTTTTCTCTGTGTCGGATGAAGGAATACTCTCCATTTTTCAAGTGGCTCTGCCATGACTCGGCGGAGTTCTTCTTCTCCTTCAACAACCACAAAGGATTTTAGCGATAACGGGCTTTCCAACGCATCCGCCAGGTTCTCTGTAGGTTCACTGCCCTCCTTCTCTTCTCGGAAGAGCTCAATTACCTCATCAACAGGGATGCCTTCAACAACCCATGAAAGCGCCTCGAATGTATCACCTGAGAAGCTGCTTTTCTTATCATAAAACTCCTGTGCATCTCCGATAGACCTCACAAATGGGATCTGCTCTTCCGGAACTCCAAGCTCAATCAGACCCTTATCCGTAAGTTCCGCAAACAGTACAACGTCCTGTGCTGCCGGTTCCACAACCGGTGTTGTCACAATATCAAATACCTGAATGGCTCCAGTCTTCGGATTGATCTCACATTTTTTATTCCTCGCCCAATCATAGGCCTCATCATGATGATCGACCCAGAGAAGCAGATAAACGCCCGTCTCAGGCTGTCTTACGGTGATTCCACGGTAGGTATCATCAATCCGTACAGACCAGATTTTTTTGTCCATTCCGCCATTAATTTTTTCATAGTTGATTCCCGGAGACTGTGGATTATTACGGAACTTATTGATGAACTCTGTAACCTTCCCCTGAATCTGCCTCGGCAACGCTGCAAATGCCGTAAGAAAATCTGCGGATATTGCTACCTTTGCTGCTACCTCCATCTATCACACCTCCTTGAACGTATCATCTATCTCATCCGATACGGTAAATATTTTCCAACCTGAAGCTTTGGCCTTTTCAATATTTGCAGCTTGATCTTCGGTCATAAATCCAATTTTACTCTTAGTCCATGCCAGCTCAATTTCAGCGATGACTTCTCCGGATGCATCCGCGAGCTCATACCCCGCCTCTTCAGGTGCAGGAATACCACGCATTTTACATTCATCAGCAATACTCTTACTGATATCATCAAACAACATGGATTTTATTTCATCCCAGACTTCCACGGATATTTCAGACGGTACAACATCTTCTGCTGAGGTTTCCACCTTGCCATTAGGCAACGCTGAATATGTCTGATTGTCGAGTCCCGTATAGCATACAGCGATAAACTGATCATCAAACTGCATCACATTAGAGAACTGCCAAAAGCCATTCCACTCCTGTTCATACTTGTCCGTTCTGGAATCTTTACGGTCATCCAGCACAGCACAAACCGAAACAGATGCATTTCTGTCAGATTTCATCTTCGCTGCCAGAATTCCGGCATACATGTAAAGATGTGTATTATCACTCCGTGGAATCCACGTACCAAAGAATGTCCCCGGCTGCACGAAATCATCCCCTGTATAATGAGTCTGCCCGTTCACCTTTCCGGTAATGTCATTCCAATTGATGAAATCAATAGTACTTGCCGCCTTTGCCGGTTCCAGAAGGGATAGAGATATACCATGTGCATGCGCCGCAAACAACTTATCAGATCCATCCATTTCCAGATATCTCATCAGCAATTCCATAGCAGACATCTTGTTTGGCCTTAAAGCATCCGCTTTGGCTGCACTGATCGTAGGCTGATACATCTTTGCACCGGATGGCATCTTCTCGTAGGTCAATGTCGGCGTGAAATAATCTCCCTGCTGGGTAAACACAGACTGTACATCTCTCCAGCTGAGACTCCATACACGATACCTTCCGCTTCTTCGGATTGCTTCCCTCTTTAATGTGTCATCTGCGACTTTATCCTTATGATAGATAAAGCCATCTGTAAAGATTGCGACCGGAAGCTTATCTGATTTCCCAACAGGACTAATAATGAAATCCGGCTTACAAGTAACCTTGACACCCTGAGTAGCATCAAGCAATACCTGAGGTTCAATCTCCCAAGTCTGATCATTGATCTTTAGTATGTATCCTTCCTTGCCGGAAATGAGCGACTTGGAAATATCCACCTTGCGGTTCTCATTTCCCATTTGAGCAAGAGCTTCTACAAAACGCCGCTCCAGTTCACTGTCAAACAAAGAGTTGACGGGAACGTTGGCTAGTTTCTCTATATTTGTCAGATTGTCTTTCCCGCTCAGAATAGATCTGAGAATCTGGATTGCTGTGCTTCGAGAAATGTTGCCAATATTCTGACTCTGCCTATATGCATACAAGCAATGATAGCAACCATCTTTCTGCGGATCTTCCTTGCAGGAACACTGTTCCAGTTTCTGAAGCGCACGTTCGAAGATATCGATGAGCGAATTCTTTTCATTCATCAATTGCTTCAAGTATCCCGTACCGCCAGGAACAGAATCATATATTACAAGATACTGCTTCCGGTAATCAGCATCCGGAATCGGTACTTCGCTAACTGTTGCCCGCAAGTGATCCACATTACCAAAGTATTCCTTCATACCAAGCATAAAAGTAGCTGTGAACGACTCTGTTCGTACATTAGAAGAATCCATTGTTGTGGCCGGAATCAAGATACGCAGCGCCTCTGTTGCAAACTCGCGGTAAAGGAATGAGCACTCTTCAAATGGATCATTGCTGAATGCAGGCATCTTCCTGGTCTTACAATAGAAAGTGTGTACTTCTTTTCCGTGATCTGGCTGAATCTTTCCGCAGTACTTACAGAGCTTGAAGCCCTTTCTGACATCTTCAACACCAGACACAGAAAGCTTCTCGCCCACGATATCGCTTTCACCGAAATTGATTTCTCTAAGAGTAGCTTTCTTTACAAACTCATATCCAAACGCAAACTCTTCATTGTCCATCTGGTAAGCACTTGAAATATCATGATCTTCGTCTACATCTACAAGCAACTTTGGAATCTGCGCATCAAAATACGTCAGTGCCTTTGCATAACCGTCGACATCATTTCTATGCCCATAGAGCATATCAAAGTCCACCAGATTGACAAAACACAATCCTTCAAACTCCCGGTTCATATAAGCAAGCGTTTTTTCGATCCCGTCCTCATTTCCTGCCGTCCGCACAAACTCTGTAATACCACGTCCCGCAAAAATATCTACGATTTTCCCGACCGAAATCACGTCATAGCCTTCCTCCTTAAGCCGGTCTAACATCGTCATCTTCGGCGGTTCCAGAGAAAAGTCATGCCGCCTGACCGTCCGTTCAAATTTTCCCGGCTCTCCGGCAAACGGACGCGCAATCACGCGCCCGACGCCATGCTCTCCCTGCAAAAGTTCCCGGGCAGTTTTACAATATTCATACAATTTTTCCACCGGAACCAGCTTTTCATGCGCCGCAACCTGAAACACGGAATCCGCTGAAGTATAGACAATCAGGTCTCCCGTCTTTAAATGCTGCTCCCCATACTCTTTGATCACTTCCGTACCGGAATACGGCTTGTTGCACAGCACGCCCCGTCCCGTCCGTTTTTGAAACTCTCCGATAACTTCTTTCGGAAACCCTCTTGGATAAACAGGCAGAGACGCATCCGATACAACGCCGGCAATCTCCCAATGTCCGATCGTCGTATCTTTTCCTTTTGATAATTCCGCTAAACGCGCATACGACCCCCTGGGAGCAGTCTCCCGTTCGCCAACTGAAACACCGTCGATATTAAAAAATCCAAGTTTCCGCATGTTCGGCATGGAAAAATAGCTGCTTTTCGACGCCGCAAGAAGTGTATGGCTGCCCGCGTCTCCATATTCCGCAGCATCCGGCATCGCTCCGATTCCCACGCTGTCCAATACGATCAAAAATATTCTCTTCATTGTCTGCCGCCTCCCTTCGCGCCAATTGCAGCGTTTTCTTACTGATTGCTCTTATATCCGCATTTGGGGCAGGTCTGACCGCCCTGATACGTGTATCCGCAACGGAAACAGCAGATCTTTTCATGTTTCTCCTTTGCAAGGTACGTTACTTTTCTGGAATCCGGTTTTTCCTGCAGATAACGGATAAATTCTTCCAGGCAGTTCCCCCATGCCAAAAGTTCACGTTTCTCCACCGCATACGGAATCTTTAACTTGTTTCCGTCCTTTAACTCAAGAAACAACGCCGAATGAAACATGCCCGTCTGGGAATGTACCTTACGGATATCACCGATTTCTGCCGCATACGCATTTAACATCGTCCGGTAAAAAATATGCTCCGGCGTCAAAATCATGCCCTCTTTTCCGGACCGGTCTCTGGAAGTATCGATGACAAGAATCGGATATTCAAACATCCCCCTTGTCGTTCCATACGTATCCAGCGCGTACTGGATCACCTCATATTCTTCCGGCGCCGCTTCTTTTGCCATCACTTTTCTTGCCGGATAGAAATGGTATCTGTCGTTTTTCTTAATCCGTCCCACCAGCCCGTCTTCAAATTTATGAACCAGCAGTTCGCATTCATCCGTTTTTAACTTCGCCAGCCTTTTCTTTAGCATTTCCAGAGCATTCGTTTTTAATTCCGGCAGAAAAACACCCGCTTCGATCTTCCGGTAGGCTTCCATTGTTTCCGACGCCGTCATCTGTCCGGGACTGCCGCAGATTTTGGCAATGGCATTCTCATCCAGCATCCGCAGTTTATCCTCCAGCTGTTCGATATACGGCGCTAAAATCTCCGGTTCAAATTCCTCATGTTTCAGCTTATCCATCAATTCCGTCAATCTCTGCCGGTTTGTCACTCTTGTGCGGTTGATCATATTGGAAATTTCTTTATTCTGCGCCTCTTTCCTTTTTTCATCCAAAATCTCCTGATACGGCGCAAGATCTACTTCCTCATATCCCTTAAGGCGCGCAAGCGTTTCCTGATACTGCTTCACGCTCATCTGCTTTGGCATATGCAAAAGCAGATCTTTCGCTTCCTCTTCGCCCCGCTTTTTCTTTTCCTGATACAACGGCTTTAAAACAGAATCTTTTTCCTCCCGCGGCAGTTCTGTCCGCTCGATCTCTTCTGTAATCCGCTGCATTTTTGCATAATTGGCACCCTTACAGCTTTTTGCAAGCATCTGGATGCGCTCGCGCTTCTGCTGCATCTCTTTGTTATGAATCTTCTTTAAAAACGGCTCTTTCTCCGTTTCATACAGGCTCTTATCCGCAAGCAGCTCCCGTTTTACTTCTGCCACCTGCGCATAAGACATGCGATCCAGCACGTCGCATTTTGCCGTATACCTTTTCTTTGCGGCTTCCCTCCTTAGAAGCGGGATTTCCCGCACCTGTTCCGTATGCTCCTTCGTCCCGTTTCTCTGTGCGCCCCGTTTGGATGAACCGCCGTCTGCGCCTGCCTCCCGCGGCGCACCAAATGCATTTGCCGCAGGCGCCGCCGGGCTGCCCGCTGCCGGGGCTGTTTTTACAGCGCCCGCCTCGCCCGTATACAATGTTTCAGCGCCTTGTGGGTATGTAGAACGAGACTGCACCGCAGTCTCTGCCGAATTGCCCGCAGTCTCTGAGTGTGCCGCCGCAGACTGCCTGGATCCTGTGCACGCTTTGCTCCGCCTGTGCGTTTCCGTTAAGACGGCATCCGTAAAATGCTCCGTGCTCCCCATCGGATAAAACCCTTCCTCCATCTTTTCCGCAAGATCGTTCAGCTGCGCATCCGACAATTCGTCTAAATGAGCGCACACCGCTTCCAAAGATTCCTTTTGTTCCGTCACGCCGAGTTTTTCTTTTCGTTTTTTTATTTCCTCATATTCATTGAATTTATAGTTAGATACTCTGTCTGCAGAAGCTCCCAGAAGCTCTTTATAATCTGTATAAGCGTCTTCGTCTTTTACAAAATCCATCGTATAAACGTCGCCCTCCGACAACAGTGTTTCTGGTCTCGGCGTATAAAAACAATGACAGTTTCCGCAGGTATACGCTCTTGCCAGAAATACACCGCCCTCCGAAGTTTCAATCCGAAATTCCTTTCCTTCCGGATACACCGCCATATGCAGGTGGTTTCTGCATTTCGGGCACAGGAAGCTGACCATGTAAAAGTTACTGCCCAAACGGTTTCTCTGCCGTTCTTTTTGATCTGTCTCTTCTTTTGCAAAAGAAAGCGTATGCTTTTTCCAGACCAGCTTATGCCATAGTCCGCGGCTGATTTTCTCTTCCTGCCCATCTTCGTTTGGAATCTCTTCTTTCGCTTCTATCGCAGATTGAACCACATCTTCATAACTGAAACGGATGCCGTCTTTAAAAAACCGAAAATTTTCATGGGTATATCCGGGCTCTATTCCGATTTCCCGGAGTACGCCGGAAAAAAGCCCGTTGAGCTGCGCGTAATCCTGTTCCACCTTTACGCCCCGGATCAGCCCCCATTTTCCAAACGCATACAATACCAGATTCAGCACGTTCTGAACCTTTGTATGGGTTCCGATTTCAATGACTTCCTCTTCTTTGACGGGAATATCGATCAAATTGGTCAGTACTTTCCTGCTTTCAAACTGAAAAAACAAAGATCTCAGTTTCCCCTGCAGGATCAAATAATCCCCGATTACGATAAACCGCCCGTTCCATTCCACCGGCTCCTTCATCGTCTTGATCAGCCGTTCAAACGTCGTTTTCAATTCTAAATTCGTATGCAATATAATCATCGTTTTACACCTCTCTTTCTACTATAACGGTACAAACTACTCTGGTCAAGTAAACTTTATAAACTTTTAATAAATCCCAAACCCCTTGCATTTCCTTACTTTTTTCGTTTTTGTTAGCACTCGGTACAAAAGAGTGCTAATTTTCTATTGACTTTTCAAATATTCAGTTATAAGATGTAATGCAGAACAAAAAAATGAATAAAAAAGGAGTGTTTTCCTATGACAGACAAGCATGGCAATTTATCCATTCACAGCGACAATATTTTTCCGGTCATCAAAAAATGGCTCTATTCCGACCACGATATTTTCTATCGTGAATTAATCTCAAACGGCTGTGACGCAATCACAAAATTAAAAAAATTGGACATGATGGGCGAATATGAGCTTCCGGCAGATTACAAACCTCAAATCGAAATTACAGCGGATCCGGATGCTAAAACGCTCACGTTTACCGACAACGGACTTGGAATGACGGCGGATGAAGTGGAAGAATATATCAATCAAATCGCTTTTTCCGGCGCCAACGACTTTTTGGAAAAATACAAGGACAAGGCAAACGACGACCAGATCATCGGTCATTTCGGTCTTGGATTTTATTCTGCATTTATGGTTGCAGACGAAGTTCACATTGATACCCTCTCTTACCAAAGCGGCGCATCTGCCGTTCACTGGGAATGTGACGGCGGCACGGAATTTTCCATGAAAGACGGCATCAAAGAAAGCGTAGGAACGACGATCACGCTGTTTTTAAACGAAGACTGCCTGGAATTTGCAAACGAATACCGTGCAAGAGAAGTCATTGAAAAATACTGTTCGTTTATGCCGATCGAAATCTTTTTAAAGAAAGCAAATGCCGAAACAGAATACGAAACGATCGATCCGGCGGACAAGAGGGATTCGGATACCGTTGTGGAAACAATTGTAGAAGAAGCCAAAACAGAAGAAAAAGAAAATGAAAACGGTGAAAAAGAGATCGTAGAAGTTTCCCCGCGGACGGAAAAATTAAAGATCGTAAAACGTCCGGTTCCGTTAAACGATACGGCTCCTCTCTGGGCAAAAACGCCGAAAGACTGCACGGACGAAGAATACAAATCATTTTACCGCAAAGTATTTATGGATTATAAGGAACCTTTGTTCTGGATTCATTTGAATATGGACTATCCGTTTAATTTAAAAGGCATTCTGTATTTCCCGAAAATCAATACGGAATACGACTCTATTGAAGGAACCATCAAGCTTTACAACAACCAGGTATTTGTCGCCGACAATATCAAAGAAGTAATCCCGGAATTTTTAA
>OFFJ01002513.1_pt1 | contig 11594 bp, 10 predicted proteins | sample 1521261 | NCBI WGS metagenome assembly OFFJ01 (sample SAMEA3504122, study PRJEB24116) | mouse gut metagenome | biome: mouse gut; feature: mouse-associated habitat; material: faeces | place: Denmark | collected 2011 | reverse complement strand
AGCGGCGGCAGCATTTTATCCTGCTTTTCTTTTGGAAGCTTCAGATAGGAAATCACCTCATTAAGCCCGCTCACCCCAACAGCCCGCATTCCCGCAGCCGCCGCGGCTTCCCTGACGTTTTCTTTCGGCACAATACACTTCTTTATCCCGGCATCCACAGCCTTTATCGCCAGAGGCAGAACGCCCCGCACCCTTTTTATTTCCCCGGCAAGCCCCAGCTCGCCCATAATCAGCGTATCATCCGTGCACCCGGCAGGAATCCTTCCCTGAGCGGCAAGTACGCCAAGGGCAATGGGCAAATCAAAGCCTGTCCCCTCTTTTTTCAGGTCCGCCGGAGATAAATTCACGGAAACATGCACAGGAGGCAGCGTAATGCCGCTGTTTTTCAGGGCAATCCTGACCCTCTCGCCGGACTCTCTCACCTCCCCGCCAAGGCTGCCAACCATGACGAAACAGGGCAGGCCGGAAGACAAATCCACCTCCACCTGAACCAGATGGCTTTCCATACCATAAATGGTTCCTGACAAAACTGTACTGAACAAACAAAAAACCTCCTTCAAATTCCAATATCGGGAAACTCTGACATGCCCCTGCGGGGCTCAGAACACGCTGTCACGCTTCGCGCGTCAGCTCATTGTAACAAAAGAACAGCAGATATATGTTAAAGACGCGTCTCTGACAAAAAATCTGAAAAGACGCAACTGTTAAGATATATCTACTGTAGCGGAAGTTTCCTGAAAAATCAATAAAATTTTTATTAAATTATTCCTTACTTTTTATCAAAACCTCTTTACCCTCAAAGGCTGCGCTCCCTCTGGAATTCTTTTCTTTCATGGAATGCTTTTCTTCTATAATTATCATAACAGCGCCCCTCCCATCTGGCAATGCAGAAATTCCGCTTTTCTGTCAATTTTTCCGCATCTTTCCAGTATTTTCCCGCCCATCAATCGATTTCAAAGCGGCGCGCCGCCTTTAGAATGCTCTTCTTCCATAGGTGTCTGAATCGATACACTGCGACTTTACACTCCCGCATTTAATGTCAAATATAATTGACAAAACATCGTATTTCTGCTTATAATAATAGAATAAAGAGAGGAACTACTATGAGCAGAAGAACCGCCACTATCATGCCGCAGACAGAAAAAATCTTAGCACAGATGGGCGAACAGATTAAGCTGGCCAGACTCCGCAGAAAACTGTCCGCGGAATTGGTTGCCGAACGCGCCGGCATAAGCCGGGCTACCCTGTGCTCCATAGAGAAAGGGTCGCCGTCCGTGGCCATGGGAATGTACGCCGCAGCATTGCACGCATTGAACGGAATGGATAAGGACCTGGCATTGGTTGCGAAAGACGATGAATTTGGCCGGAAATTACAAGACCTGGCATTGATTACAAGGAAAAGGGCTCCGAAAAAAGAGGAAAACGTTTCATGGAAGAAAAAATAATCTATGTCTACGAAAACTGGAGCGGGGAAAATCCCGTCCTGATTGGAAAGCTGTATGTGTCCTCTGTCCGGGGCAAAGAGCAGTTCTCTTTTGAATACGATGCCAAATGGCTTGCTGACGAATCTGCGAACTTCTTTTTAGACCCCGATTTGGCGCTGTACCGGGGCAGACAGTATGCCCCCATGGACAAGGCCTTATTCGGCGTATTTGCGGATTCCTGTCCCGACCGATGGGGCCGAATCCTGATGAAGCGCCGGGAAGCCATTGCGGCAAAAAAAGAAAACCGGAAGCCGAAAGCACTGCGGGAGAGCGATTATCTGTTAGGCGTATATGACAGGACAAGGATGGGCGCCCTGCGCTTTAAATGCAAGGAGGACGGCGTATTTCTGTCAGACGACAACGGCCTCGCCGTTCCGCCCTGGACAATGCTCCGCACACTGGAGGCCGCCAGCCTTGGCTTCGAAAATGACAAAAGCGGATTGGAGGAAAAATGGCTGAAACAGTTGCTGGCACCGGGGTCTTCCCTGGGCGGCGCCAGGCCGAAAGCGACTGTACAGGACGAAAAGGGGAATCTGTGGATTGCTAAATTTCCATCGAAGCATGATGAGGCGGACAGCGGCGCATGGGAAAAGACGGCCCATGATTTGGCAGAGCTGTGCGGTCTTAACGTACCCGATGCAAGACTGGAGGCTTTCTCAAAAACAGGCTCCACATTCCTGGTAAAAAGATTTGACCGGGATGGGGAGAAAAGAATCCACTTCGCATCAGCCATGACATTGCTCGGAAAAACGGACGGAGCCTCCGGCCAGGATGGCAGCGGCTATCTTGATATCGCTTCCTTTATCAGGCAGAGCGGCGCAAGCCCCGAGCAGGACCTATGGGAGCTCTGGCGGCGCATCGTCTTTTCTATGGCAATATCGAATACAGACGACCACTTGCGGAATCATGGTTTTCTCTTGACGAAAAACGGATGGAGGCTGTCCCCCCTTTATGATGTCAATCCGGTTCCCTATGGGGATGCCCTGGCTCTGAATGTGAGCGCGGAGGATAATTCCATCTCCATGGAACTTGCGGTCAACGTCGCCAGATATTTTCAGGTCAGCGAGACAGAAGCCGCGCAAGCCGTGAATGAAATCAGGGCGACTGTGAGAAACAACTGGGAAAGGCTTGCGGGAAAATGCGGACTGTCCAGAAAAGCCTGCGAATATATGCGGCCGGCCTTTGAACAGTGTTATCCATCGAATTATTGACAGACAACCCGAAATTTTATTATCGCTGCAAAAGGGATTTTTGATATGCTTTTATTGAAAAACCATTTGCAATTCCAATCCATATAAAAGCAAAGGAGAATACCTCATGTATGCAGAAAACCTACGGACAGAATATTTGAAAGCCCTCCTGGACCCGGGGAATCCCCGCCCCCGCTTCTACCTGGCCCTCCTGGCCTATGAATCCAACCCCATCCTCCAGGGCAACATGCGCCTCCTCCAACAGGGAATTTCCCGCCCCATCATGGAGTCCTACCATATCCCCCAACGCATCGGCAACTACTACTTCAGCTTCGTAAAATCCGGCTTCCTCACCGTCACCTGGACATGGCTCAAAGCGAGCTGCCCCGAATCCTCCAGACAGCTTGCTGAAATCATCAACATCCCGATTCCCGACTGGAAGACCTACTACGAACAACGGTCCTGGGACTGACCCTATCTCCTTTTCCAAAATTCTTTCAGTTTACCCCTGCCCAAACTCCTCCCGCAGCTTCTGCAAAGCCTTCTTCTCTATCCTTGACACATAGCTCCTTGAAATATGAAGCAGCTCCCCTATCTCACGCTGGGTCACTTCCTTTCCCGTTGCCAGTCCATATCGCAGAAAAATGATTTCCCGTTCCCTGTCTGTCAGTACCTTATCGAGAAGGCCGGCCATCTTTTTTATATTATCGCACAGCTCCATCTGCTCCGTCACATCTTCCTGCTCATGCTCTATAATATCCAGAAGATTGATTTCATTTCCCTCCTTATCCGTCCCGATAGGTTCAAATAAAGATACCTCTCTGGAGCTTTTCTTTTTGGAGCGGAGCAGCATTAAAAGCTCATTGTCGATACAGCGGGAAGCATAGGTGCTGAGCTTCCCTTTTCCGGCGTCAAAAGAGGAGATTGCCTTGATGAGCCCGATGGTCCCGATAGATATCAAATCCTCCATGTCCTCATCCACATTCTGATATTTTTTTGCAATATGAGCCACCAGGCGCAAATTTCTCTCTATTAATATCTCCCTGGCTTTCGCCGCCTCAGCGTTATTTCCCTGCTGCAGTACCTGTATGTAATGGGCTTCCTCCGCCGTTGATAATGGTTGCTGGAAAGTTTTCAAAGGGCGCCCCCAAAGTCATTTTTATTATTCTATGACCCCGAAAGCCCCTCTGTGCCTTTCCCAAAAATATTTAAACCGTAAGGAGGAAGTCCGCCATCACATAATTACTTATGTCCATGCCATAGTCCGTCAGGCTTATCCATGCTTCGCCGGTCTTACCATCCTTCCGCTCTCTGAGCAGTCCCTTTTTGCAGAAATTCTCCACGATTCCCGGGTAGACTTCATCGATGTCCCTCCCGAAAGCCCTGAAAAATTCCTCCCGGCTTACCCCCTTTGTCATGCGAAGCCCCAGAAACATGAATTCCTCCATCTGTTCCTCTATAGATAACACCTGTTGTTCTTTATGAAATGCTTCGCTTCCGCCGGACAATGTCTTCTCCTGCCCCTGTCTGCTTACGCCGGGCAACGCTTTCTCCTGCCCCTGTCTGCTTACGCCGGGCAATATTTTCTCCTGCCCCTGTCCGCTTTCACGGGACAATTCCTGCATTTGCTCATATCTCCTCATATCCCGCGAATTGCGGAACCTGACATTTTCAATAAGGGAAGCAGCCCCAAGACCAAGCCCCAGATAATTTTCCCTCCGCCAGTATCCGATATTATGCCTGCACTCATATCCCGGAAGGGCATAATTGGATATCTCATACCTGCAATACCCGAATTTTGCCAGAAGTTCTCCTGTCAGGGCATACATTTCCCTTTCGCAGTCCTCGTCGGGAAGCTGCGGCGTATTTTCGAAAAAAGGCGTGCCCTCCTCCACAATCAGTCCGTAGGCGGAAATATGGGGCGGCCTTTTTTTCAGGCTCACCACCTTCTCCAGCGTATCCCTGTAGCTGTCAAGGCTTTGACACGGAATACCGGACATTAAATCAATATTTATATTATTAAATCCTGATTCAATAATTAAATTATAGGTGTCAAAAAAAGTCTGACTGTCGTGAATCCGGCCAAGAGCCTTTAACTCCTCATCCTGCAGGGACTGAGCGCCTAGGCTTATCCTGTTGACGCCGGCTCTGCGCCAGTCCTTTAGCTTATCGTCTGTAACCGTCCCCGGATTGGCCTCCAGGGAAATCTCGCAGTCCTTTTCTACCTGAAAGCAGCGGTAAACAAGCGTCAGTATACGTAAAATAAGGTCTCCCGAAAGAAGGGAGGGCGTTCCTCCCCCGATATATATCGTCCTTACCGTATAATCCGCATACGTTTTCCCCTCCCTGACAATTTCCCTGCAAAGAGCCTCCACATAGCGCTCCCTCTCCCCTTCTCCCGCCAGGGCGGAAAGGAAATCGCAGTACAGGCATTTTTGCACGCAAAAGGGAATGTGGATATACAGGCCAAGCCGCCGGCCGGCCCGAGTACCTGTCGATATACAGGAGGATTCCTTTCTCCCGCCTTTCATCTGCGTACCGTCCTTCATCCTTGTACTTTCTCTCATCATCCGTCCTACTGGTTGTCCAGCTTTAACACGGACATAAACGCTTTCTGGGGTATCTCCACGTTTCCAATCTGGCGCATTCTTTTCTTTCCCTCCTTCTGTTTTTCCAGAAGCTTTTTCTTTCGGGTGATATCGCCGCCGTAGCACTTGGCAAGCACGTCCTTGCGCATGGCCTTCACGGTTTCCCTTGCGATAATCTTGCCGCCGATTGCCGCCTGAATGGGAATTTCAAACAGATGCCTCGGAATTTCGTCCTTCAATTTCTCGCACATCTTCCTGCCCCGCTCGTATGCGCTGTCCTTGTGGACGATGAAGGATAAGGCGTCCACTTCCTCCCTGTTAATCAGAATATCCAGCTTCACAAGCTCCGAAAGCTCGTAGCCCTTCAGCTCATAGTCAAAGGAAGCGTAGCCTCTGGAACGGGACTTTAACGCGTCAAAAAAGTCGTAGATAATCTCATTGAGCGGCAGCTCATATTTAAGGAGCGCTCTTGAAGCCTCCATATATTCCATGCCCAGATATCTTCCCCGCCGCTCCTGGCAAAGCTCCATAATAGGGCCGATAAACTCCGTGGTCACCATGATTTCCGCCGAGACCACAGGCTCCTCCATGTATTCAATCACGGAGGGGTCGGGCAGATTGGAAGGATTGGTCAGCTCAATCACCTCGCCGTCCGTCTTATGTACCTTATAAATAACGCCCGGCGCAGTCGTCACCAAATCCAGATTAAATTCTCGCTCCAGTCTCTCCTGCACAATTTCCAAATGCAGCAGTCCCAAAAATCCACAGCGAAAACCAAATCCAAGCGCCAAAGACGTCTCCGGCTCATATTGAAGCGAAGCGTCATTGATTTGAAGTTTTTCCAAAGCCTCTCTTAAATCCGGATACTTCGAGCTGTCTGCCGGATACACGCCGCAGTACACCATCGGATTGACTTTTTTGTAACCGGAAAGAGGCTCTTTACAGGGACGTTTTGCATTTGTAACCGTATCCCCGATTCTGGTATCCCTTACATTTTTAATCCCGGCTGCAATATATCCAACCATTCCGGCGCTTAATTCTTCGCATGGAATAAACTGCCCGGCTCCGAAATATCCGACTTCCACTACGTCGTCTTCTGCTTTCGTCGCCATCATGCGTATGCTGTCTCCCGCTTTTACCGTCCCTTCCATAATGCGGCAAAATACAATTACGCCTTTGTAGGAATCATAAACAGCGTCAAAAATCAACGCCTGCAACGGCGCGGCCGCATCCCCTGCGGGCGACGGAATCTTTTCTACAATCTGTTCTAAAACCAAGTCCACATTAAGGCCGGTCTTTGCAGAAATCTTCGGCGCATCCTGCGCTTCAATCCCAATCACGTTTTCAATTTCTTCTATGACAAATTCCGGCTGGGCGCTTGGCAAATCTATTTTATTAATTACCGGCATAACGTCTAAATCGTGGTCTAACGCCAGATAGACATTCGCTAAAGTCTGCGCTTCAATTCCCTGTGCAGCGTCCACTACTAAAATTGCCCCGTCGCACGCTGCAAGGCTTCGGGATACTTCATAGTTAAAATCTACGTGTCCCGGAGTGTCTATTAAGTTGAAAATATATTCTTCACCATTTTTTGCTTTATATATAATACGGACTGCCTGAGATTTGATGGTAATGCCGCGCTCACGCTCTAAATCCATATTGTCAAGCACCTGCGCCTGCATTTCACGGCTGGTCAAAAGTCCGGTCTGTTCAATGATACGGTCTGCCAGAGTTGATTTACCATGATCAATATGGGCGATAATGCAAAAATTCCGAATTTTGCTTTGATCTACTGCCATTTTATTCCTCCAATTTGTAAAATTAAATCTGCAAGTACTATTATAAAAAAAATCAGGGGAATACGCAAGCAGATAGTTGAAAAAATACCCGTCAGCTAAAAAGCCTGACGGGTATTTCTATCCTCTTATATTCTTTAAAGTTATGCTTTATAATCAATCCAGCGCATTTCCATCGGATTAAGTTCAAGCCTTGACACCAATTCGCCGTTTACATAAAGATCTGTGTTTCTTGCTTCTTTTGCGTTGTTGATAACCGCCAGTTTCCCGGATTTTTCAAACACCGCAACTTCTGTATCCATATTGGACACATAATACTTTTTCATTTCCTCTTTTTCGCCTGCCGCATAATAGATTGCGCGCATTAAAATCCGGCAGTTCTGCGGAGAATATGGAAGTCCGGCAAAATATACGCTGTGGCCTTTGCCGTATTCATTAACAACAAGCTGGCTGTATCTGCCGTCCATACTTAAAATCTGATAGTTTTCTCCCTGTGCATAGATACGGCTCATACCTTCGCCAAAGTCAATATCTCCCTCAATATCTTCTAAAATAAAATGCTCTTTGTTTAATTCATTGTATTTATCTGTACTTAAGGAATATGTCATTTCACGATCCACGCCAAGTACGTCGCTAAGCTGGAAATAGCGTCCCTGATACTGGTAAGCCGTCGGTTCGCCGACCCCGATAAATCCGCCGCCATTGTCGACAAATTTGCGGATATTTGTAACAACTTCCTCGTCTGCCCAGTACTCGCCGCCGGAAAATGCAGTGTTGGCGTCTCCGGAGTTGATGATAACTTTGACGTCTTTTGGGATTCCGTTTTTAATATCGTCAAATGTAATAAATTCTACCTCAAACGGCATACCGCTCAAACATTCTAAAACTCCCGTATAGGAATAAATCTCTCTGTGCCAGATGGAATGATGCACCTGATTGGACATCCATCCGCGCAAAGCTCCCCAACAGCTTAACACAGCAACTTTAAACGGAGCAGTCAGCGCTTTTTGTCCCTGCATATTCTCATGGATATGACGGAATTCGCCTACGACATACTGAATCGCGTCCACAAATCCATCCCACTGGGCCGCCAGTTTCAAATAGCCGCCGTATCCGATACGATCCAATGGAGAACGTAAAATAGAACGTCTTACTTTCAGCCAGTTCTCTTTTGCTTCTTTAATCGGGTCGCCGCCCTCACAGAACACATCCGGGAAGAAATACGGCAGAAGCCTTCCTTCTGTATATTTCACGCCTTTTATATCGGAAACATAACGCATCGTAACGCCGTCGCCCACAGATCCTACAACGGCGTCTAATCCAATATTGGCAAAATATTTGCCGAACGGTTCCGTTCCAATCCAGTGGTCGCCTACAAACATCATAGCTTCTTTGCCGTAAGAATGTACAATGTCTACAATCTCTTTTGCCAGTTTGCTGACTTCTATCTGCTGGAATTCGATATAATCTTTAAATTCTTTGCTTGGCACGCGGAAAATAGAATTGTGATACCCCTCGTCTACAATATATTCCGGGCGGAATTTGTAACCCGCCCATTCTTCAAACTGCTCTAAAATATAGGGGCTTACGCTTGCGCTGTATCCAAACCAGTCTACGTATTTTTCACGTTTTTTATCATCGAACGTCAATGTAAACTGATGGAAAAACGTAGTAAACCTTACAACGTTGATTTCCGGGTGTTCTTCACACCACTGTTTTAACTTTTCTTTGACATGCTGTTTTGTCTTTGGCAGACGCACGTCAAATGTAATCTGGTGCGGCGCGTCTTTCCAGTCATTTGTAATGAAGTTAAACATATGTACCGGATCCCAGATTAAAAATGCCAGAAAACTCACCGTATACTGATGGTATGGGATTGTCTTAATTTCCACTTCTCCAGAAGCCTCGTCGTATTCCCATTTGTCTGCCGGTACGACTTCGCCTGTCGTACGGTCCACAACTTCCCACCAGCGTTTCGGGTCATGGATAGTATTCACCTTTAACTGCTCTTTATGAAAACCTTTCATCAGCTCAATGCGCAGTGTTTCTCCACGAGCTGTCACACGGTCACTAATTAAATACTCCTGCTGCACTTCATCCGGATTGGCTTCTGCCCACTCATTATCCTTTCTTGTCGTGTAATAGGTTGCATATTTTTTGGCGTCCTGCGAAAGCAGTTCATCTGGAAACGTCGTTCCGTCGCAGTCTCTTAATGCATCTGCACCCAATAATTCTTTTAACCGAATCGTTTCGTCTACCATATCTACATCGGTCGGCAGTGTCAATCTTCCCTTTTGTTCCATAAAATTCCTCCTGTTTCAAAATCGTTCCATGTATTTATACATGCTTCTAGTATAGCTATCCGCCAAAATATATGCAAGGGTTTTTTAAATATTTAGAACTGCTTTTATTTCTTGACAAGTTAGGCTTGAGAAATTTTGAAAATGTACTATAATGAAATTATCAAACATATTTAAGGAGGATTCACAATGCAAATCATTCAGGGAAAAGACTATGACGAAATGAGCCGCAAAGCAGCAAATATTATTTCTGCCCAGGTTATTTTAAAACCAAACTGCGTACTTGGGCTGGCAACGGGTTCAACGCCGCTTGGCGCCTACGCAAATTTAATTAACTGGTATGAAAAAGGAGATTTGGATTTTTCAAATGTTTCTTCTGTCAATCTGGACGAATACCGCGGCCTTCCGGCAGACAACGACCAAAGTTACCGGTATTTTATGAAAACAAACCTGTTTGACAAAATTAATATCGACCAGAGCCGGACGCACGTTCCAAACGGCATGGAACCAGACAGCAATAAAGCCTGCCATGACCACGATGCCATTATCGAAGAATTGGGCGGCATAGATTTACAGTTATTAGGCCTTGGTTTAAACGGCCATATCGGATTTAACGAGCCGGCTGCCGAGTTCCCGAAAGGAACGCACTGTGTAGATTTGACGCAGAGCACAATCGAAGCAAATTCCAGATTCTTCGCTACCATCGACGACGTTCCGACACAGGCTTATACCATGGGAATCCAGTCCATTATGCTGGCAAAGAAAATCTTAATCATTGCAAGCGGGGCAAACAAAGCGGAAATTATCGCAAAAGCTTTCTTAGGACCGGTTACGCCGGAAGTTCCTGCTTCTATTTTGCAAATGCATCCTGACGTTACTCTGGTAGCCGACGAAGCTGCTTTATCTGCTTACAACAAACAGTTAAGCGAAATGGGGGCGAACTAATTATGGTCATCAAAAATGCTCTTGTTTTTACAGATGATTGCAAATTTGTACAAAAAGACGTCTATGTAGACAACGAACGATTTGCCGATACCGCTTCCGATTCAGATGTCATTGACGCAAGCGGATGCTATCTGATACCGGGCCTTATGGACATTCACTTCCACGGCTGTGTGGGACATGACTTCTGTGACGCTACAATGGAAGCTTTGACCGCTATGGCCGAATACGAATTGAAAAACGGTGTTACTTCTATCTGTCCGGCTTCTATGACCCTTTCTGAAGAGACATTAACCGACGTCTGTAAGAATGCAAAAGAATACCGCGACGCATGGAAAGCCGGAAGCAGCGCTAGAATCTGCGGCATCAACTTAGAAGGCCCTTTCATTGCCATGAACAAAAAAGGCGCGCAGAACCCCAAATATGTAACCGCTCCAAATAAAGAAATGTTCCAGCATTTGATTGACGCTTCCGACGGGCTTGTAAAACTTACCACAATCGCGCCGGAAACAGAAAATGCAATTGATTTTATTCGTGAATTTTCGGACAATGTGCGGATTTCTATTGGACATACGGACTGCGATTACGACACTGCACGAGAAGCGTTTCTTGCCGGAGCAAGTCATATCACGCATTTGTTTAATGCAATGCCGCCGTTTACTCATAGAAAACCTGCATTAATCGGCGCTGGATTTGATACGAAAAAGGTAACGCCGGAAATCATCTGCGACGGTATTCATATTGATCCGTCGTCTGTAAGGACTGCTTTTGCAATCTTTGGCGACGACCGTATGATTTTAATCAGCGACAGCATGATGGCGACGGGTATGCCAAACGGCGACTATTCCCTTGGCGGACTTGCCGTAAAAGTCACAGGACGTCTTGCTACGTTAGAAGACGGCACCATTGCTGGATCTGCTACCAATTTAATGGACTGTATGAGAACTGCAGTCCAGAAAATGGAACTGCCACTGGAAAGCGCGATAAAATGTGCTACCATTAACCCGGCAAAGGCAATCGGAGAAGACAAAGAATACGGAAGCATTACCGTAGGAAAATATGCAGACTGCGTACTGTTAAAACAGGATAATTTAGAAATTAAAAACGTTATTTCACATGGTATTGTAGTAGCATAAAATGAAACCGAGAGGCTGGGTATAAATCCCAGTCTCTTTTTAAGGAGGAAAACTATGAAGCACAACAGGGAAAACCATAAAAGATATTTTACTTTCTTTATCTTTTGTTTTTGTATCATATGCGCCTTGGGAATTCATAAGAATCAAATCAATGCCAA
>OFFJ01002510.1_pt1 | contig 11617 bp, 12 predicted proteins | sample 1521261 | NCBI WGS metagenome assembly OFFJ01 (sample SAMEA3504122, study PRJEB24116) | mouse gut metagenome | biome: mouse gut; feature: mouse-associated habitat; material: faeces | place: Denmark | collected 2011 | reverse complement strand
TGACGCTTTCTTTTTCATAAACATACTCAAAACAGGATAAAACATCTTCCTTCGGTTCTTCACAAAATCCATTTGCCGCTAAAAAATCCATTATTTTTTTATATCCGCTTCGAATACGGTCTACTGCCATAAAAGGGTTGTAAATTGTTATCACTGCATAGTCAGCTTCTTTTTGGACAGCATATTCTACTCCTGGACATTTTGTTTCAAATCCTTCCGGCAGAATATAAGCTGCCACGTATCCGTGAATGCCAAATCTGGTAGTCATTTCAGGAGGGACAAACGGAAAGTCCCATCCAATCCGCATTGCATCCGGCGAAACTTTCAGCAGACCAGACCGCCGTGCCCAGTTTTCCATGTATGCATTGACATCATCTTCCGGATTCGGTGAGAGCATTACATATCTTGCCATCTGAAAAGCTTTTACTTTTTTTACAATAATTTCTGAATAAACTGCATCACTGGCGCTCATATCTTCTTTAATCATAGTGTCAAGTTTACAGGCAAACAAATCGCTTAAAGCCACTATCTTATCCAGTTCGGGAATAACTTCATCTGTTTCCCATTTCGATATTGTCTGGCGGGAAACAGACATCATTTCAGCCAACTGTTCTTGCGTAATCTTTTTCTGCTTTCTCAGATACTGAATATTTTTTCCTAAACCCATAATCATTTTCCTCCATTTATCTGTTGATGAAATATTTCATCTATTGTTTGAATATAACAGAGTAATAGATGAAAATCTACCATACCAAAAGCAACATTCGAAGGGATAATGTCAACTGACGGTTTACATCATCATTTTTCTACTACTTTAATTTTAATGTATATCCTTAATATGGCTTTTTCCCATTAAGCCAGCCTTTATCTCTCCAATAATCAGAATCCGTTTTATTTCATCCATTTTTTTGCGTCATGCAAAATATGTTCAAAAAGAGCTTTGATTTTAATCCTATTTTCTTATTTTTCAGACTCTTTTTTGCCTGCTGTCATTTTCTTTCTCCCATTGATAGACGCTTGCAACTTTGCCTTTCTTCAATGTCAGGATAACATCCGCTTTCTGAGCCAGTTCCTTACTATGCGTAACCATAATCACGCATTTATTTTTCTCATGTGCCAGATCTGAAAAAATATCGATAATCTCATTCGCAGTATCTTCATCCAAATTTCCTGTCGGCTCATCTGCCAGCAGGACAGGTGCATTGCTTGCCAATGCTCTCGCTATGGCAACCCGCTGCTGCTGCCCGCCGGAAAGCTGCATTACGTTACGCCTGCTCTGGGTTTCATCCAGCCCCATTGACCTTAATAAACCCATTGCATCTTCTTTTCCGCCAAGCCTGACATTTTCAACTGGCGTAAGGTAATCAATCAGATTGTAGTTCTGAAATACAAGTGAGATGTTTTCTTTCCTATGCCCGTTTAAGCCTTTTTGCATGATATTTACACCGTTCATACAGATTTCTCCCTCCACCGGCACATCAAGTCCCGCCAGCAGGGAAAGCAGTGTCGTCTTTCCGGAGCCGCTTGTGCCTAACACGGCATACATCTTCCCTTCTTCAAAGCTGTATGATATATGGTTCAATATCACCTTGTCTTTCTGCGATTTGTAATAATACATGACATCTTTTATTTCTAACATAAAGCCCTCCTAACTCATCCTGCTCAAAATTTCTTTCGGTTTCTGAACCATGACGGAAATACAGGACAGTGTAATTGCAGCCATGATGATTCCAAGAACCGATATTCCTGACAGGCAGATGACATCGCCGCTGATTTCCACCATGACGCCCACAATCTCCGCCTCCCTGTCATCTTCTATCACACCATTTGATACCATACCCGCATTTAATTGTTCCGCCTCTGCCTGCAGCTTCGTCTGGTAATCCACCAGATATTCGACAACCCCTTTGGAAACTACCGGGGATGCCGCAGCAGCAATGAGAAACGAGGCGCACCCAACCAGAATGCCCTCCAGAAGCATCTGCATGACAATACCGCATTTTGTCCTGCCAAGCGAAAGATAAATACCGATTTCGTGTACCCTGCCTTTTAACCAGAATAGAAACACCAGACATATGATAACGATACCAGATATGCAGACCAGTATCAGGATCAGAGAACTCATTCTCTCTAATTCGCCAAAGTTCTCTGTCATCGTGTCACTCATTCCCGTATTGTCGAGGAAATCATATCTTTCCCATCCGATATCCACTGCCTGTATCCTTTCCTTTACAGTTTCGTATTCATCCACATTTTCTACCACAAAGGTTGCATACTGATACAAGGGACTGCCCTCATTTCCCTCCGGTTTTTCGGGAAAAGACAGATCCGTGAAGATAATATTCTCACTTCGGTAACTGTCGCCGTACATAATCGGTGTAATACCGCTGATAGAATCATAGATGCCTACCACCTCTGCTTTGTATACCGTGGAAGTTTCCCTTTCCTTCCAGTTGTTAAATTCCAGAATATCTCCCACCTGCAGTCCGTTTAAGTCCGCAATCTCTCTGGAAATGACACATACATCTGTATCTTCCGGCGTGATCATTCTGCCTTCCTTTACTTCAATATTTCCCTTCTGGACATCAAAATCCAGCTCCATGCAAAGGTTTCCACGGAGCGACACGCCCTGCTGCCGGTCAGAATTCGGATCTACATCCTTATCCTCAATACGCTCAAAATTGACCGGATTCACAACAGTGTTTGCGGTTGTGACGTTGTATGCTTCTATCCCGTCTACTTCTGCTATTTTTAAAATGTCTTCCATCAAAAGTGTCTCAAAATCATTATCTGTCCATGTAAACCATTCTCCTGATTCAGTCTGCTCCGCATGGTATCCCCCTGCGCTGCCGCCTACTCCCTCCCCAATCTGTTTGACAAGTTTATCCATCCGTACATGGCGGTTCGCCTCATTTTCCTCTAACCGGAATGATGCCCCGATTGCCTGTCTGCTTTCATTCTGTGTCTGTACACTGGCAGATTTGCAGGCCCATCCGGCAAATATGAATACCGAAGTTATAAATATGATCAACATAAGCAGTATTGTTTTTGCCCGCTTGCGCAGGACAGACCGTAGGCTCAGTCCAAATATATGCATGAATGTATGCTTTTCCGCATTCATTGTTATCCCTCCATTTCCGACAAAATTTCTTTCGGCTGCTTTTTCAAATACGGGAACATGGCAATCACTGTCAAAAGTACTATCATACACATGCCGCAGCCTAAAGCCAGCAGGCTTCCTGTATAATCTGCCATCCCGCTTCCGCCAGCGCCTTCTAATACACTTAAGCTGCTGCCAAACTTTGGCAACAGACTGTATGCCAGGATTCCTGAAATGACAAACGAAATAATATACAGCGTCAGTCCTTCCGCCACAGCCTGCATGAACAGGTTGCTCTTTTCTAACCCAAGACTTACATATACGGCAATTTCCGTCTTGCGCCCCCGCATCCACATGGACAAAAGCAGTCCTGTTACTGAACAGCCCGTTATAAGGGTGATGACCAGAACAAACATAGTAATCCTTCCTGTCTGCTCAATAGAAATCCGCATTTTTTGGAAGGTTGTGTCATTTGCTTTAACATACGCCTTCTCACTATACCTCTCATCGAATGCCCCGACCAATTCATCCAGTTTCTCCGGTTCTGCCACATAACAGATAACCTTTGTGTAACCTTTGCAGCTTTCAGACAGGTTTTCGTCTGCCATTATGTAAATCTGATTTTCAATTCTGTTTACTGTAGCAACCTTCTCTGTCTGCTGCCTTTCTGTTCCGGACAAAAATATCCCCGTTATCCTGTAAGTTTCCTGAATAACATCCCCAACCTGTAACCCGTTCTGGTCAGCCAATAGCTGGTTTATGACAATCTCATTATTGGATGAAGGAAAGTCTCCTTCAACGAGACGGTATATTTGTTCTTCAAAGGTGCTGTCCTTATCAACCCGGTTCTGTAAATGGACTGTAAATAACTGGTCTGATTGTTCATCCCCTATAACTGGTGTCAGTTCCGGGATTCCTACCTGCTCCGACCACAGACGGTTTACCCAATTTATATTGGGTATTTCCAAAATTCCCTGTACATCATCTTCGGTAAACTGCCCTGCCCCCTGCCGGATCTCCAGTATTACCTTGCTTTCTGCATTACTGCGCAAGTCTTTCATGACTTCTTCTGATGCACTTCGCATCCCCAATATGCCCAGCACCATGCAGTTGACCACCATAAAGATCAGGAACAGCAATAACGATTTCAGCCTTTTCCTGCTGATATAGCAGAAAGCCCTTTGCAAACAATTCATAAGCCCTCCTATTACTGAAACCTGATAATCAGAATTTTATCTGCCGTCCAGTGATAAGCATCCTGACAAGAACCAAATACAGCGACACTGGACTGTTTTTTGACACTTTCCTTATCCGTGTCCTCCCTTGAAAGCTCCGACAATGAATCCTTACTGTAATTTATAATCTGAAAAACAGTATTGTCAGCATAGGTAATCTGGACATTATTTTCATCACTTTCTGATCCAGGAGCTGTCTCTGCTAATACCTTCCCATCTGCTTCCGTAGTTGCCGGAGATAAAGTAAACCCGGTTTCGGAAAACTCCACAACTGTCCCTTGCAGTCTTGCACCTTCCAAAAATTCCCCGCCATCTGCCACATTATTATCTGCTCCCTGTTCCAGCGGAGCGTCGTTTTCCCTATTTGCCTGCACCTCATCATCTGCCGTATTATTATCCGCCTGTGCCTTGTCATCTGCCGCATTATTATTTGCCTGTGCACCGTCCGCCACATTGTTCTGCTGTATTTCCTGCGTTGATATCTCCGGACTGCCTGCTGTATCTTTACCGCACCCTGCCAGACACATAGCTGACAATCCTACTGCACAGAAGATTCCCATCGTTTTTTTCCACATTTTTTTCATATATCTTGCCTCGCTTTGATTTTATTTGGCATGTGTACCTGGCATACATACCATGCCCACAAGCCATGACGTAAGGATAGCAGAAAAATTTTCTAAAAATCATCAAAGCAGCGGACAAATTTTAAGGATTATTTAGAAGATTTTTCGATAATTGGCTGGTATACTATCTTTAAAACTTTCTGAGGAGATGAAAAATTGAAGATTCTTTTAATTGAAGATGACAAGAACCTTTGTAACATGATCAAACAGCAGCTTACAAAGGAAAGTTATATTGTGGATGCCTGTACCAGCGGCGAAGACGGAATGATCTATGCACTTAATCCCGATAATGGATATGCGCTTGCTATTATAGACCGGATGCTCCCGGTCATTGACGGGCTGACCATCATTAAAGCCATGCGTAAAAAAATGATATCCATTCCTGTGATCATCATTACCGGGATGTCGGAACTGAATGAAAGAATCGACGGCCTGGATAACGGGGCAGATGATTATCTGGTAAAGCCTTTCCACATACCGGAATTGTCTGCCCGCATCCGGGCTTTGACACGCAGACCGACAGTCATATCGGAAAAGAGCAGCCTACAATACCATGACCTTTCCCTGAACCTCGGCAGGAAGGAATTATCATGCAGTGAAAATACGATACCGCTTACCCCGAAAGAGTTTCTTTTAATGTGCGCCTTTTTGGAAAAGCCGGATACAATCCTTACCCGTGAACAGCTTATGCAGAAAGTATGGGAAACAGATGCCCCTATTGAGCAGGGCAATGTCGATAATTATGTATATTTTCTCCGCAAGCGCCTGCGGACACTGAACAGCGGCTGTTCCATTACGGCATCTTATGGTTCGGGGTATTTACTGGAGGTCTGCCATGATAAGAAACCTTAAACGGAAATTATACTTCCTTTTTGCCAGCAGCATTATGTTTGTCTTTACAATCGTATTTTTCCTGCTGGCATCCGAAAATATAGAAACCATGCAGAATGCGGAGCTGAATTTTGTTAACAGGCAGGCTACGAATCTTACCCTGCTTTTTGAGAACTCCACAAATTATGTGGAAAATTTAGAAATCTGCGAAAAAAAATATGATTATATTTTCCGCTTATTTACAGAACATGATGAACTTCTCTATGAAAGCACTAATATAAAAGATGCAGCCAAAACGATTGACCTCTTTCTGGAAAAGCTGAAATCCACAGAATCCGTTGGCAGCAATGAATCCAGCTACAGCACCCAGAGCGGAACCCATACATTCCGCTCTGTAAATGGAAGGACATATTATGGCATACTCTGTTCCATTTACGCTAATGATGGATACCTGAATCTTGCCATAGTAAAGGAGAAAAGCGGGATAACAGCTTTTTCCTCCACAGTCATGCATTATGTTCTGATATGGCTCATAGTCCTCATCGCCGTCCTGTTTGTATCAGTCCTGATCATCCGGCAGGCAATGAAGCCTACTGAAAAAGCCATGCAGAGCCAGAAAAATTTTATCGCTGCTGTATCCCATGAATTAAAAACGCCCCTGGCAGTCCTGCTGTCTGCCACCGATGTCATTGAAACTTCCCCCGGCTGTACTACAGACATAAAAAACCACGCTGCCCTCATTGAAACGGAAGTTTCCCGAATGGCAAGGCTGATCCAGGACCTGCTCCTGCTTTCTTCCATTGATGCAGGGAACTGGATTTTCCATAAATCAAAAATAAGTGCGGACACTTTGCTTATCAACCTATATGAAAAATTTGAGATTGTCTGCCACAAGAAATCAATCGACCTGCAGATAGAGATGCCGGAAGAATGTTTTCCCCCTCTCTTCTCTGATGAAGACCGTCTGAACCAGATCATCAGCATTTTTCTGGACAATGCGATTTCCTATTCACCGGAACAGTCTTCTATTTTGTTGGAGGCTTCCATCAAAAAGAATAATCTGGCCATCAGCATCATAGATCACGGTATTGGAATCAGCGAGGAAGATAAGAAGCATATATTTGACCGCTTTTACCGGTGCGATAAGTCACGCACCAAAAAAGGCCACTATGGGTTAGGCCTTAGCGTTGCAAACGAACTGGTCTCACTCCTTGATGGGAAAATATATTTAAGTGATACCCCTGGGGGTGGATGCACTTTCACTATTGCTATACCTTATGGAAAATCAGAATAATTTTTCGTTCTAAAGGGGAGCCTTGCAGCTCCCCTTCCCTACTTATTCCATCTCCCTGACGTGCCGGCCATTCCCCCGACAAGGCTCCACTGGCGCTGCATATAGGATTTCAGATTTTCCGTGCTTTGCCGATATGCCTCCCTGACTGTTTCATACTACTTCGGTAGAATATCGTTCCCATTAAAGCCAAAAACAGGATTGTTAATTCTTCTGCTCATATAAATCATGTCGGCTGTTGGTATTTTCAGAAACATACTCTATTTCCATAACCCCGCCTATAGTGTCCAAATCCCGGAGTCTTTGCAAATCCTCTTCTGCGTTTGATGTCACTACAACATGGAGCCTGTATGGGTTCTCATAGACCGATGATGATATGACAAATGGCATTTCATGGTTCATCATGGCACTGCTCACTTTTGTCTGCAGCTCCGTCACATATTCCAAACTTACATCTGTATTTGTATTCTCCAAAAGGGCCGTGCCTGCTCCGGCATCTGAATTCTCTTTCTCCTGTTGAGCCTCCTCTGTCTTCACGTCATGGCTTTGCCTGTCTTCTCCCTCATACCCCATGATTCCGATAAGTTCACATATACTTGCAGCCTGTTCTTCTGTCAGGGGGCTGTAGGCAATGCCTGAAAACTCGTAAAACATGTCCGACACCGCTGTATATTTTAAGCCATCTATTACGTTCCCATAATCTGTAGTTATTGACAAATACCGCCCAAGCCTCACCGCTTCATGGGATGGTGTCTGCCCATCGCCCGCCGCTTCCACATCCCCGTAATCAATCCTCTCCCACTGGCCGCTCCCATAGCAGGTCATGCCGGACAGCACTTCATATATTGTTTCTATTGCGGCCCTGTCGGTTATTTTCCGTGTCCCAACTTCTTCCTGTATTTTCTTTCCTGCATCCGTATTATCCATTCTGGCAGGCGCCACTTCTATTTCTGTGATCGCATCCGCGGAATCAATCCGATATACCAGCTTAAGGACATCATCGTATGGGTATTCACCGCTGTCGAAGCATTGGAATTTCCACAGCGAACACTCCTGCCCATCGTTCCGGATCAGATATTGCAGGTCCGAATGTCCCGAAACATAGTGCCATTCCCCGGTATTGTCAATACTTTTACCCATACTTTCTGCTAACACGGAACTGCCAGCCGAGGGAACCTCCGTATAAAACCCGCTGTATTGTTCTATGGGGACGGCTGCATATTTCTCTGTTTGCTGTGCCATAAAGTTTCCGCTATTTGATGCAAGCAGGGAAGATATTGGGGCAAACTGCTCCGTCATTTCGGGCTCTGGGCTTTCCTGTATAGGCTGTTCCTGTACCTTATACCCATTCTGCGGAAGGTCACTTTCCGGTTCATGCCGTAATACAGACCAAATGACTGCAACCCCTGCACAGACCAAACAAAGACCTGCTGCCGCAGCATATCGCATTATCCACATTTTATTTCTTTTTGACCGCAATTTCTTCTTTTTTCTTCTTACCATAAGAGCATGGCTTATCACACTTTCATCCACTAACCCTAATGCATCACTGATGTCTTCACGTTTCATCAAAGAATCCCTCCTGCTCCAAATATTTTTTTAACCCGATACGGGTGCGGTACAACATACTCTTTGCCTTGGACTCACTCATGCCATAATATCCTGCTACCTCACGGATGGAATCCGAAAAGAAATATCTTCCAATAAATACATCCCTTGTCTCCCCCGGTAATTCTGCAAGATAATCCTGAATAGCCTTTGCCAGAAGGTGCAGGTCAACATCCTGTTCTGTTGTGTTTCCGGCAGAAACGCAGTCCTCCAATTCACATAGAGACAGGGCATATTCTGACGCCTGTCTTTTCGCACTGTTCCTTTTTCGGAAAACATCTATTGATATCTGCCTTGTAATCTTACAAAGGTATGTTAAAAGAACAGTCGGCCTATGCGGAGGCATAGATTTCCATGCACTTAAATAAGTGTCATTTACGCTCTCTTTGCTGTCCTCCCAATCAGCGAGAATGTTATACGATAATTTCATCAGGTAACGTCCATATTTCTGGTCTGTGTGCCGAATTGCCGCCTCACTGCGCTGCCAGTATAATTCAACAATTTTGTCATCCTGCATGATCTCACTCACCTCCTTGGCTGGCATGCCTCATGTCCTTCCTATTATATCCCGTAAAAATTTGAATTTGGTTGCAGAGAAAAATACTGTTAGTTACAAAAAAAGCAACCGTATCCTTGGCTGGGAACGGTTACTTTTGTGTATGACATTTATCAGGGGTAAACTATACCTACAGCTTTATACAAATGAATATTCACACTCTGCCTATCCCTTCTGATAGACAGCAGCGACATTATAGCTTCCTAATCGGAAAATACATATAACTCTTTCCGGTCTTTGGACAAGTAAAATCGTGGACGGCGCCGGCAAGCGGAATGCCGTTATCCTCCATATATTCCATTACCTTTGAGAATATATCCTCACCCTCACATTCCACATAAATATATTCGTAACCGGGAATCCTCCATTTTGTCCAACCCTCGGGCGCTTCGGCATCATCTTCGCACTCCACACCTGCCAGATAAAGCCCCTTGTCAAAATCCTCCCATGGCATGAAGCTGCGGGAAAAATCAGACATTGCACCCCAGATTCCATATATATTTCCATTTTCATCTTTCTTTGCCAAATGCTGTATTTCCCCAAAATGCGTATTGGCATCGTTCCATAGCTTTTGGATAAAAACATCTCCGTCCAACGTGGAGCCTTCCTTGCCTATTACTGCAAAAGATTTTTTTACGCTCTTATGTATTTTCACAATACTCCCTCCGTAATCGCAAACCGATCATAAATTGATAAAACTCCAATTGCCCGCCTTCATTCCGCTAAATAACAAAACACAAGATGCCGCAGTTGATGCCACGAAATGCTTGCTATGTGTTATTCCTTCAAAAGCTCTTCTATCTCCAGCGTCCCCTGCATCTCCTTCTGCAGAGCTTCGTAAAACTGCCTTCTCATCTGCAGCTTCTCTTCCCAAAAAGCTTTAGCGGTATCCGTACCGCAGATTCTATCCTGCCAGTCCATCAATGTCTGCTGACGTTTCTCACAAACTTCGATCAATTCTCTGGCGCTACGCTCCCCGATATCACTCCGTCCAATCATACAAACACGCATAATATCAAAACGGTCCAAATCGTCCGCATCTCGGACACTCAGTTCAAAAGGAGTAGCATCCTCCGGCACATCATTCCATTTATCGTGGATCCGAATCGCCTTACAAATATTCTTCGTCAGTTCCTCATAATAGCCGATTTTCACCAAAAACAGTCTCGCCACCTCTGCGCCGTATGCGGGGTGCATGTTCCACTCCTCCATAGTTTCACAAAAAGGATAACCCATATCGTGCAAAAGACATGCCATCACCAACGGCTCACTATCCCAGCCTTCCGCTTCTGCAATCCTTTTTCCCCAAAGAGCCACCCGAAGAGAATGCTCATACCGATAAGTCAAATCATAACGGTCCGGCTGGGGATTCAGGAATTCCTTTACAAAGGAGAACGTGGCTGATACCGGGGCTCTACCGGATGTATAACCTTTCAAAATCTCCTCTAAACGTTTCGCTTCTTTTTTATCCTTTAGCATCATGATTGTACCTCCTGTAAAGCAGTCCCATCATATCGAATTCTTCGGATCTGACTGACTCCCCTTTCTGTAAGAGGTGCGAAATTCTTTGCCACGGCAATTCCGGCCCAATCCTCTACTACGCTATAATCCGGTTCTCCATGTCTTACCATAATAAATTCTGTCATAATATTCACCTGCATATCTCCAGTCGGGCACATAACTTAATCAGAACGCTTCCTACTCCCCAACAGACATATAAATTTAATTTTCTATTCCCTCTAAATTGACGTTCATCTACTAACCGTCTTAACTTTCCTTAATTTTCAAGATTTTGCGGTATGCTCAGCCTCCCTTGTAGCGTGTGCATAGACATTCATGGTTGTGCTTACGTCCGAATGCCCTAAAAACTCCTGCACGTCTTTTGGCTGCGCCCCGTTTGGTAACAGATCCATCGTGTAAGTATGCCTTAGACTCTCCTGCGGACTGTCAGATATTGTTCCTCGAGGTTGATGTCCTACTTTCTGTACCAAGTTGCCGCTTGCGTCCTCCACATAAAAAAGAATAGCATAAAATCTACTGTCCTGCTATACCTATTCGGAATCTTCCTCTGATAAAAGACTGGAAAGCCTTGCAGCGGCGGCATCAGTTTTTTTGGAGCAGCGCCCCACTATGTCGCCCATATCATTAAAGCATACTATAAAAAATGCATATTGCAATTTAAGAAGAGAAGAATGAATGACCGAAATGAAAATTGCCCTTTCCATTGAGGAGACGGCAGACTACATAGACAGCGGTCGGAACACACTAAGGAAACTGGTAGAGCGGAATAAGCTCCCTATATTAAACGTGGGGAGAAGGTCTTTTGCGGCAGATGAGTGTTGACTTAAAAGAGACCTCTTCTGATATGGCAGG
>OFFJ01002508.1_pt1 | contig 11626 bp, 9 predicted proteins | sample 1521261 | NCBI WGS metagenome assembly OFFJ01 (sample SAMEA3504122, study PRJEB24116) | mouse gut metagenome | biome: mouse gut; feature: mouse-associated habitat; material: faeces | place: Denmark | collected 2011 | reverse complement strand
GCGGTGATCTCCGCAGTGTACACACCGGCGTCAGTGGGCACGCCCACAACACCATTGGCACCCTTGTAGACCACGCTGAACTGCACGCCGTCCTTGTTGGCCGTGGGAATCACGGGGTGACCCTGGCCGTCATAGATAACGCGCACGTTGGCGGCGGATACGGACAGCGGGTCAACAGGGGGCTGCTCCTCCCGTTCGGTCCACGTGCCGGTGATGGTCACGTTCTTGGCAGGCATTGTGAACTTGCCGTCAGTGATGGTCACATCGCTAGTACTCCAGCCGGAGAAAACGTAGGTCTTGCCATCAACGGTGATCTCGTAATCCTTGCTATACGTGGTATCCACGGTGATGGTCGCGCCAGCCGGACGCTTTTCACTGGCAGGCAGCTCCTCGTCCGCGCCCTCGGGCAGGTTCCAGTCGTAGGTCACGGTGTACTTTGCCGGGAGGGTGCCGCCGGTACCACTGCCGCCAATGGAGCCTCCTGCGGTGGAGGAGCCGGAACCGGTCACGTCGGGAGCGTCGTTATCGGTGCTTGCGCTGGAAGAATCGGAATCGGTCACGTCAGGAGCGTCATCGTCCACTGTGCGGAGCGAGAGGGTGCGCGCGGCAGAGTTCGCGGGTGCCTTGCTCCAGGAAGCACCCTCTGCCATGTTCTCCAGGGTCACCTCGACTTTATCGTCGCTGTTGTTCTCGATCTCGACGGTGTAGGTCAGGGTGACGGTCTGGCCCTTCTCGAATACCGTATCCCGGGGCAGGAGCTGGAGAACGTGCTCCAGCTCGTTTTCCCCGCCGCTGGTGGGTGTGATTTCCTGATCGCCAACCTTCCAGTCCTTGAATGTGAAGGTCACGCTGCCATTCTCCTGCGTCAGGTCCGCGGTCAGCGTGTCGGTCAGCCGCAGGCCGTAGATGTTGACATCGCCGTTATTGGTGATGTTTACGGTGTAATTCACCATGGCGTTGCCGGTCTGCGGGTCTACCTTGAAGCCGCCATTAATCTTTTCGACTGTGATCTCAGGATCAGGAGTCTGGACAGGCGGCTGCTGCTTGGGTACTACATGGAACACCACGTAGTTGCAGAAGTAGTCGTCACTGCCGTTCTTTTCGTAGACGATCTCCACGCCGGAGTTCAGATTTCTAAGAGATTCACCGCAGTTCCACGTACCATCCTTGTAGTAGAACATCACCGTAACATCGGTGGTGCCCTCCTTGTACTCGTGAGGTGCGCCCTGCTTTCCGTTGCCACTGTCAAAACGGTCCTTGAAATCACTCGTGCAAACGGTAACCGGGCACTGCCATTCGTAGCCTGTCACTTCGGACTGGACTACCTCGCCAACAGTGTACTCGTTGACACCGTTCTGCGCGGAGCGGATACGCAGACGCTCGCTCTTTTCGTGGCTGTCGCACACAACCTTTACCCGCAGCAGCTTGTCATCGCCGTTTTTACTGTTGTCGGGGTTGGGTGCCTCGGGCTTCTCAGGATTCTTCGTCCATGTGGCGTAAAGGTATTCCGTTACGCTGGTTGCAGCTGCGGACGCCGTCACGGTGAGCGTCTCGCCGCCCTTCAGCACTTCGCCCTGCACCGCCCAACCGGCGAAGGTATAGCCCTCACGAGTGGGCACTTGGCTGGAAACGGTAAAGCTGACAGAACCAGGAGCCGTACCCGTCTTGGTTTCAGACGCAGGCAGATTTTCGACTTCAGTGTCACTAGGAGACGCCGCATAGACCACGGTATAGTTAATGGTCTCAGCTTCCTCTGCCGGGGTCGTTTCGGTAGAACTGGTGCTGGATTCATCGTCCTTACCAGGTGTGACAGTGGCACTGTTTACCAGTTTACCGTCCTTGTTGATGTCAGTCTTGGTAAACCTCTTTGTCACGTAGATAACGGCAGAACCGCTCTCGGGAATGGTTCCCTCCATCGGATCGCCGCCGACCCACTTAGCGCCCTCGTCAGTGACCTTGTACGCCTTGCCAGCGTCACCGGTAACGGTGATCTTGTACAGCAGGGTCACAGCGCCGCCTTCGGGGATTGTGACTTTGCCATCGGCGTTAGGATAGGTAATTCCGCTAACTTCGAGATCGCTGGGAACTTCGTTCGGAGATTTCACCAGCTTCTTCGCAAAGCCGGTGATCTTAGCGGTGTCGCCGTCGTTATCCTTCTGCCAGGTGGCTGTGTAGGTGATAACACCATTGTCATTGGCATCATCAGCACTTACAAAGGGGTTGACCTCAGGCATCCAGCCCATGAAGGTATAGCCATTACGGATGGGCTGGACTACACCATTAACGGTCTCGGTTTTGCCTTCTTCTTCCTCGAATTTGGGAGTTTTATCCCCCTTCTTCAGACCTTCATGAACCTGGTCGGTGAAAACAAGCTCACCCTTCACACCATCTGTATAGGTAACGGTGTAGGTTTTTTCGGTGTTTTCAGTGACTGTAATGGTGCAGTTCATAGTTCTGGAGAAATAGCCTGTCAGACGTTCCCCGGTCTGAATTGTAAGTCCACGTAGTTCTGCAATATAATACACAAGGAGAACTTGGACTGTAGCAGTTCCTGAAACACCTTCATTTGTATCTACATTGACCTGGAAGCAGGGCATACCATAACCTGTATTTCCGGTCCAAGATCCAACACTATAAGAGATACCACTTATAATTCCCGCACTGTCAGAAGTGCCTTTCAGTTCGTAATAATACGCATCCGGATAATAAGTTCCAGCATAATAACCACCGGAAATCTGTCTTATCGGAAGTGTATTAAATACGAATGTGTCTCCGCTACTACCCATTTCAGAGCCAGTAACGATCCCTTCGTTGTAACCAACTACGCCAGAGGGGAACACTTCCCTGTATGGGCGGGCAGTCACAGTAAAGTTCTCGCTCTCCATCTCCAGCGCCGCGTCCACCGCTTCGATGGCGGCAGCGTAGGCCTCAGCGGCCTCCATGACATCGTCCCGCTCCTCGTACTCGGTGCCCAGCAGGGCATCGTAAGCCTCAGAGACAGGGCTATAGACGTACTCGGCCACCTCTGCCGCATTCTCGGCGGTGATCTCCGGGATCGCCGCCACGGCGTCCAGGAACGCCTGGACCTCGGCGGGGACTTCCTCGGGGCTCTCGGCTTCGGCGTCCTCCTCGGGGACCTCAGCATCCCCGGCGGGGGCTTCGGCGTCCTCCGTGGGTTCCGTGTCCTCCGGCTCCCCGGCGATGCGCAGCTCGCCCTCCCGGTTGGTGACCACCACGTGAAATTCCGACTCGATGAGCCGGATGTTCTCATCGAAGGAGCCGAACAGGTTCGCGGCCTCCTCCAGACGCTCGATCTCTATCCTTTGTTCCATTGACTGATCTCTCCTTTGCGCCGTATCCTCTGTAAAACGCCTCATAAAGGCGGAAATTGTTCAGGGTGATTGTATAAACCGCCCGATCTGCTCCTGACACTCTGCGGACAGGGTGACCACCAGGCACCCGTCCGCAACCTCGCTGCTGATCTCCCGGCTGAGGATCTCGCCTCCGTCCAGATACCCGGCCAGCCGGACGTCCAGGACCTCCTCCGCCAGTGCCAGGGCCTCCTGCTCGCTCCGCCGGCGCTCCGCCAGCTCGAAGAAGCGCAGCGTCTCCGTCACCCCCGTCACCGGCAGAGCCACGCCCCCGGGCAGCTCCCACTTGTTCCAAGATATTATTTTATCACAAGTATCCCCTAAAATGCTACTGCCAAAATAGAAATTCCACCGGTTTTTTCCAACAAGCACCGCCCGCCTGACCTTTTCCGTCCCGGTGTAAGCCTTTTCCTGGACCGTCAGCGGCACCCTGCATTGCAGATGATACCACGTCCGCCCATAGACCTTCCCCATGCCCCGCAGGTACCGGACCCCGGACACGTGGTCCTGCATCACCCCGGAGATCAGCAGCTGTCCCTCCTTCACCGTGGTCCCCGGCAGGACCATCTTCTCCCCGTCCCATGGCTGGACGGCGGTGACCAGGGCGTCCTTGGCGGCCACGGTGTTCCCCGGCTCCCGCTTGCTGACGATCTCCGGCGCGGGGACCCGCTCCCGGACCTGGACGTAAGCCCGGCACCCCCGGACGTTGACCGCGATATAGCTCAGTTCCGGTATCTCCAGCAGGATATCGTTGCGCAGCTGGGAGGAATCCACGGAAAACCCGTATGTTCCGAACCCCACCCCGAACTTGTCCAGCGCCCGCAGAATTTCCTGTTGGGATACCGTCTCATTCCCTTCGATCTCAAAATCCCATATAAAGAAGGACCCCATAAACAGCGCCGCCGTGCAGACCCCCAGCGTGACCCACAGCCCGTACCGGTGCCGGATGCGCCCCAGGAAAAAGGGCGTGCCCTTCCAGCGCACCGCCGCCATGTCGCAGTCGATGCGCCTGCTCAGCCGCCGCAGCCGCTTCCAATCCCGCCGGGTCATGGTGAAGGTGAAGGCCACCTGGGACTCCCAGCTGAGATCCCAGAACACGATGCCGTATTCCGCGCAGAGGTTCAGCACCCGTTCCGGGAAGCCGCTCTCCACCCGCCCCGTGACCTCGCCCTTCAGCAGATTCACCAGATGCTTCAGCATATCACTTCACCCACTCCAGCCGGGAGATGCTCCCCTGTATCCGCAGCTGGTCCCCAGTCATGCTGGTCAGCTCCAGATCCTTTCCGAAGATCCGGACGATGCCCGCCTCTCCGTTGATGTCGATCTCCTCCCCGCTGTAGGAGAGGATGCCCTTGTGCCGCTCCATATAAAAATACCGGTCCCCCAGCATCTCCATATGGGGCAGTCCCGCCACCAGATCCGGCGGCAGGTCGAACAGCTCCGCGGCCCCCAGCCAGATATTTTTGTCCCGTTTCAGAAAATCCATGCCAGCCTCCCACTTATTCTCAGGACGGAAAGCTCCCTGCCCGTCCCATGATTCTCCACATAAACTTATGCGCAGGAAAATATTTTTAGAAAGCCTCTTGACAAATCCGCCCAAATGTATTATTGTATTAATTGCTTAATACAGCGATACAAGCCGCGGGCTTGGAAAGGAGGACCATATGGATTGGCAATTTACGGAAGACCGCCCCATCTGGCAGCAGCTCACCGACCAGCTGGCCCTGCGCATCCTGAAGGGGGAGTATCCCCCCGGGGAGCGTCTGCCCGGCGTCCGTGAACTGGCGGCCCAGGCGGGGGTCAACCCCAACACCATGCAGCGGGCCATGGCCCAGCTGGAGGCCGACGGCCTAGCGGTAGGCAGCCGCACGGCGGGGCGCACCGTCACACAGGACGTCATGATCATCGAAGCGGCGGCCAAGGCCCGGGCCCGGACGGCGGTGCGCGTCTGTCTGGAGACGCTGGAGGAACTGGGCTGCGGCGGAGAAGCCGCCCTTGTGTTAGTAAAGGAGGAATTACACCATGAATGAAACGCTCGTCGCCTGCACCGCCCTTACCAAGCGGTACGGGAACAAGACCGCCCTCCGGGGCGTGGACCTGGAACTGGGCCGGGGCCGGATCGTGGGCCTGCTGGGCCCCAACGGCAGCGGCAAGACCACCCTGATCAAGATCCTCTGCGGGCTGCTTCAGCCCACCGAGGGAGCCGTCCTGGTAGACGGCCAGTCCGTGGGCCCCTACACCAAGTCCATCATCAGCTACCTGCCGGACCGGATGTACTTCGCCGACTGGATGAAGGCCACCGACCTCTTCGACCTCTTCGCGGATTTCTACGGCGACTTCGACCGCACCCGGGCCATGACCATGTGCGCCAGCCTGGGCGTGACTCCCAGCGACCGTCTGAAGAGCATGTCCAAGGGCACCAAGGAGAAGGTCCAGCTGGTGCTGGTCATGGCCCGGAAGGCCCAGCTGTATCTCCTGGATGAGCCCATCGCCGGGGTGGACCCCGCCGCCCGGGACTTCATCCTCAATACCATCCTCACCAACTATAACGAGGAGGGCACGGTCCTGATCTCCACCCACCTGATCAGCGACATCGAGAAGGTCCTGGACGAGGCCGTCTTCCTCAAGGGTGGCCAGATCACCCTTCACGACACCGTGGACAACATCCGGGAGCGGGAGGGCAAGAGCGTGGACGCCCTGTTCCGCGAGATCTTCCGGGCTCCCAATTTTGAAGGAGGTGCCTTCTGATGTTTGGAAAGCTCTTAAAGTACGATTTCCGCTCCATGTGGAAGCAGTTCGCCTTCATCTGGCCCGCCGCCCTGGCGCTGGCCCTGGTGAACCACTTCACCATCAACGGCCTGGACAGCACCAGCACCGTGGGGGAGACCACCGCCGGCATCTCCATGCTGGTCTATGTGGCCATCCTCATGGCCATGTTCATCGTTGCCCTTGTGTTTGCCATCCAGCGGTTTTTCAAGGGTCTGCTGGGTGACGAGGGATATCTGATGCATACTCTCCCCGTGCGTCCCTGGCAGCTCATCGGCGCCAAGCTGGTCTGCGCCGTCGTGACGACCTTCCTCAGCGTCATGGTGGCGATGCTGTCCATCCTGGTCATCTTTCCCTGGGACCGGGAGGTGGTCGGGGAACTGTTCCGGGGGCTGAGGTACGTCTTTACCCACTGGAACATCCAGGCCACCCACGGCATCATCGGCATCCTGGAGTTCTGCCTGATGATGATGGTCTCCTTTGCCACGGGCTTCCTCCAGCTGTACCTGGCCATGAGCATTGGGCATCTGTTCAGCAAGAACCGGGTGGCCCTCAGCGTCATTGCTTTCATCGCTATCAACGCCATCGTGAGTGCCCTGCTGGGCAACCTTCTGCTGCCCCTCTTCGATGTTCTCTCCGACATCATCAACAGCATGAAGGGTGCTGCCAGTTTCCACTCCGCCATGTGGATCACCATCACCGGTGAACTGATCCTCTCCACGATCTACTTCGCGGGCACAGAGTTCATCCTGCGGAAGAAGCTGAATCTGGAGTAAGGAGGGTCTTGACATGAAAAAGCGCATTTTAGTCTCTCTGGCCGCCCTGGCGTGCCTGGCGATGCTGGGCGGGTGCAAATTCCTGTCGCGGACAAATATTGACTTTGACGCAGACAGTATTTCCAAGGCCCAGCAGATCGTAGTCCAGGACGCCGCCGGGAACGAAAAGTCCGTCCTGAAGGGGGAAGAGGAGATCGACGCTTTCATATCGGCCGTGAACGTGGAGGGCTGGCGGTTTGCCGAAGTGCCCGAGGGCCTGAAGGAGGCGGGGAGCTTCACCCTCTGGCAGCAGGAGACGGTCACCGCCTTCATCGGCTCGACGGAGACCGAGATGAAGGAGATATGCACCTTACGCATATATGAGGACGGGGATTATCTGACCATCGAGACGGGTCTGATCGACGTTCCCTTCGCCATCCCCCAGAGCACGGCGGAGTACCTGCGCGGCCTGACCGCGTGATCGCTCGCCGAAAGTTCATATACAGACGTGCAGGGTGCGCTGGAAACGGCGCGCCCTGCACATTTAACAGAGATGTAATGTATAAAGGGTGGTTTCACCACCGAATATATTACATGGCTGGAGGTTCATTTGTGGTAAAATGACACAGGCTGGAAAGGCGGTGATCGACCAGCAGGAGTGAAACGAAGCAGGAGTGCCTGGGGATGACTTGGGCGCCGTCGGTCACCAACAAGCGGCGCCGGGTGTATACCGGTGCATTGCCACTACTATCAGCGCCTATAAATGAGGGTTGAATGTCATTCCCATTGGTGGTATACTTGACTCGTGACAAATCGACAAATCCCGATTTTGGGGGCACATAACTATGAAAAAAATAATTGCAGGAATAGGGTTTGAACTTACGGGAGTATCGATGCTGTTGTGCTCATCTTTAATTGCAAGTCTGGGCATGGAAAATACAACAGAGTGGCATACTGAGTTGGGACGATATTGGCAAACGGTATCTAATATGGGGTTACTTCCGGTGCTGATCATAGGTGCTGTTTTGCTTACAGCAGGTGTAATACTCTCTCTATGGGGAGCTTTTTCAAAATCAGATAATAAATCTATATGAATTTGCACTAAAGCAGGAGCAAGCAATCTGTATGGATCATCAAATGGACAAGCGTTTTGGCGCGCGGCTGCGGACGATCCGGGAGCGGCTTCACCTGACCCAGGAGCAGCTGGCCGCCATGCTCCAAGTCCGGGGCGTGGATCTGACCCGCAGCGCCCTGGCCAAGATCGAGGTAGGGCAGCGCCACGTCTATCTGGACGAGCTGATCGCCTTTCAGCAGGTACTGCGGGTCTCCTTCGAGGAACTGCTGTCTTTGTAGGGATTTCTGCATAAAATCTTAAGATTCCGAGCATTGACAGCCCCCGGAGCCTCCGGTATAATATATTTACAGGCCGCCGGAATGCGTCTCCGGCGGCTTTCCCATTCATAAAGGAGGAAGCATATGTCATTGATGGAAAACCTGCTGGGCCGCACTCTGATCCAGCCGGACGATACCTGGGGCCTGCTGGGTGTGATGTGCGTGTCCGTAGCTTTGGCGATCTTTTTAGAGCAGAAGTACCGCTGGGCCGCCAGAATATCCGGCTCGGTCATCGCGCTGATCCTTGCCATGGTCATGGCCAATATCGGCATTCTCCCCATCCAGAGCGTGCTGTACGACGACATCGTCTGGGGCGTCATCGTCCCCATGGGCATCCCCCTGCTGCTGCTCCAGTGCAACCTGAAGAAGATCTGGCGTGAGGCGGGCAAGATGCTGACCATATTCCTCATCGGCGCGGCGGGCACCATCACCGGCGCCCTGCTGGCCTATTTCGCCCTTCGCGGTGCTTATACCGCCACCGGCGGACAGGCGGAGGACCTGGCGGCGGTGGCCTCCATGATGACCGGGTCCTATATCGGCGGCAGCGTGAACTTCTCCGCCATGGCCATGCAGCACGGCCTGAAGGGCACCCCCGTCGCCGCTGCGGCCACCGTGGCGGATAACCTCCTGATGGCCCTCTATTTCTTCGTCCTCATCGCCTTTGCCGGGATGCGCTTCTTCCGCAGCCGCTTCGCCCATCCCCATATCGACGAGGTGGAGAAGGGTTCCGCCGGCCGGGAGGACGCCAAGACCCAAGCCGCCGCCTTCTGGAGCCGCAAGGACATCTCCCTGAAGGACGTGGCCATGAATATCGCCTTCGCCGTGGTGGTGGTGTGGGTCTCCAACCTGATCGCCGGACTGTTCAGCCCCTTCGCGGTGGACGGCGTGGTCAACAGCGTCCAGGAGGGCCTCCTGGACTTCGTCGGCAAATTCCTGGGCAGCCAGTACGTGTGGATCACCACCCTCTCCGTCATAGCCGCCACCTTCTTCTCCGGCACGGTGGAGAAGCTCCACGGCTCTCAGGAGATCGGCACCTATCTCATTTATCTTTTCCTGTTCGTCATTGGCGTTCCCGCCAATATTTACACTGTTCTCACGGAAGCACCGCTGTTCCTGGTACTGACCTTCCTGATGGTTGTGGTCAACATGCTCTTCTGCTTCATCGGCGCACGACTGCTGAAATTTGACCTGGAGGACGCCATCATTGCCTCCAACGCCAATATTGGCGGCCCCACCACCGCCGCCGGCATGGCGGTCTCCCAGGGCTGGAGCCGCCTGGTGGGTCCCGCCATGCTGGTGGGCGTGCTGGGGTATGTCATCGGGAACTACGCAGGCACGGTGGTAGGCATCATCCTTGGGGCGTGATATGGGTTTCTACGGTATATTGCAATAAATTGACAAAATCAGATATCTAAAATTTCTTTCCCTTTACATGCGGCAGCATGAAAAAAGTGCTATAGCATTTTGCTTTTAAGCCGCTTTTGCGAAGTAGCTATAAGAGGATAATCGGGCTTGATTTGTGTCTAAAAAACCTCCGCTGGTCCCTGAACCGGCGGAGGTTTCATATCCCATTCCATGCAGTGTATTCAATTTCGCAAGTCCGGGCCGTAATAGACGCGCGTCCGTGCTTTGCTGTGGGATTTTCAACTCCTTGATGAACTGTAAATCCGTTTCCATTGTAATTCACCACTTGGTTAAGGACTAAAATACAATTTCCATTTTATATCGCTTTGTAAGATTTCCATTAGCCATTTCTTCAGTGAGTTCCTCACTGACTTTGAAACCGCATTTCATATAACAGTTCTTTGCACGATAATTGCTCTGATTTGTGTATAACGCCACTGCTGCAAATCCCCTTGATTTCAAATTTTTCAAGAAGTAATTGATTACATAAGCACCTACACCTTTGCTTTGATATTGGGGCAGCAGAGGCAAATCAACCAGCAGGAGAGGAAACTTTTTTGTTCTTCTTTGCTGTCCATCGTGCAGCCTTCACCCGGCACATACGCAGCTTAAATGCTGAAAAAACCTCCGCAGGTAAAACCGGCAGAGGTTTTTTCAGCATTTAATGTAGCGTATTCAACTACCACAGCATCGAAGCGATGTTCTCACAGGACGATACTAAAACTCTCCCTCCGTTATCTTTGGTGGATTGCCGCAAATTCGGCCGCTCCTTTCCGGGTCGACAGATTTCTGTCCGGCTCATATCCCCCTATGTAATGCAGCTGCCGGACTATAAAACCTTCGCCAGAAAGGTTTTCAGCCTCTCGCTCCTGGGGTGGGCGAACAGCTCCTCCGGCCGGTCCTCCTCCAGAATGATGCCGCCGTCCATGAAGATCACCCGTGTACCCACCTCCCGGGCGAAGCCCATCTCGTGGGTCACCACCACCATGGTCATGCCCTCGTGGGCCAGGTCCTTCATGACCTCCAGCACCTCGCCCACCATCTCGGGGTCCAGGGCGGAGGTGGGCTCGTCAAAGAGCATTACCTCTGGCTCCATGCACAGGGCGCGGACGATGGCGATACGCTGCTTCTGTCCGCCGGAGAGCTGGCTGGGATAGGCGTCCGCCCGGTCCCGCAGGCCCACCCGGTCCAGAAGGGTCAGCGCCTTCTCCTCCGCCTCCTCCCGGCTCTTTTTCAGCAGCTTCATGGGAGCCAGGGTCATGTTTTTCAGGATGGTCATGTGGGGGAACAGGTTGAAGTGCTGGAACACCATGCCCATCTTCTGCCGGTGGAGGTCGATGTTCACCTTGGGGTCTGTGATGTCCACGCCGTCAAAGACGACGGCGCCCCCGGTGGGCCGCTCCAACAGGTTGAGGCACCGCAGGAAGGTGGATTTCCCGGACCCGGAGGGCCCGATGACCACCACGACCTCCCCACGGCGGATGTCCGCGGACACGCCGTTGAGGGCCCGGATGGACCCGCCGTCAAAGTGCTTCTCCAGGTCCCTGACCTGGATCAATACGTCCTTACCGCTCACTGCTTCTCAGCCTCCTCTCCAGCCTGCCCATGAGCCAGCTGAGGACCATCACCATGGCCAGATACACCAGCGCCACCCCGAACAGGGCCATAAAGCCGCCGTAGGTCTTGCTGGTGACCAGCTGGGCCGCCTTGGTCAGGTCCCGCAGGCCGATGACCGTGACGATGGAGGTCTCCTTCAGCAGGGTGATGAGCTCGTTGCCCAGGGCGGGGAGGATGTTTTTCACCGCCTGGGGGATGATGATGTGCCGCATGGTCTGTATGTAGTTGAGGCCCAGGGAGCGCCCGGCCTCCATCTGCCCGGCGTCCACGCTCATGAGCCCGCCTCGGATGATCTCCGCCACATAGGCCCCGGAGTTGATG
>OFFJ01002500.1_pt1 | contig 11652 bp, 9 predicted proteins | sample 1521261 | NCBI WGS metagenome assembly OFFJ01 (sample SAMEA3504122, study PRJEB24116) | mouse gut metagenome | biome: mouse gut; feature: mouse-associated habitat; material: faeces | place: Denmark | collected 2011 | reverse complement strand
AGCCGTGTCAGAATATGTTGGAAGCAGTCACCTTTTTGTCAGATATCCATACAATAAAATATATTAAAAATAATGGAAGGATTATAATAATGCAAAGACCGCAACGACCATTTATGAATGACATGATGGGGAATTTTCCGATTGCCATGGCTTATGTGCCGATGCAGCAGGCGCCGATCCTCTACGAGAATCTGGAAGAGGCATTTAACAGAGGCACCATTTTCCCCGAACTGGATAAACCTTTCATGGGAAGGAGAGGCAGACGATGAATCAGAATATGACAGAAAAACGAAGAATGCTGATGGATATCAATGTACTGGATTTTACCACAACGGAACTGCGTGAATATCTGGATACCCATCCCAATGACACGGATGCCATTTCCTATTTTCACCGCTACAATAATATGCTTCATCAGGTAACTAAAGAATACACGGCAAAATTCGGCCCGATCAGACAGGATATGCCCGGAAACTGTATGGACGAGTGGAAATGGGCTACATCGCCCATGCCCTGGGAAGGAGGTGCCTGCTAAATGTGGAGTTATGAAAAACGACTGCAATATCCGGTAAACATTACCACCCCGAATGCAAAGCTGGCGGAGGTTATTATCTCCCAATATGGCGGTCCCGACGGAGAAATGGGCGCGTCCATGCGTTACCTGTCACAGCGCTACGGGGTACCATATCCTGAAATCGCAGCGGTATTGACGGATATCGGTACCGAAGAACTGGCGCATCTGGAAATGGTAGCGGCAATTGTACATCAGCTTACCAAAAACCTCTCCATGGAGGAGATTGAAAACAGCGGTTTCAAAGCCTACTATGTGGATCACACGATCGGTATCTGGCCTCAGGCGGCCGGCGGCATTCCGTTCAATGCCTGCGAATTCCAGAGTAAGGGGGACCTGATCACCGATCTCTTCGAGGATATGGCGGCGGAACAGAAAGCCCGCACGACCTACGATAATATTCTCCGCCTGATCAAAGATCCCGAAGTCTGCGATCCCATCCGTTTCTTGAGACAGCGCGAGATCGTGCATTTTCAGAGATTCGGCGAAGCCCTCCGGCTTCTGCAGGATAGACTGGATCCGAAGAACTTCTACATCTGCAATCCTGAGTTTGACGCGAACTGCGGGTGCAATTGCAAAAATAAATAACGGATAGAACTAAAAGACTGGTAAAAGCATTTATTCATACTGCCTCTTACCAGTCTTTAAGAATTTAATGTATGCTTCAGCAAATCATAACAATTCGATCCTTTATGCTGTTTTGCTGATATACTCCTCTGTCCTTTTAAGAAAGTCTTTTACAAATTCAAGAAGTTCGTTTGCCTCTTCCTTATTCACAATATAAAAATCATCATAATCGGAAGCATTTCTTATACGGTCCGCTTTAGTTATTTTCTGATAATCAAATTTTGTAAAACCTGCATTTTCCCGATGTATAAAAAGAAGATTAAACTGTGACACCGCTCCATTATGCGTCTCCACATCCATCTGTTGTGTTGCTAAAAGTGCTTTAATGCATTTTTCGATTGCATAAAATGCTCTATTATTTGCGGACTTATAGCTGTCCATTTTCACCAACTCTTTGGCTTCATTATATAGTTCTTTTGCCCTGTCCAATCGTACTAAATCCAAAGCTTTAAAATCTTTATCATCCATACAGCTTTATCCCCTCTTTATCAATATTTTTGAAATAACCATACCAGCTCTTTTTTTCCTCAAATTCATCATAAGGAAGGAGTACAAAATTTACAATTGCAAAATATTTTAATGCCAGTTTTGTTGCTACTTCATCAATTTTATCACTATATTTCCAAGAATCGCGCCGGTCACCTTTGACAAGAAGAGCAATGTCTACATCAGAGCATTCTCTAAAATTACCTCGTGCACATGAACCATATAGAATCATTTTCACAAGATCACTTTGCATAAATTCTCTAACAAGATCTGGTGTTTCCTCTTTTATTTTTTCGATAATATCTCTATTTAATTCTATATTTTCCATAAGACACACTTCCCTGGTATTGTTCCCTTGTTATTTTACCCTCTAAAACTATTTGTAGTCACTATAGATGCACATTCTCAAAAATTAACTCTGCCTAAATACACGCGGCCAGCCTTTTCACTGGTTGGATTTCTTCTTTCTGATGCTTTTTAATTTGAAATGATATTTCTCCTAATATTTATCGTAACACACTTCTATAAATTTATCTATCTGAAAATCTATCAAATTCATAAACGACAGATGGTTTTTTCTATACGTAAATCAACAAACAATGGAAAGAGACTATTTGCCGGTTACTATAAGTACAGGGGAGGTGTTTGAGTATGATAAATGGACGGATTGCATATCTGCTCCCAAAAATGGTATACTGTTAGCGGCAGCAAGGAGAAGAGGAGATGGAATGAAAGCTTTTGCAGGGTCGAAAGCGAAATTTCTAATGTCGTTAACTATAAAAATGGGGAGACGTTATGCAGCATAAGAAGTTATACTGACGGCTTCCGGTAGTAATCTGGCTGATATTAATTATATCAAAGAATGATCAGCTATTATAGGTATATGTAATAATAGGGAAAGGAATAACACCATGATCTTATCGGATAAAACAATCCTCTCGTTACTCAAACAGGGCACACTTTCCATAGCGCCGCTTCAAGAGAATCAGATCCAGCCGGCCAGTGTAGACATAAGGCTCGGAGACACTTTCAGCGTTGTAGAAGATTCTTCCACGGCAATCCTTACACTCTCACAGAAAATGATATATAAGGAAATCCATGCGGACAAATATCTGCTCCTGCCGGGACAGTTTGTTTTGGCAACGACAATGGAATATATCAGCCTGCCCGATAACCTGACGGCGTTTGTGGAGGGGCGCAGTTCGCTTGGCCGTATGGGATTATTTATTCAAAATGCCGGCTGGGTCGATCCGGGGTTTTCCGGGGAGATTACGCTGGAGCTGTTTAATGCGAACCGCTGCGCCATCGAGTTACAGGCCGGCCGCAGGATAGGGCAGCTGGTATTTGCACGGATGGATCAGGAGGCTCTGCATCCTTACCGCGGCAAATATCAGGGGCAGCGGGGAGCTACGGGGTCGATGGTATATTTGGATGAGGAATCCGCCAGGCGGTAGAGGCCATGTTTGATAAACGTTTTAACGGAATGCTCATTTTCCGGATTTTAATAGATGCGACACATATGTCGGTTGCAGTACGGAAAAATAAAAAGATAAAAGCGCCTGGATGGACAATGATGTAGTTTTATGGAAAACAAATGAATGTGTCAGAATCTGGTATTATTTTTGAAGCACACAGGCGAGGAGAACAAACCCATGTTTAAAAATTCTTTCAGATCTGTTTCAGTAATCTGGGGATGCGCAAGACTGCTCGCAATTTTAAAAATCCTTCAAAGTATACTGACGGCTGTCTTAACACCAATGAGTATTTATCTGACTCAAATACTGATTGATAATATTGAACGTTTCACAGCCGGAGAAGCAAGCCTGTCTTATATCATCGGAATCTTTATCGGTTTATTGATTTCCCTTATATTTTTGTCAAGTTCCGCTTTTTTTGACCAGTTGATTAAAATATCGTTAGAAAGAGGCGTAAATCAAAATCTGACAACGATTATTGTAAAAAAGTTTCTTACAGTTGATTATTGGTGTTTTGAAGACAGGGATATAGCGGATGTTATGAATCGCATGGGAGAAGCACCGCAGAAAAATATTCTGAATATCTTTTTGAACACTTTAGAGAGTTTGACACTTTTGATCACAATAATGGGGACATCCGTTGTTTTTGCACAAGTGTCCATATGGTTTTCCATCCTCTTTTTCATTATCCTCATTCCTGTGCTCTGGCTGGATTTTAAAGCAATGGACATGATGAATACGCTGTTTCACGATCAGTCAGAACAAGAAAGGAAGCTCAGGTATTTAAGCAGCCTCCTGAATGCCAAAAATTCTTTACTGGAGTTGAAAATTTTTGGAGCAGTCGAATATATCCTGTCAAAGTGGAGATCACTGAACAAAAAGGTTTTGGATGAAAGGGTAAAAACTACAATCCGTTCTCAAAAATATTTTGCGCTCAGCACGGTATTGACGATTCTTTGGTGTGGTTTGGTGGTGACTGCTCTTATTTGGAATATCAATAATGCTGTGATCAGTATTGGTATGTTTGTATCGCTGATCGGTTCCTGCGGTACAATATTGGGATTGGGCGAGACATTATCAAGAACCTTTTCTTCTCTTTCGCAAGAGCACTTCATTATGAAATATTATGATTGTTTTCTCGCACTGCCGGTTATAGATAACGAAAAGAGGGAAGCGGATCTGTCCAACCCTCATATTGTTTTTGACAATGTCCATTTTACTTACCCGCATACGGACAGCGAAATCCTAAAGGGGATATCCATGGAATTCTATCCAAACCAACGTATTTCCCTGGTAGGAGAAAATGGAGCGGGCAAATCAACGATCATAAAACTGCTTTGCAGGCTGTATAAACCGGACAGCGGAATGATTACGATAAATGGTATTGATATTAATGATTTATCAGTGGAGGAATTGAAAAAGGCGTATAGCGTGGTGTTTCAGGATTATGCAACGTATTCGTTATCCTTAAGAGAAAATGTTGCCTTCGGTGATATTGATCAGATCGCGGATGATGAAGCCATTACTGAAGCTCTGCAGCAGGGATTATCGTCTGATATATTACAGCGCTTCCACAATAATTTAGATGCGAACTTAGGTAAAATTGAAGAGGATGGAGTTGATCTTTCAGGCGGGCAGTGGCAGCGCATAGCTGTTTCGAGATCTTGTCTCTCAAACAGCGCCTTTGTGATATTAGATGAGCCCACTGCTTCTCTGGACCCAATCGCCGAAACAGAAATGTATCAGGCTTTTGCTGCTTTACTGCGCAAAAAGGGCTGTATCATGATTTCTCATCGCCTTGCAAGTGCCAGATTGGCTGATGCTGTTTATGTATTAAAAGACGGTGTTATTGTCGAGAAAGGTACGCACAGCGAACTCATGTCTCATAAAGGCCTGTATGAATCTATGTTTACTGCGCAAAGCGGTTGGTATCGTACTGCGCATACGAATCAGGAGGATGGGATATGAAGAAAAAGTATAATGTGCTTCAGATTCTGACTAAAGTATATGGATCTACTTTAAAGGCGGTTCCGTTTTCAGGTATATTAGGCATATTGAATTATCTTGTTCAAGGCATGTTTCCGGCGGTTACGGCACTGATTTCAGCAGGGCTTTTTGATGCGGCGTATTTATTGACCCGGGAGGGTGATACCTTAACATGCGTCATTTTTTACGGAAGTTTGTTTGTCGGCACATATGCTGTAGTTTATATTCTGCAGTTTATTTCGAGCATTACAATTAACGCCGGAATTTATGAACGATGTACAAGTTATTATCATATGATGCTTTCCGAAAAAGCGGCGAAGCTTCCCTTAATTTCATTTGAGGATACGGAAGTATTGAATTTGCAGAGCCGGGCCAAAGACTGTGCGGAGCGGGAGATTTTAAGCCAGATTTATATGTCGTCAACAGTGTTTATCACAAGTGGAATCAGTGTTATTTCGACGATCTCTGTTTTGGCTTTCTATAATATATGGCTGGTGCCGGTTTCAATTTTCAGTGTGTTGCCTTATGTCGTTGCGAGAGTACTCAGGGGAAAAGAGTTTTATTTACTAAAGAAAGCGCAGGCTAAAAAAGCACGCAGGCTGGAGTATCTCTGGGGATTGTTCCACAATAAGCAGGCGGTCAAAGAAATGCGGGTCATGGGATTTGGCGAATACCTTGCCCAAAAGTGGACTGAGACGAGAGACGAAGTTAATGAAGAATTGTGGCAGCAGAACATGAAAGATGGGAAATCAATGCTGCTTTGTGATACATTAAAAATTGCGGGCTATGGCTTGAGCGTACTGCTGGCACTCCTTTATGCAGTAAAGGGTGATATTTCCATCGGTGTGTTTGGGGCTTGTATTACAGCGTTTAAAGCGATGCAGGAAGCGGCGAAATCTTTTTTGATCGATTTAGGAAACATGCCGGAAAAAACAGCATTTGCAAATGATTATTTTGAGTTTCTTGATCTGCCGGAAGACCGGAATGGAACGGTGAGGATTGACGGAATTAAACAGGGTGTAGTTTTGTCGCATGTCAGTTTTGCATATCCAAACAGCGACGGCTATGCATTGAAAAATATCTCTTTCACAATACATAAGGGAGAAAAGATTGTTGTTCTAGGGGTAAATGGCAGCGGGAAGACGACATTATCGAAAATAATCCTGAACATGTATCCGCCTTCACAGGGCGAAGTGAGATATGATGGCGTATTGTCGTCGGAGATTGATAAAAGTTCCTTATACACTTATGTCTCTGTTGTTCCTCAGAATTTTGTGTCCTACAGCTTAACCATAAGAGAAAACATTGCAATCTCCGATCTGGCGCATTTGCAGGATGACTCATTGATCAAACAGTCCTTGGTATCATCCGGATTACAGTCGCTGCTGAATGAAGTGGGCGGTCTGGATGAGCAATTAGGCCGGGAATTTGGCGGAAAAGAGCTTTCAGGCGGGCAGTGGCAAAAGATTGCGATTGCAAGAGGCTTATTTAAAACAAGCGAACTTATCATCCTGGATGAGCCTACAAGTGCCTTGGATCCACTGCTTGAAACGGAAATATTACAGCAGTTCCTCGAAATAGCCAGGGACAAGACAGCGGTCATTATATCTCACAGAGTCGGTTTATGTAAGATGGCTGACAAAATCATCGTGATGAAAGACGGCCGGATTTGCGAAATGGGCACGCATTATGACCTGATCAGAAAAGACGGGGAATACAGGCGGCTGTATACCGCACAGGAGCAGTGGTATCGCTAGATGATGGCGTATATTTTGGCGTATCTCAAGGCATGGAGCGGTATCTGTAATGGAATAAGAGGCTTGCGGCGCTGTCTTGAAGAACCTTGAGAAATCCTGTAGAATTGATAACAGGAATGAATACAAAAGCAATAGAAGGAACCATAGAAGGAATCAAGGAAATTATGCTGACACGTATGAAAAATGTTCTATCACTCACTTTTCGCATTTCGCCCGGGACAAGCATGATCGCTGTTCTATATGTACTTTTGATGAGCGGGTCTGTTGTATTAGGGCAGCATATCATTCGTTATATCTATGAAAGTGTCTCCGGTTATCATGAAGGCAGCGCTTCCTGGATTCTCTGGGTCGTGGTGTTTTTTGTCAATATGACATTGTTTGGGAATACGGACAATATCGAAAATATGCTTACGACGGCAGCATCCCGCAGAGTCCGGGCGTTATACTATAAATTGTTTCTCTTTAAAATATACCGGACGAAGCAGGATGCTTTCTATCGTTCTAAAGTATTAAATGAAGTGCAGTTCATAGAGGGGCAGCTGGATCAGATCAGTAAGACGGCGCTGCTGCTTCTGACGCGTCTTTCGATGGCGCTTTTTACGCTGGTATTAACGACAGCATCCATGGTGGTCATTGATTGGTTTATCATCGCTGCGGTCATCATGATGGCGGTCATGATTTCCCTGTCAAATCGTTATTTTACGCAAAAGAAGATTGCGTTAAACTGCGATCATATGTCTGACGAGCGTCGGGCCAATTATTTCAAATCACTTCTCACCACAAGAGAACATGCGAAAGAAATTCATCTGTCGACGAATAAAGCATGGTTTCTAAACAAGTGGCAGGACTCTTTTCAAAATTTATATCATGCAAAATTATCATTTGCAGCCAAATCCATTATTCTGGGCGATTGCGTCCGCATAATAGAAGCATTATTTCCCTATTTATGTGCGCTCTATCTGGTATATTTACTTTCTGTTGATATGATTTCTTCCGGGGAGGCCATCTTTTTGACGGGGCTTGTGGGCACGCTTAAGTGGAGTGTGAAACAGCTGATCGATCTTTTGACGAAAGACATTTATGAGAAAATGGAAGTCATTGAGAAATTTGAGAATTTTCTCGGAAATACTATGGCTGACTGTTATGAAGAACTGGAGCATGATCAGGCGGCGCCAAAAGTAAGCGGGGAAGAACGGATGGAGCCGTTTGATGAGATAATAGTGGACCATGTGTCGTACACCTATTCGAATGCGGACCGCCCGGCAGTCCGTGACATCAGCCTGAAAATTAAAAAAGGGGAGATCATCAGCATTCTGGGTTATAACGGAAGCGGAAAAACGACATTGTCTAAAGTGATCAACGGACTTCTGCATGATTATGAGGGACGGGTTTTGTTCAATGATAAAGACATCAGGGATATGGATGCGGAGCGGTATTATCAATATTTTGGGAATGTTTATCAGGACTTTGCCAGATATAAGATGAGCTTCGGAGAAAATATCAGTGTGGGAGATGTTGAGCACCTGGAGGATGCCGCGCGGATCGCAGAGGCCATACATATTGTGAATTTAGATGATGTCGTGGAAGGCTTTGCGAACGGTACGGATACGAAATTGGGGAAGGATCTTTACGCTGACGGCGCAGACTTAAGCGGCGGCCAATGGCAGCGTATTGCGATTGCCCGTGCCTGTATGGGTCCTAAGGAAATTCTGATATTTGACGAGCCCACGGCGGCCATTGATCCATGGGAGGAAGAAAATCTTTTGCAGAATCTGAGATCGATCCTGAACGGAAGAACAGCTGTTTTGTTATCCCATAGAATAGGCTTCGCAAGGCTTGCGGATAGGATCTACATGATGCAGGAAGGACAGATTGTCGAACAGGGTTCACATGAGGAATTGCTGCAGATGAATGGGCTTTACAGTCAATTCTTTTTTGCGCAGCAGAAGCTTTATCAGCAGTAAGGAGGATGGGATGCGTTTTCGGATTTTTCGCGGTTTATATTACGTTAACAGATTAGTTAGAAGAAATGCCGGTTCTTTGTATTACATATACCTGCTGACCGTTTTGGTTGAGGCCGCAGGAGTTGCCGTTGGCCTTTTTTCCACGCGCTATATAACCAATCTGATCACGGCAGTGGCAATGGGAGAGCCGCCGCAATACCGTGTTCTGATTCTGCTTCTTGTCGCAACGGGAATTATTTATGTCATCGCTACGATACGCAAAATAATTCTGGAGCATATTCGGTTGAAGATCAGGTTCGTATTTGACCGGTCGCTTTGTGAAAACGTCTCTGCGCTGAAGTGGGAATATTTTGAAGATTACGCAACCTCCAATAAGATCAACAGCATCAATGAGAAGTCCTATGACTGTATCATGAGGATGTTTGAGCATACCTATCACTATTTGTTGTATATACTTTCATCCATTGTTTTTTCGTATTTCCTGCTTCTGTTTCATTGGATGATCATGGTATTATACTTAGGAATCCTCATCGTGTCGATTTATTTTTCGGATAAAGTATTTGCTTCTAATTACACGATATGGGACGCTGTTTTGCCATTAAAAAAGCAGCAGAAATATTTTGTGTCCGTTGCAACGGATGTGAATACCCATCAGGAATATCAGTCCAACCGCCTTTTTTCCTTTTTGAGCCAAAAGTGGGAAGCGCTGGATCATGTGATCTATGGGCAGGAAATGAGAATTTACAGAAGATATGAGATCGTGATGCAGATAAGCCGCCTGATCATGAACCTGCCCTACTTTGCGATGATCATCGTGACCTGTTATCATGTGATCCATGGCCGGTTCGATGTGGGGTTTCTGGTCATGAGTTTCAATCTGTTCAATCAGGTCGTCAATCTTTTCGGGCAGATCGAGTCGGATCTTCACCAGGATCAGGAGGATGCGGGATTCGTGCTGGATTATTTTGATATGTTATCATGGGAAAAAGAAGATGATGCGCGGCACGCAGGCATATCGGAATCCATTCAGTTCAAGCAGGTAAGCTATCGTTATCCGCAATCCGAGAGATATGCGGTCAAAGCGATTGACATGACCGCCGGATTCCATGAGAAAATAGCGATCGTCGGGAAAAACGGAAGCGGTAAAACGACATTTGCGTTATTGCTTTCATCATTGATCGACAAAATAGAAAACGGGCAGATTCTCCTGGACGGACAGGAAATAGAACGGGTTCCTGTGGCGCGGCATGATATCGCATGTCTTTTCCAGGATTTTGAACAGTATCATATGACGATTCGGGAGAATATCAAAATCGGCAGAAAGGACTGTAAGATAACAGAGGAAGAGATTTATGCGCTGTTACAAAAGGTGGGATTGGAGGAATATGTATCGACTTTGCCGAAGGGAATTGATACACTACTGGGCCAGTTGGAGGACGGAGGTGTGTGGTTGTCCAAAGGGCAGTGGCAGAGACTGGCAATAGCACGCCTGATGGCCAATGAGGATGCCAGAATATGGATTTTAGACGAACCGACAGCCAGCCTTGATCCCCTGTCAGAAATAGAAGTATATAATCTGATCATGAATGTGGCACAGGATAAAATGGTATTCTTTATTTCGCATCGTCTCGGTTTTGCAAAGCAGGTGAACCGCATATTGCTTTTCTGCGACGGAAAAATAATCGGCGATTCCACGCACGACAGCTTACTGGAAGAAGAACATTACAGGGAAATGTTTAAAAGCCAGGAGAGCTGGTATGCGTGACCGGCAGGCTGCCTGGCTTTGCCCTTCAGAAAGAGGTTCAGGTATAAAATATCAGTTATTTCAGGTGTGGACGGGGTTTGGTAACAAAATGAACAGAAAAATTAATTTCATTCTTCAAACCATATGGAACGACAACAGGAAGCTGCTTGTGCTCTCGGCCGCGCAGCTTCCGTTACAGGTACTATTACCATGGCTGCAGATCTTTCTGACGCGGACGCTGGTGATGGGGATCGAGAGACAGGATCCCTTCTACCGGTATGTGGCGGGGATCGGCAGCATTTTTTTACTGCAGATGGGGGTCAATTCCCTGAAGGAGTGGGTGACGGCCACTGCCGAGTGGGAGAACAAGACGCTGGTATACAGTCTGTTAGCGCCCATGGATGAAAAGACGCTGACCACGGCGTATGCAAATGTAGAAGGGGCGGCAGGGCAGCGGATCAGACAGCGGGCACTGAACGCGGTATATGCCTTTGGCCAGTCTGTGGTGCTGCGGAGCGTTTCTTTTCTGGTCAACCTGTGCGGGCTTCTTTTCTACGGGCTGACCATCGGCAGGTGCGATCCGGCGATCCTGGCGGTGGTGACGGTAACAACCGGCGGCGGTTATCTGGCTGCCGTGCTGCTCAGGCGGTGCGAACAGCGGCAGAAGGAAACGCTTGTGGACTGCGACAGGAAGATGAATTATCTGGAAAATGAGGGGCAATCCCTGCAGGCGGCAAGAGAGCTGCGGCTTTACGATATGGCGGGACTGTTTTCCGGATTGTACCAGAGCAGTATGGAACGCAGGAAAAGGAGTACGGACAGGATCGCGCACGTAAGGGCGCTGGTGTGCAGCGGGGAGAGTCTGCTGGCGTTTGTCAGAAATTTTGTCATCTATTATTACCTGATCCATCTGGCGGTGACCGGGCGGATTTTGGTTGGAGATCTGGTGTTGATGACCGGTATGGCGGCCGGGCTGTCCGTCTGGATGCGGGGCCTGATCGGGGATGCCGGGGAATTGAAACGTCTGGGGACACAGTTTACT
>OFFJ01002499.1_pt1 | contig 11652 bp, 11 predicted proteins | sample 1521261 | NCBI WGS metagenome assembly OFFJ01 (sample SAMEA3504122, study PRJEB24116) | mouse gut metagenome | biome: mouse gut; feature: mouse-associated habitat; material: faeces | place: Denmark | collected 2011 | reverse complement strand
AATATTTTCCGTCATTTTTCTCCTCCTTTGTTTTTTTATATTCTACTATTTTTGTTTTATTGAAACACTGACACGCGTCATGTTTTCTTTGTTTTGTATATTTTTCACATATAAGTTGCCTCTATTTTGTGCATAATGTCAACAAAAGATATACAATCACTTTACCATCAGAACAATAGAGTAGAGAAATAACTGTAAAAGTTATTTCCCTCTCGTTGAACCGTACGTACGGGTCTCGTATACGGCTCTACAACTTATATTCCAACATTTCTCAGATAATAATTTAAAGATTTGAGCAGACCACTTAATTTTTGTTTTAATTTCTTCTTCTTTTCTGTTGTGGGTTTTACCTTCCATTCTCCCCCATGTTTCAGAAATGTAAATCCGAGATATTTACTTCTCGTTGGTCTGACTACTTTCGTTTTTGTTGTGTTTACTTTTAGGAAGAGTCTCCTGTCTATCCAGTCTGTTATGGATTTCATTACCCTGTTGGCTGCCATTTCACTTTTTATGTATACAATTGTGTCATCCGCATACCTTGTAAATCGAAGTCCTCTCTGCTCCAGTTCTTTATCTAACTTGTCAAGATATACATTAGATAACACAACTGACAGAAGGCCACCCTGCGGCACACCTGTCATTGTCGCTTTTTCCAGTCCTTTTTCCATTACCCCCGCTTTCAGGTATTTCCATATCAGGTTTAATGTTGTACTGTCGTTTACCTGTTCCCTGAGAATCTGAATTAATTTGTCGTGATTTACTTTATCAAAGAACTGTTCTATATCAATGTCTATTATCCATTCATATCCCTCGTTCAGATACTTCAGCGTCTGGTTTATGGCATCATGACAACTTCTTCCCGGTCTGAAGCCGTAACTGAATTCACTGAATGTTTCCTCATAAATATCTGTGATTGGCTGGGCAACAGCTTGTTGTATTACCCTGTCTAAAACCGTCGGAATCCCCAATGGTCTCATTTTTCCATCACCTTTTGGAATATAAACCCTTCGTACTGGCTTTGGTACATAGGTGCGGCTTCTGACTGACCGGATTATTTCATCTTTGTTTTCCTTGATGTATGTACCAAGTTCCTCGACTTTCATCCCATCAACTCCGCCAGCGCCTTTATTCGCCACTACTTTCTTATAGGCTCTGTTTAGATTTTCCTTTGACGTAATCACATCTATTAATCCGTAACTTCCTTAGTTTAGGTATTACCCTCTTATTCCATATTCATAAAGGTATTATAGGATGCCGACAAGCATTGGATTTCCTTGCTTTTCGGTATTTTTTATGATATAATACCTATTAGGTATTATATCAGGAGATGAAGATATGAAGAGTAAACGAGCAAACTATCCGAAATGGGTAGAAGAATTCAGGGGAGAAGGTCGTGAAATTAAGAAAGTAGGCTCTTGCTATTATTTATATACTTTCAAAACAGTTTATGATCCGATGACTAAAAAACCAAAAAAAATATCTACGGGTTATCTTGGAAAGATTACCGAAGATTCCGGGTTGATCCCGGCAAAACATAGACAAAAAGCTACCCTTATGAAACCGTTGGAGCTTGGCAGGCCTCTTGAAGCCGGCGCTGTCGAGATGTTGGAGCTTTTAGGTTCGGATATTTTGGAAAACCTTCAGCTTTTTTACCGGGATGAACTTGCAGAAGCAATCTTTATTATAGGCAAAATACGGTTGATTGAACCAACTGCCTTAAAAAGAGTGGATTTCCTTTACTCGAATTCTTATGATACGGTACTTCATCCCCGCATAAGACTTGGAAAAAACGAGCTTACCGCTCTGCTTAGGGAAATTGGCAGAAACCGGCTGGCACAGGTGAATTTTATGAAACTTTATACGGTAGGCAGTGAATTCCTTCTTTTTGATGGAACACGCATTGTGTCTTATTCAGAGAATTTAAACCTTGCCCAGATTGGTTATAACCACTGCTCCATTCAGGATCCTCAAATGAACCTTCTGTATTGCTTTAGTCTGTGTCCGACTTTCGGGCCTGCTTATTTCAAAGTAAATGCCGGCGATAAACCAGATGTATCCGTCCTGAAAAATGCATTAGATGAATTTGGTATGATAAATTTTATAATGATTGCCGACAAGGGGTTTGGTTCGGATGAAAATTTTCGATATCTTCAGGACAATGGAATCTCTTATATCGTGCCGCTCAAAAGAAATGATTCCATGATAGACTATCAAAGTCTAAAGAAAGGAATCAGCCATATGGAAGGAATGTTCCAATATCATAACCGGACGATTTACTACTGCACTATGAAAAAATATAAAGCGGTCAAACAACGCGGACGGGTAAAGGCAGGAGCGGAACGCAAAATAACTGTTTTGCAAGATTTGGTCATAACATTTACGGATCTAGGGTTGAAGAACCAGGAAATCAAAGATTATAATGAACGTATTGAGCGTGGCTGCAAAGGATACACCTTTGTGGATTTTCAGGAAAAGGAAGTACGTATGGGCACACTGACACTTCGGACTGACATGGATTTGAAAGCGCAAAAACTTTATGAAACCTACAAAGAACGTGAATCCATAGAAGATGCAAATAAAGTCTATAAAGATGTTCTGGAAGATGATAAGTCCTATATGCAGGATTCGGATGCTTATAATGGATGGTTGTTTTTGAACCATATTTCCATGATGCTTTACTATCGTGTATTTAACTGTATTAAAGCAGCCGGCCTCACGTCTAGGTATTCTGTCAAAGACATAATGACATACCTTAAACGTTTTACTTACCAGAAAATCAACGGTGAAGAAATCCGGGAAATTCCAACAAAGGTCTCTATAGATAAACTGCGTAATATTTTTCCGGAAGAAATGAAAAGAATCGTTCCCGAAAAATCGAATAAAAAGAACTAATACTTCTAACAGAGAAGGAGACTAAAGATGAATGTTCCAAAAGAAATGAGAGAAACCTATGAGAAAATTTCAAAGCTGTTGATTGAGTATAGTGAAAAATATCTGAATAAAGAATATGAAGAATTGTGCCTTCATGCACTTGAAAAGTTATGCCGTAAACGGCCGTCGCCATTAAAAAGTGGCAGGAGTACTACCTGGGCTGCAGGGATTGTCTATGCAATTGGGAGTAATAATTTTATATTTGATAAAAACCAACCAATCCATATGACAGCGAAAGATCTGGCAGCCCCATTCGAGGTTGCTGCATCTACAGCATCTTCTAAGGCAGCCCAGATTAAGAAAATGTTGAAAATTGACTATTTTCACGCTGAATGGTGTCTTCCATCAGAAGCTGCCAGTAATCCTATGTTATGGATGGTTTCCATAGATGGATTGGTATTTGATGCCAGAATGCTTCCAGTAGAAATACAGGAGATATGTTATGAAAAAGGACTGATTCCATTTGTTCCCGCATATAAAAAAGAGCCATAGCTAATTCTTATGTAATTTCTTGACTCTATAATACCTAAGTTTAGGAAGTTACGGTTCAGCCGGGATGAGAAGAAGCAGGATGATATGCGGCATGAATTACAGGCAAACTATCCCGATGCTGTCTCAAAAGTAAAATTCTATATCGGGGATGTCCGTAATCCACAATCTGTGCATGACGCTATGCCGGGGGTGGATTTTATATTTCATGCTGCGGCGTTGAAGCAAGTACCAAGCTGCGAGTTTTTCCCGATGGAAGCAGTGCAGACGAATGTGGAAGGAACTAACAACGTCCTGCACGCTGCCATTGAAACAGGGGTGAAGAGGGTCGTGTGCCTGAGTACGGATAAAGCGGCATATCCCATTAACGCGATGGGGACGTCAAAGGCAATGATGGAGCATGTTGTCCGGGCAAATGCCCGGGTTGCGGCAGAGCGTGGGGATACGGTCATCTGCTGTACGCGTTATGGGAATGTCATGTGTTCCAGAGGATCGGTTATCCCCCTCTTTATTGAGCAGATCCGAAGTGGCAATCCGGTGACGGTTACCAATCCAGATATGACCAGGTTTCTGATGAATCTGGATGAAGCTGTGGAGCTGGTCCGGTTTGCATTTGAACATGCGAGTCCAGGAGATCTGTTCATCCAAAAAGCGGATGCCAGTTCGATTGGAGTATTGGCAGATGCGGTACAAAAATTGTTCGGGAAAACGGGGGTTCATATTATCGGCACACGTCATGGGGAGAAGCTGTATGAAACTCTGATGACAAGGGAAGAGAGACTCCGTTCAGAAGACATGGGGGATTATTACCGTGTATCGGCGGATAACAGGGATTTGAATTATGATAAATATTTTATTGACGGGCAGGTGGCTACCGAGGCGGATGAGGCTTACACATCCCATAATACAAGGCTTCTGGACGTTGAGGGGACGGTCAGGAAGATTTTGACTACAGATTATGTACAGGAAGCATTAGTAAGGTCTCATAGCTGAAAACTAATGAAAGCTGGGAGGAGAAGCAGATAGCAGGCAAATAACATCATGCTATGGATATGAAATGATTAAGGAACATGGGAAAACGGTCGAAATATTCTAATGAGTACAAAATATCAATGGGAACATGTTCCGGAGAGGAGTTAAAAAGAGTGAAGATATTAGTAACAGGCAGTAAGGGGTTTGTAGGGAAAAATCTGGTTGAAAATCTGAAAAATATAAAAGACGGAAAGAATCGGACGAGACCCGGTCTATCCATTTCGGAAATCTATGAATATGATAAAGATACGGAGCCGGCGCTTCTTCATGAATATTGCCGGGAATGTGATTTTGTGTTTAATCTGGCAGGGGTAAACAGGCCGAAAGACGACGCCGAATTCATGGATGGGAATTTTGGGTTTGCCTCTGAATTGTTAGAAGCCTTAAAGGAAAACGGCAATAACTGCCCGGTTATGTTGGCAAGCTCTATACAGGCAAGCCTTGCGGGACGGTATGCGCAGTCGGAGTATGGCAGGAGCAAGCTTGCCGGGGAAGAGTTGTTTTTTCAGTATGCAGAAGCTACCGGCTCTAAAGTATTGGTCTACCGTTTCCCCAATCTGTTCGGGAAGTGGTGCAGGCCTAATTATAATTCAGCGGTTGCGACGTTTTGCGATGCAGTGGCCAATGGGCGTGATTATACGGTAAATGACCGTGCTACGGAGTTGGAGCTGCTTTATATTGATGATCTGACGGCAGAGCTGCTTGACGCACTGGAGGGGAAAGAACACCGGTGCGGGTACGAAGGCGTGGATGCGGTTCCCGTGGAGAATGGACGTTACTGCTATGCGCCGGTTACGCACCATGCGACGTTGGGGGAGATCGTAGATTTGCTGGAATCATTCCGGGCTGCGCCGGAAACGCTTATGGTACCTGAGATTCCTATGGGTTCCTTTGCCAAGAAACTATATAGTACTTATCTGTCGTATCTTCCAGAGCCTAAGACGTCATATGGTTTCCGGATGAACAGCGATGAGAGGGGGAGTTTTACGGAATTGCTCCGCACACAGAACTGCGGGCAGGTGTCGGTGAATATTGCAAAGCCGGGAATTACCCGTGGGGAACACTGGCATAATTCTAAGTGGGAGATTTTTATCGTGGTTTCCGGCCATGGGTTAATCCGGGAGCGGAAGGTGGGCGTAGACCCGGAGACGGGGGCGCGGTATCCGGTAAATGAATTCGAGGTCACAGGTGAAGAGTTGCGGGCGATTCAAATGCTGCCAGGTTATACCCATAGCATTACGAATCTGTCGGATACGGAAGAGCTGATCACGGTTATGTGGGCAAATGAGCCTTTTGATCCCGACAATCCGGACACTTTTTCTGAGAAGGTGGCGGAATAAATTTATATAATCCACAAAAAATCGCAGAATAAGATACTCTGCGATTTTTCTTTAAACAGCGTATCTATTATATCTATCTAAATTTGATTAGTCAATACTTTATTTGTTTTTGTAAAATTTTGTAAAATTTTACTCTAAATTTACATCCACATAATGGATTGAATTCTTTTAATTTATCACTTATTAATATATTGTCTGATATATGTTCAAAACTTATCCGAAATCGCGGCAAAATAACCTATAAAATTTTCGCAGAGTATCCTACTCCACGAAAGAAGGGATTGCTATCTGGTATTTATTGACCTGTCATGGGCAGGAAGAACGTAAAATAATGGATGCATGTAATACAAACTTGTCCCGGAACGCGCTCCGGAAATCTTTCCTATTAACATATGACAGGATGCGGCAGTATGAAGGCGCATGGCATTTAGAAAGACATCTTTTATTTCCAGAGTATGTAATTCTGGAAAGTGGAAATGAGGAAGTTTTGTTAGAGGAGCTTGAGAAATGCTGTGCTTTTGCCTGGGGAGAACAATATCTGGTTCGAATCGGCGCCGAGGAAGAAAAAATCCTGAGAAACCTTTGCGGGAAAGAGCATCATCTGGAGATGTCCAGAGGCATCATTCGTGAAGGCAATGCACAGGTCACAGATGGACCATTGAAAGGAATGGAAAACCGAATCCGTAGGATTGACCGGCATAAACGATTGGCGAAAATTGAGATCGCGGGCATAGCAGATGATTTGAGGCATTATAGAAAAGATGCATGGTGCCGTTATATTCCGGCAGGACTTGAGATAACGGAGAAGTCCGTATAGAATGCCCGAACGGCAGAAAAGTCATCCCCTGTTATGCATGGAAATGAGCAAAAGTGGGAGAGTAAAGGGATGTTAGTAAGAAAAGATTTTAAACCGTTTGGGTCCAAAGTGTGGCTTTCTTCACCTACGATGCATGGGGATGAGCAGAAGTGGGTAGATGAAGCGATAAGAACCAACTGGATGTCCACAGTCGGAGATAATATCAATGAGGTTGAGAGGCTGATCTGTGAGAAGACTGGGAGTAAATATGCGGTAGCGCTTTCCGCCTGTACAGCCGCTTTACATATGGCGGCCAAGTTGGCCGGCGAGAGGCTGTATGGACAGCCGCAGGCGGGACATGGCGCTCTGGAAGGAAGGAGAGTATTCTGCTCTGATATGACTTTTGGCGCTACGGTGAATCCTGTTGTATACGAGGGGGCAATCCCTGTGTTTATCGACACGGAGTATGACACATGGAACATGGATCCGGCGGCGTTGGAGAAGGCTTTCTCCATTTACCCGGAAGTTAAGCTCATCGTACTTGCTCACCTTTACGGCGCTCCCGGAAAGATGGATGAGATACGCTCCATCTGTGAGAAACACAAGGCATTAATCATTGAGGATGCAGCCGAGTCGTTTGGAGCGTCGCTCCATAACCGACAGACCGGTACATTCGGCGATTTCTCTGCTATCTCTTTTAATGGCAACAAGATTATAACAGGCTCTGCCGGCGGAGCATATCTGACGGATAGGAAAGAAGATAGTGACAAGGTTCGGAAATGGTCCACACAGAGCCGTGAAAACGCCCCTTGGTATCAGCATGAGGAGATTGGTTACAATTACAGGATGAGTAATGTAATAGCGGGCGTGGTGAGAGGCCAGATGGGCTTTCTGGAGGAACATATTGAAGCTAAGAAGAGGATTTATGAGAGGTACAGAGATGGGCTGAAAGGTCTGCCGGTAAAGATGAATCCGTTGTACGGATCGCCGAACTATTGGCTAAGTTGTGTTTTGGTTGACAGGGAGGCAATGTGCGTCCAGGTGCGCGGGGAGAAAGAAGCCCTGTATAGGGCGGAGCATGGGAAAAGCTGTCCAACCGAGATACTAGAGGCGATAAGTAGTATTAATGCAGAAGGCCGTCCAATCTGGAAACCGATGCATATGCAGCCTATTTATAGAAGCCATGGATTTATTGTAAGGGATGGGAATGGAAGGGCGCGGAGTAACGCTTATATAGATGGGGATGTAGTTGATGTTGGGGCTGATATTTTTAGCAGAGGCTTGTGTCTGCCATCTGATAACAAGATGGATATGGAGCAGGTAGATAGGGTAGTAGAAGTTATAAGGGCTTGTTTTGAGTAGGAGTCGATTATGGTAAGCGCTAAGCGGAAGATTGGCTTCTATGAAAAATACATAAAACGGTTATTTGATATTGTGTGTTCTCTTCTTGCTATTATCGTTTTTGGCTGGCTGTACGCAATCATTGCGGTTTTGGTCAAGATGAAGCTGGGTTCACCTGTGTTATTCACACAGCCTAGACCGGGTAAGGACGAGAAAATCTTTAAGATGTATAAATTCCGCTCTATGACGGATGAGCGGGACGAGAATGGAGCGTTATTGCCGGATGAAGCCAGGCTGACAAAGTATGGCAAGTGGCTGCGCTCAACATCTCTGGACGAGCTGCCAGAGGCATTTAATATTCTCAACGGCACGATGTCCGTTATCGGTCCTAGGCCGCAGCTTGTGAAAGACCTGGTATTCATGACGCCGGAGCAGAGAATGCGGCATACTGCAAAACCTGGACTTTCTGGTTTGGCACAGGTCAATGGGCGCAATGACATCAGCTGGGAAGATAAACTCTCATGGGATTTGAAGTATATAGAGAATATTACTTTTATCGGTGATATCAAGATTATTTTCGCCACAGTGGGAAAAGCATTCATAAAGCATGAAGGAATCACTGAGGGCGATATGGCGACTGCCGAGGACTTTGGCGATTATTTGTTGAGCCGTGGGAGAATTGGCAAAGAAGAGTATGACCTAAAGCAAGCAGAAGCTGAGGAGAAGCTGAAGAATATATGAAGATATTGAAGTTTGTATATGAAAAGATAAATGGTAAACCGGCTCCGTATTATTACGACTATTCCATGTCTACAGTGGCGGGAAAGCCTATCAGAAAATTTTTGGCACAGGTGGTAGCGCCCAATGTTGTATTCAACAACTTACGTGTAGCCATATATCGGCTCTGTGGCTTTAAAATAGGAAAACATACATTTATCGGGATGAAATGTTATTTGGACGATATGTGCTGCGATCTTTTGGAGATTGGAAATAACGTAACAATTTCGTATGGTGTGTATTTAGCCTGCCATGGAAAGAATCAGGGGCATTATCCCATAAAAATCGAAGATGGAGTATACATAGGTATGAGAGCCAGCATTATTTCAAAGAACTCTCTGAACAAATCGAAGGGGGGGGGTATTTCTTGGAAAGAATTCCGTGGTTGGCGCCTGCGCTCTAGTGAACAGAGATGTTCCGGAAGGCGCTACGGCCGTAGGGATTCCGTGCAGAATCGTGCAGGACATTTCGGAAACGAGGTGTCGGCAGCATGATGAAATGGAAATATTACAATTACGCAATGATACCGGCCACAGAGCCACATGAAGATGTAGATTTAGAGCCAATAATGAATGGCATGATTTGGAAATCTCGGGAGGGGAGGGGGATTCCTCTATTAGCTAGATGGACCTCAGATTTTGATTGTGGATATGAAACACAGTGGTGGTATGTAATTAAAGATACATCTTTTGATATATCAAAACTTAAAGCCAAAAGACGTTATGAAATTAATAAAGGCAAGAAGAACTTTGATGTCCGCAGGATAAAGGCGGCGGATTATGCGGATGAACTTCTGGATGTACAGATAGCTGCATTCAGTGGATGGCCTGAGAAATATAGACCGACAGTGGATGCAGAGAAGTTTAAAGCTGGGCTGGCGAGCTGGGATGAAAAGGTTGTGTATGGAGGTTTTGATAAGGATATAGGTATACTTGTTGCTTATGCCTGTCTTACAGAATATGAACATCATATAGAATTTACGGTTCTAAGAGCAGATCCACATGCAGAGAAATTTGGGATCAATGCTGCGATGGTGGCAGCAATTGTGGAAGATTATAACGATAGATTGAGCAAAGACTTCTACATCTGCGACGGCGCCAGATCAATTCGCCATGAGACATCATTCCAGGATTATCTGGAGAAATACTTTGAGTTTAGGAAAGCCTACTGCAGGCTGAATATAAGGTATAGATTTCCTGTCGGCGTTGCGGTAAGCATGCTGTACCCCATTAGAAATTGGATAAATAAAGATAAGAAATTAGGAAGCTTGGTATACTCGCTCCTTCAGATGGAGGAGATAAGGAGAGATATAAGTTAAATGGAAGGATCAATGAGATGAAGATTTGGCTTATCAATCATTATGGCGTACCGCCAGAATACTATCCTTTGGCAAGGCCATTTCTATTTGCAAAGAACTTAATAAAAATGGGGCATCAAGCGACGATTATAGCTGCCAGTTCTGTCCATAATTCGGATGTTAATTTAATCGAAGATCATCGGAAGTATGTTCATGAAGTTGTTGACGGAGTTCCTTATGTATATATTAAGTGCTCTTCATATAAAGGCAATGGAGTAAAGAGAGTTATAAACATATTGGAATTTGCATGGAAGCTGAAATCTGTCTGTGGGAAATTAGAAAGGCCGGATGTAATTGTAGCCACATCATTTGATCCAATTTCATGTTATGCAGGAATTAAGTATGCTAAGAAAAATGGTATAAAGGCTGTTGCAGAAATAGCTGATTTGTGGCCTGAAACATTGGTGGCTTATGGCGTGGCAGGCTCAAAGAATCCGATTGTCCGCATATTGAGACAACTTGAAAAAAAGATTTACACATCAGCAGACCGGATTGTCTTTACCATGGAGGGAGCTTATGACTACATAGTTGAGCAGCGCTGGGAAAAAGATATTCCAAGATCTAAGGCTGCATTTATCAACAACGGAATCGATTTGGATGGATTTAAGAGAAATGTGTCGCAGAATCCTGTCTCGGATGAAGATTTGGAAGATGACGAGCTCTTCAAGGTCGTTTATGCCGGTGCAATTCGGAAGGTGAATAATGTCGGATTGCTGCTTGATGCAGCGAAGCTGATAGATGATGAGAAAATTAAATTTCTTATATGGGGCGACGGCGATGAGTTGTCAGAGTTGAAGCAGAGGGTAGAATCAGAAAATATAAGTAACGTATGTTTTAAGGGCAGAGTTGAAAAGAAGTATATCCCATATATCACCAGTCATGCCGATTTAAACATCATCCATAATTCCGAGACGCCTATCATGAGGTTTGGACTTAGCCTCAACAAGTTGTTTGACTATTTAGCCGCTGGAAAGCCTATATTGGTAGATTTTCATGGAGAGTATAATCCCGTGCTTGGCTATGGAGCCGGAGTAGAAACAAAAGCAAATACTGCTGTTGAAATTGCCAACGGAATAAAGGGGATGGCAGGTATGGATAAAGATAAGATTTCAGTTTATGCCAGGAATGCACAAGCAGCCGCAAAGGAATATGATTTTTCACGTTTAACTGAAAGACTTATTTCTGTTATCGAAAGCTGCTGATAACGGCAGTCGTTTTGAGGAGATATATAAATGAAGGTTTGTCACTTCACAAGCGCTCATCCAAGTGATGATATAAGAGTATTTGTAAAGGAATGTAGTTCATTAGCGGATGCTGGCCATGAGGTCTACCTAGTTGCTAAGGGCGATTCAAGGATTGAGAATAATGTCACTGTAGTTGGGCTGGGTAATCCATCTGGAGGAAGACTGACCAGAATGTCCAAGTTTGCAAAGATGGTATATCTAAAAGCAAAAGCGTTGGATTGCGACGTGTATCATTTTCATGATCCGGAGCTTCTTCCATATGGCATTAAGCTAAAGAAGGCGGGAAAGAAAGTTATATTTGACAGCCATGAAGATGTTTCGGCCCAAATAAAAGATAAGCCTTGG
>OFFJ01002496.1_pt1 | contig 11661 bp, 10 predicted proteins | sample 1521261 | NCBI WGS metagenome assembly OFFJ01 (sample SAMEA3504122, study PRJEB24116) | mouse gut metagenome | biome: mouse gut; feature: mouse-associated habitat; material: faeces | place: Denmark | collected 2011 | reverse complement strand
CACCTCTACAGTCTCAGTCCAGCTCCCGTCAGAGGCTGTCTCGACATTGACCCAAGTACCCACAAGGGAAGAATCGTGAGTGGCTGGATCTTCAGGTTCATCATCGTCGTCGCCACAAGAAGCGAGACCCACGCTGAAAAGTACGGCGATGAGCATCATGCCGACCATTCTGAATGTTGTCTTCATTGTTTGAAATGTGTTTTTAATAAAATTTGTGTGTAATGTGTGTAATATCGCCGCAAAGGTAGCTATTCACCTCGACGCCACAAAATTATTTTCCACCTTTTCGGAAAACTTCAGAGAAGAACAGCAGGTGGTAATATATCGAGTTATTCCAATAATTCCAGTTGTGCGCGCCCGGACGCGAAGTATAATCATGCGGGATCTTATGACGCAGCAATTCCCGGTGCAGATTCTCGTTTACCTCAGTAAATACATCCTCAGTGCCGCAGTCGATGATCAGGTTCAATTCTCCAGGCTTCCAGTTCGGCACTTGAGTGATCACCGTATGCTGCGCCCACTTTTCTGGATTGTTGTCCTCCGCACCGAGCAGTTCGGGCATATTCCAGTTTTTGGGGAAAGGACGTATATCTACGCCTCCAGACATAGATCCTGCCGAACGCCACAGATCAGGATGACGCGAAGCCAACCACAGAGCGCCGTGGCCTCCCATGCTATAGCCGGTGATCGCACGCGATGCAGCATCGGCACGCGTCGGGAAATTTGCATCAATATACGGAACAAGATCCTCCACAAAGAAGCTCTCCATACGCATCTTGGGGGTGTCCCAATACCAGCTATTGCGTCCGTCGGGGAACACAAACACCATCTTATAGCGGTCCGACAACTCGCGCAGGCGCTTCTGGCTTTTCAGCCATGACCTGTAGTCACCTCCATGACCGTTAAGCATGTAGACAGTAGGGAAACGTTCTCCCTCAGCACCGGTAGTAGGTGTCACCACGCTCACTTTCATAGGCGTGGTCAGATGCCTTGTAGCTATCTCTACCGTATCCACTACGGCTGCCATCGAACAAACAGCGCACATCGTCAGGAGCGCCAAGGCTGATAAAATCCTTTTCATAGTCATATAAATTTATCTTGTTAATACTTCAAGGAATACCGGACAAAGATACACACTTCCGTGCAATAATAGAAACACCCCGCCGTTAATATTACGACATACAGCATTCTCTCCATTTTCCATAAGAATATATGAACAAACGGATTCTATTATATCTGGCAGCCCTGATGGTTGGCTTTTCCGCGCTTACGAGCAGTTGTATCGAAGACGGATTCACGACCTCTCCCTCGTCTCAGCCTGAATTCTCGACCGACACACTCGATCTCGGAACAGTCTTCACAGCCGAAAACCCCACGACAAGCCGCTTTGTGGTGCACAACAGACACAGCAAAGGCCTGTCGATAAGCTCCATAAGCCTATCCGGCGATGCCGCTGAATATTTCCGGCTCAACGTCGACGGAATGAGCGGGCGCAGCTTCTCCGATGTCGAGATCCGGGCCAAGGACTCAATCTACATTTTCGTGGAGGCAACCCTGCCGCTCACGGGGCTGACTGAAGAAAAGGAATTCGAAGCAAGTCTCGATTTCCTCACCAACGGTGTCAATTCCAGTGTAATACTCACTGCCTCAGGACTTGACGTCGACAATATAGGCTCAATCGTGATCGACAACGACACACGGTGGGATTCAGCCACGCCATACCGCATACTCGACAGCATTGTGGTCGGGGAAAACGCGACCCTGACCCTCGCGCCGGGTGTCAGGATCATGATGCACGACGGCGCTTCAATACGCGTGCATGGCACTCTTGTAAGCGAAGGCACAGTTGAATCGCCTGTGACAATCTCAGGAGACCGCACCGGCAATGTAGTCGGGCAGATCTCATTCGATCTCATGTCCAAGCAATGGGACGGCATATACTTTTTCCCCGAATCCTCCGGCAACCGGTTGGAATATACGACGGTCAAGAACTCATCCAACGGTGTCAGCCTCGATGGCAGTGACCTGTTTATACTCAACTCCGTGCTACGCAACAGCGGCACAGACAACCTGCGCGCCGTATCGTCCGAGATCACGGCCGTAGGCTGCGAGATAGCCGAAGCCGGCGAACATCTCGTGTCTCTTACGTCGGGCAAAGCTGTATTCAACCACTGCACACTGGCCAACAACTATCTGTTCGCCTCTCTCCGCGGAGCGGCCATAAACCTGATGCATCTCCCGGGCAAGGAAGATCCCGACATGAGCGGCTCGCCCTACACTATCGCTGATTTCTCAAACTGCATCATATACGGCATCGGCGCTGAAGTCTCGCAAGGCGACCTCTCCGGTACAGACATATACTTCCGCCGCTGCCTGATGCGCAGCAACGGATCTGACGACAGCAACTTCATAGGCTGCCTGTGGGATACCGACCCTATGTACCGCACCGTCCGCGAGGACTATTATTTCGATTACAGGCTAATGCCGGAATCGCCCGCCATAGAGGCTGCAGACACTGAACTCATACTCCGGCAAGCAGCCACAGACCGGTACGGACTCACCAGAAAACTTGAACTCGGAGCATACTGCTTCGACCCTGCCGACGTACCCGTAGAATAGGCGATTATAGTTTGCTCGTCTGCGCGAAAGGTTGTAATTTTGCAATTGCAAAAGACCTCACCAGCCGAACAGATATGACAGCCCTTGATGTACTGCTTCTGATCATTGCCGCAACAGCTCTTTTCCTGGGCTGGCGTGCCGGCTTCATAGCCCAGATAGGCAAATTCGCCGCTGTTGTGGCGGCAATCATCTGCTGCCGGCTATTCGGACGCCGCGTGGCCGTGTGGCTTGTGAACGCCAATTGCTCGCCTGGCGACTCTTTCGACGGTGCGACACTATGGACGATAGTGGCCTACGCGGCCATTTTCATATCGGTATACCTGCTCGTGTCGTTCCTTGGATCCGGACTCAGGCGGATAGTCCACGCCGTGCTGACACCGTTGGTCGACCGTCTGGCCGGCGCTCTGTTCAAGCTGCTTGTATATATGCTTTTCGTATCACTTGTCCTGAACCTGTGGCTTGTGCTCTTTCCCGACAGCAAACTACGGTCCGATGCGGTGGCGTCTTGGCCCGAACCGCTGACAGGCCTGAATATAATCACCTTCGCGCCTGCAGTCATAGGATCGCAGGCTACGGTCAGCATCATGGATTCGCTCAACGGCATCATAAGCACCTGCGAGAACAAAGGCTGCGATGAAGACGTTGAAACAACTGACCACAACGACTTTAAAGATGAATCAGAATAACCTGCAAAACGATTGTCCGCTGCACAAGCAACCGGACGCGCCGCAGTCAGGCGGCATAACCGACGAGACGCACGACGAGGTGATAAACCGCGTCACTAACGAGGGTTACAAATACGGTTTCACCACCGACGTCGATACCGACATCATACCCCGAGGAATCAGCGAGGAAGTGGTGCGTCTTATCTCAAAAAAGAAAGGCGAGCCGGAATGGCTTCTGGAATTCCGCCTGAAGGCATACCGTCACTGGCTCACACTCGACATGCCTGACTGGGCACATCTCAAGATTCCCCCTATCAACTATCAGGATATATCGTACTACGCAGCGCCCAAGACCAAGGAAGCGCCCAAAAGTCTTGACGAAGTAGATCCTAAGGTGTTGGAGACATTCGACAAGCTCGGCATACCTCTGGAGGAGCAGAAACTGCTGTCCGGAATGGCCGTAGACGCCGTAATGGACTCAGTGTCGGTGCGCACCACCCACCGGGAGGCTCTTGCCGAGCGTGGAATCATCTTCTGCTCATTCTCCGAAGCAGTCCGCGACTATCCCGAGCTGGTAAAACGCTACCTTGGATCTGTGGTAAGCTACCGCGACAATTTCTTCGCCGCACTCAATTCAGCAGTATTCTCCGACGGCTCATTCGTATATATCCCTAAAGGCGTACGCTGTCCGATGGAGCTTTCGACATATTTCAGAATCAACGCCGCAGGCACAGGACAGTTTGAACGCACGCTCATCGTAGCCGACGATGATGCATACGTGAGCTATCTCGAAGGCTGCACAGCACCGATGCGCGACGAAAACCAACTCCACGCAGCCATCGTGGAGATCGTGGTCGAAGACCGAGCCGAAGTGAAATACTCGACAGTCCAGAACTGGTATGCGGGCGATGAACACGGTCGCGGCGGAGTCTACAACTTCGTCACCAAACGCGGACTATGCCGCGGTGACTACTCCAAACTGTCATGGACGCAGGTAGAGACCGGATCGGCTATTACCTGGAAGTATCCATCATGCGTGCTTGCAGGCGAAGGTGCGGTTGGAGAATTCTATTCCGTAGCGGTCACACGCAACTATCAGCAGGCCGATACCGGAACAAAAATGATACACCTGGGACGCAACACACGCTCCACCATCATATCCAAAGGCATATCGGCCGGACACAGCGAGAACTCCTACCGTGGACTCGTGAAGATAGCCCCGAACGCCGACGGATGCCGTAACTACACGCAGTGCGACAGCCTGCTGCTCAGTTCCACATGCGGAGCACATACATTCCCTTATGTCGACGTTCTCAACGACACTGCCGTAGTCGAGCACGAGGCCACTACATCAAAGATCTCGGAAGACCAGCTTTTCTACTGCAACCAGCGCGGCATACCGACAGAAGAAGCCATCGGACTTATAGTCAACGGTTACGCACGCGAAGTGATGAACAAACTGCCTATGGAGTTTGCCGTCGAGGCCCAGAAACTCCTTGCCCTCACCCTCGACAACAGCGTAGGATGACAATAATACGTTCCTTTCATTCCAAGCATACAAAAAATCATCTATGAGCCAAATATTATTAGACGTCAAAGACCTCCATGCCGGCATTGAAGGCAAGGAAATCCTCAAAGGCATCAACCTTACAATAAACGAAGGCGAGGTACACGCCATCATGGGACCGAACGGATCAGGCAAAAGCACCTTATCAGGCGTTCTGGCAGGAGACCCGAGATTCAACGTAAGCAGCGGATCTGCCACATTCCACGGCACAGACTTGCTTGCCCTTTCTCCCGAGGACAGAAGCCACGAGGGCCTGTTCCTGTCTTTCCAGTATCCGGTGGAGATCCCGGGCGTATCAATGGTAAACTTCATGCGTGCCGCCGTGAACGCCAAGCGAAAATATCTCCACGAACCTGATCTATCGGCCAGCGAATTCCTGAAACTCATGCGTCAGAAACGCGCGGTAGTCGGTCTGGACAACAAGCTTGCGTCGCGCTCGGTGAACGAAGGTTTCTCCGGAGGAGAAAAGAAACGCAACGAGATATTCCAGATGGCAGTACTCGAACCTCGGCTATCCATTCTCGACGAGACCGATTCCGGACTCGACATAGATGCCCTGCGCACTGTGGCTGAAGGAGTGAACACCCTGCGCACAGAACACAACTCTACCATAGTGATCACCCACTACCAGCGTCTGCTCGACTACATAAAGCCCGACTTCGTGCATATACTCTACAAAGGACGCATCGTGTATTCAGGAGGTCCAGAACTCGCCCTGGAACTTGAGGAGAAAGGCTACGACTGGATCAAAGAACAAGTAGACGCTCAACAATAACAACATCATGAGTGCATCACAACAATACATAGACCTCTACCGCACGCACGCCGACACGATATGCTCCCACTCGTCCGGGATCATGAACAGCAGGCGTGCCGGTGCTCTTGACTTATTGATGTCTACACCGTTGCCACGGCGGGGCGACGAGGGTTACGCACGCTTTTCAATCGACGACGCATTCGCTCCCGACTACGGCATCAACCTCACCCGCGCCCCCTACGAGGCCGACGACTCCCTGGCCTTCACATGCCTGATACCGAAAGTGTCTTCACTGATGGCCACAGTCATCAACGACAGTCTCAGACTCTCATCCAACCTCAGGCGCTCAATACCTGATGGAGTGACTGTATGTACACTCGCCGAAGCATCTGAGCGTATGCCCGAGATCGTAGAGAAATTCTACGGACGCATAGCCCGTCAGACACCACAGGTAGCACTGAATACCCTTTTAGCTCAGGAAGGCCTGTTTATACACGTAGCCAAAGGAGTAAACCTGAACCGCCCGCTTCAGATCACAAACCTGTTGGCGACAGACACGGATTTCATGGCCGTGCGCCGGGTACTTGTGGTGATGGAGGAGAACTCAGCCGCCGAAATACTTGTATGCGACCATACACGCAATCCGGAGAAGAAATATCTCGTATCGCAAGTGATCGAGATGCATCTTGCCGCCGGAGCATCGCTTGCATGGTATGACCTCGAGGAGTCGTCGGAAAACACGACCAGAATATCTTCGCTATACGCCACACAGGATTCCGGATCTAACCTTACAGTCAATAACAATACACTGACCGGAGGATCGACTCGAAATGAATTCGATATCGCATCAGAAGGCGACAGCACATCGACCGAGCTTTCGGGAATGGTAATAGCTTCAGGACATCAGATCACAGACAACAGCACCCTCGTCACACATTCCGGACGGCATTCTTCCAGCCACCAGCTTTTCAAGTATGTGGTGGACGACGAAGCCTCAGGAGCATTCGAGGGACTGATACGCGTTATGGAAGGTGCTGAGTTCACCGAAGCCCTTCAGACAAACCGCAATCTGCTTGCCTCTCAGGGTGCTAAAATGCACACTCAGCCTCAACTGCTCATCAACTGTGATGAAGTTAAGTGCAGCCACGGAGCCACCACAGGTCAACTCGACGCAGCGGCACTGTTCTACATGCGGCAGCGCGGCATACCTGCCGAGGAGGCACGTACCATGCTTATGCAGGCATTCATGTCTGATGTGATAGAGACTGTAAAGCTCGAAGGACTGCGCGACAGACTGCGCTATCTCGTCGAGAAAAGATTCTCAGGCCGGCGCGTGTTATGCGCCGAATGCCCGGCGCACACGACAACCGATACCGTGGAAGGAGGCGACGCATGAGCGCCTACGACGTGGACCGGATACGCTCCGGTTTCCCCATACTACAGCGCACAGTCTACAACCATCCGCTGATCTATCTTGACAATGCGGCCACGTCGCAGACACCCGCACAAGTTGTCGACGCCATCACGGACATGTATGCCCGCACAAAAGCCAATGTACACCGCGGTGTGCACACACTGTCGCAGGAAGCCACAGCTATGCAGGAACATACACGCCGTCGTGTGCGCGACTTCATCAACGCCCCGACCGAACAGGAGATAATATTTACCCGAGGCACTACCGAATCCATAAATCTTGTGGCGGCTTCGCTCGGAGGCATGTTTGACGAAGGCGATCACATTTTGCTCACAGATATGGAGCACCATGCCAACATAGTGCCGTGGCAGCTCATAGCCGGACGACGCGGACTTGTGATAGACCACGCACCCATACTGCCGGATGGCAGTCTTGACATGGATGCCTTCCGCCGGATGCTTACACCTCGCACGCGCATGGTGAGCGTATGCCATGTGTCCAATGTGCTGGGTACGGTGAATCCCGTAGCTGAAATCGTGGATATGGCCCATAAAGCCGGGGCATACGTCCTTATAGACGGCGCACAGGCAGCCTCGCACCTGAAAATCGACGTGCAGGCACTCGACTGCGACTTCTACGCATTCTCGGCTCACAAGATGTATGGGCCCACAGGTGTCGGAGTTCTCTACGGACGCCGCAGTCTATTGGAAGCAATGCCACCTTATCAGGGAGGTGGCGAGATGATAGGTCATGTCAGCTTTGAGGGGACTACATATGCCGAACTACCATTCAAATTCGAGGCCGGCACTCCTGACTTCGTAGGCATATCGGCTTTTGCGAAAGCTATCGACTGGATTGAAGAAACCGGTATAGAAGCCATAGCAAACCATGAACATGAACTGATGGAGTATACCGTAGGCAGGATGCGCGAGATACCCGGCATGCGGCTCATCGGCACTGCACCGGGAAAAGCCGCCGTAATCTCGTTCCTCATCGGCAAAGAACATCCCTACGACATTGGAATGCTGCTCGACAAACTCGGAATCGCACTGCGCACCGGACACCATTGCGCCCAACCGCTTATGGAAGCCCTCGGTATCGAAGGCACAGCGCGCATATCTTTTGCCGCATACAACACAAAAGAAGAAGCCGACGAATTCATAAAGGCCCTGACACGAGTAGCAGCCATGTTGGAATAATAAAAATTTTTGGCTAAATTTGTAGACATTCTCCATTCATGGGTAGACTCTTATCAATAGACTTCGGACGAAAACGCTGCGGCGTCGCGGTGACGGATCCACTGCGCATCGTGGCCACGGGACTGACAACCGTCGACACTGCGCAACTCACCGCCTTCGTAAAGCGCTACCTTGCCACAGAGGGCGCCGACGCCATTGTGGTCGGCTTGCCCACCACAGTCACAGGTGAACCGTCGGAATCAATGCGCTACCTCACCCCGGCCATATCACGCATGCGCAAGGAAATCGGCGACAAAACACCGGTTATTTTCTTCGACGAACGATTCACTTCAGTTCTCGCCCACAGAGCCATGCTTGATGGTGGAATGAAGAAGATGGCCAGACGCGACAAAGCCGTGGTAGACGAGATATCCGCGACAATCATCCTCAATGATTTCCTGCAGAGCCGCATGTATGCCGAGTCAGGGATAAACCCCGCCAATTCATTGAAATAACCAATCAACACCATACCGAACCAACGATGAAACTTCCCGTATACCTCTACGGACATCCTGTGCTACGCAACGTATCACAACCGATAGAACCAGAATATCAGGGGCTGGAAAAGCTCCTATCCGACATGTGGGACACAATGTATGCCTCCGACGGCGTAGGTCTGGCAGCCCCGCAGATCGGTCGCAACGACCGCATTGTAGTAATTGACGCAGATCCCGTGAAGGAAGCGTTTCCAGAGTGTGAAGGCAGAAAGCTGACACTGATAAATCCTGAGATAGAAGTTCTCGAAGGAGAGAAAATATCCAGGGCCGAGGGCTGCCTGAGTCTTCCCGGACTTAGCGAGAACGTAGAGAGAGTCGAGAACATCCGCCTGCGCTGGGTCGACGAGAAGTTCCAGCCGCATGAGGAGATCATATCCGGCTTTCTTGCCCGCATTGTGCAGCACGAGTGCGACCACCTGTACGGCAAGCTGTACATAGACCACATATCGCCTATACGCAAACAGCTCATCCGCGCCAAGCTCACCAATATAGCGGGCGGAAAGATAAGGGTGGACTATCCTGTGAAGTTCGCGCCTAAAACGCGGAAATAATCTGTAATCCAAGACAAACCAAAGAATACATATGGCCGACGACAAAAAGATAATTTTTTCGATGGTGGGTGTGAGCAAAATCTACCCGCCGCAGAAACAAGTGCTCAAAAACATCTATCTCTCGTTTTTCTACGGTGCCAAAATCGGTATCATCGGTCTGAACGGTTCCGGTAAATCTACGTTGCTAAAGATCATCGCCGGCATTGAAAAGGAATACCAGGGAGAAGTGGTCTTCTCACCCGGCTATTCGGTAGGTTACCTGGAACAGGACCCGAAACTGGAACCGGGCAAAACCGTAAAGGAGATCGTACAGGAAGGAGTACAGGAAATCGTTGATACATTAAAAGAATACGAAGAGGTAAACGAAAAGTTCGGCGATCCCGAAGTGCTGGAAGACCCGGACAAGATGGATGCGCTGATCGCCCGTCAGGCCGAATTGCAGGATAAGATCGACGCGACCGACGCCTGGAATCTTGACAGCCGCCTCGAACGTGCAATGGATGCCCTGCGCTGCCCGCCTGAAGACCAGATCGTGGATACGCTGTCCGGAGGCGAGCGCCGCCGTGTAGCTCTTTGCCGTCTGTTACTTCAACAGCCGGACGTGTTGCTGCTTGATGAGCCGACCAACCACCTGGATGCCGAGTCTATCGACTGGCTGGAACAACATTTGCAGCAGTATGCCGGAACAGTCATCTGTATCACACACGACCGTTACTTCCTTGATCACGTGGCCGGTTGGATTCTTGAACTCGACCGTGGCGAAGGTATTCCCTGGAAAGGTAATTACTCTTCCTGGCTGGATCAGAAGACTAAGAAAATGGCTCAGGAAGAAAAGCAGGCCAGCAAACGCCGCAAGACGTTGGAACGCGAGCTGGAATGGATCAACATGGCTCCGAAAGCCCGCCAGGCTAAAGGTAAAGCTCGTCTGAACTCTTACGAAGCCTTGCTGAATGAAGACCAGAAAGAGCGCGAATCCAAACTGGAAATCTTTATCCCGAACGGCCCCCGTCTGGGTAACAAGGTGATCGAAGCGCAACATGTAGCCAAGGCATTCGGTGAAAAACTATTGTTCGATGACCTGAACTTCATGCTTCCTCCAAACGGCATCGTGGGTGTGATCGGTCCGAACGGTGCAGGTAAAACAACACTGTTCAAGATGATCATGGGCATGGAAAGCATCGACAAAGGTACGTTCGAAGTGGGTGAAACCGTAAAAGTAGGTTATGCCGACCAGACACATAAAGACATCGACCCGAATAAAACAGTTTACCAGGTTGTTTCCGGCGGACAGGAATTTATCCGCGTAGGAGGAAAAGAGATCAACTCGCGTGCTTACTTGTCACGTTTCAATTTTGCAGGAGCCGACCAGGAAAAACTTTGCGGCGTCTTGTCAGGTGGAGAACGTAACCGCCTGCACCTTGCCATCACACTGAAGGCCGAAGCCAATGTGCTGTTGCTCGACGAACCGACCAACGACATCGACGTGAACACGCTACGTGCCCTGGAAGAAGGTCTGGAGAACTTCGCCGGATGCGCCGTTGTCGTTTCGCACGACCGCTGGTTCCTCGACCGTATCTGTACACATATCCTGTCGTTCGAAGGCGATTCGAATGTGGTCTTCTATGAAGGAACTTATTCCGAATACGAAGAATACAAACGCAAACAGGGTGGCGACACTGAACCTAAGCGTGTACGTTATCGCAAACTTATTGTTGACTAATTACTATTTTATTATTCATAATTCATTTAGAACCATGAAAAAAAGAATGCTCTGCATGGCGGCCATAGCCGCAGCATTTTTGTGCTTCGGAAGCGACGCAAATGCACAGAAGACAACCAAGTTATTCAACGGAAAAGACCTGTCAAACTGGAACTTTGTCGTTGACAAAAATTCCGTTCCGCCTGAACAGGTTTATTCCGTAAGCGACGGTGTGATCAAGATCAAAGGCCAGCCTTTCGGTTATATGTACACGAAAGAAAAGTACGATAACTACAAGCTGCACGTGGAATGGCGCTGGCCAAACGGTGACCAGAATGCGAACAGTGGTATTTTCCTATTGATCGCCGATCCGAAGAATCCGTTCCCGAACGGAATAGAATGTAACCTGATGCTGGGTAATGCGGGCGACTTTGTCCTTCTGGGCGGCTCCGACCTGATGCAATACCAGGGCAAGCCGGGTGAACCCCGTCCTGGTTTCCCGGTGGTAAAAAAGAACGCTCCGAGCAGCGAAAAGCCTGCCGGCGAATGGAACGAGGCCAACATCTATGTGAAAGACGGAAAGATCAACGTCTACATCAACGGCGTTTATCAGAACACCGGATGGAACAAGCAGAAAGACGGTTATATCGGCTT
>OFFJ01002489.1_pt1 | contig 11681 bp, 8 predicted proteins | sample 1521261 | NCBI WGS metagenome assembly OFFJ01 (sample SAMEA3504122, study PRJEB24116) | mouse gut metagenome | biome: mouse gut; feature: mouse-associated habitat; material: faeces | place: Denmark | collected 2011 | reverse complement strand
AGTGCGCAAAGGATAAATATGCGCGAAGGAGTGGAACTGCTGCTGGACCTTCCCGGACAGGAGGTGACTGTTTATACCGATCCCGCCCGGTTGAGCCAGGTGATAAACAATCTGGTGAACAATGCGATAAAGTTTACTTCCGAAGGAAATATCCGTATCGGATACCGACCGGCCGCTTCCGGGTATGTAAATATATTTGTGGAAGATACCGGAACAGGTATGTCAAGAGAAGTGCTTGAACATATTTTTGACCGTTTTTACAAAGGAGACTCTTTCAAGCAAGGCACGGGCCTGGGGCTGTCCATTTGCAAAACAATCGTTAAACGTTTTGAAGGCAAGATCGAAGTGACGTCCACACCCGGAAAGGGTACATGCTTTACAATCACTTTGCCGCTGAAAGTAGAAGAATAAGTTGGTGCATACCGGAAAAGAAAAGAATACAAGAGTGATAAGGTGGTAAGGTGATAGGGCGATAAGGTAGCTGCGCTATATACCACAGAGCGTTATTCCGCTATCACTTTATCACCCTACCACCTTATCACATTTTGTTCATTACCGTATAGAAGTGAATGAATTCCGCCAACGAGTTACAATAATATAGGCTTCCGATGTCATATCCCACAGGAAATCGTTACCTTTGCAGCCCTGAACGATAAATTCATTGACACTATGATATCAGTAGAAGGACTGAAGGTAGAATTTAATGCAACCCCTCTGTTCGAAGACGTCTCTTACGTAATCAACAAAAAAGACCGCATCGCCCTGGTGGGCAAGAATGGTGCGGGTAAGTCTACCATGCTCAAGATATTGGCCGGACTACAGCAGCCCACTTCCGGCGTCGTTGCCATTCCCCGCGAATGTACTATCGGTTACCTGCCACAGGTGATGATTCTCAGTGATAAGCGTACCGTGATGCAAGAGGCGGAACTGGCTTTCGAACACATCTTCGAAATGCAAGCAGACATCGAACGCATGAACCGGCAACTTGCCGAACGCACCGATTATGACAGCGAAGAATACCATAAACTCATCGACCGTTTCACTCATGAGAACGAACGTTTCCTGATGATGGGCGGCACCAACTTCCGTGCTGAAATAGAACGAACCCTGCAAGGTTTAGGTTTTAGCCGCGAAGACTTCGACCGCTCCACCAGTGAGTTTTCCGGTGGTTGGCGTATGCGTATCGAGCTTGCCAAACTCCTGCTTCGCCGTCCCGATGTGCTGTTGCTCGACGAACCTACCAACCACCTGGATATTGAGAGTATCCAATGGCTTGAAAATTTCCTTTCCATACGTGCCAATGCCGTGGTATTGGTGAGTCACGACCGTGCATTTCTCAATAATGTCACCACACGTACCATTGAAATTACTTGCGGACAGATTTACGACTACAAAGTGAAGTATGACGAATTTGTCGTACTGCGGAAGGAACGTCGTGAACAGCAACTCCGTGCCTATGAGAATCAGCAAAAACAGATAGAAGATACGGAAGCCTTTATCGAGCGCTTCCGCTATAAAGCCACGAAAGCCGTGCAGGTGCAGAGCCGCATCAAACAACTGGAAAAGATAGAACGCATCGAGGTAGACGAGGAAGACAACTCTGCATTGCGCCTGAAGTTTGCTTGCAGCAGCCGTAGCGGAAGTTACCCTGTCATCTGTGAGGATGTCCGGAAGGCCTATGGCGACCATGTCATCTTCCACGATGTCAACCTGACCATAAACCGTGGTGAGAAAGTGGCGTTCGTAGGTAAGAACGGTGAAGGTAAATCCACCCTGGTAAAGTGTATCATGGGAGAAATCACCGACTATACCGGTAAGCTCACCCTCGGTCATAATGTACAGATCGGTTACTTCGCTCAGAACCAGGCACAACTCCTGGATGAAAGCCTGACTGTATTTGATACCATCGACCGCGTAGCCGTAGGCGATATCCGCACGAAGATACGTGATATCCTCGGTGCCTTTATGTTCGGCGGTGAAGCTTCTGATAAGAAGGTGAAAGTGTTGTCCGGTGGAGAGCGTACCCGCCTCGCAATGATAAAACTCCTGCTGGAACCCGTGAACTTCCTGATACTGGACGAACCGACCAACCATCTTGATATGCGTTCGAAGGATGTGCTGAAAGATGCCATCCGCGAATTTGACGGTACAGTCATTTTAGTAAGCCACGACCGTGATTTCCTGGACGGACTTGCGACTAAAGTATATGAGTTCGGTGGTGGAATTGTGAAAGAACACCTCGGTGGCATCTACGACTTCCTGCAAAAGAAGCAGATAGAAAACCTGAACGAATTACAGAAAGCACCCGCACTTTCTACCTCACCTTCCGGTGGAAGAGAGAATACGGATACCGCCACTCAATCTTCCGGTGCCAAGCTTTCCTACGAAGAACAGAAGGAACTGAACAAGAAGCTCAAAAAACTAGAACGTCGCGTTGCTGACTGTGAATCGGAGATTGAACAGACCGAGTCTGCCATCGCCATTCTCGAAGCCCGAATGGCAACTCCTGAGGGAGCTTCGGATATGGCCCTTTACGAGCAGCATCAGAAACTGAAGCAACAGCTCGACTCTGTGATGGAAGAGTGGGATGCCGTCTCTACCGAACTGGAAGAAGCCAAGCGAGAACAATAAAACGATACGGTGAATGCCTTCTCCTTATCACTTTATCACGCTATCACTTTATAACATTATTTTATATCTTATGAAAGTAACTCATTATTTACCTTTAGCTGCAGCTTGCCTTATGATGGTGGGATGTGGTGCGGGCAAGCAGAAAGCTGAAATGACAGCCGGTATTCAGCTTGCCAATCTTGACACAACTGCCCTTCCGGGGAGTAGTTTCTATCAGTACGCCTGTGGCGGTTGGATTGAAAGCCATCCACTTTCACCTGAGTATTCACAGTACGGTTCTTTTACAGAACTTGCCGAGAATAATCGTAAGCAGATACAAGGTTTGATCGAAGAACTGGCTGCCACTCAGCACGAAGCAGGCAGTGTAGCACAAAAGGTAGGCGACCTCTACAAGATTGTTATGGACAGCGTGAAGCTGAACAAGGAAGGTGTTGCTCCTATCAAAGCCGACCTGGAACAAATTGCTTCCCTGAAAGATAAAGAAGCTGTTTATGCTTTGCTCGCCGATCTGCGCAAACAGGGCATCGGTGCTTACCTCGGCCTTTATGTAGCTGCCGACGAAATGAACAGTAACGAGAACGCCGTGCAGCTTTACCAAAGCGGCTTGAGTATGGGCGAACGCGATTACTATCTGGCTACTGATTCTTCTACTACCGCTATCCGTGATGCCTTCCGTACTCATGTACAGAAAATGTATCAGTTGGCCGGCTTTGATGAGGCTACTGCCAAGAAGGGTGTGGAAGTGGTTATGGACGTGGAAACACGCCTTGCCAAAGCTTTCCGTTCCCGTACCGAACTGCGTGACCCGCATGCCAACTACAATAAGATGAGCATGGAAGAGGTGAAGAAGAATTATCCTACTTTCAACTGGGACGCATACCTTTCAGGTCTTGGCCTGACAGATGTGAAGGAGATCATTGTCGGCCAACCCGCTTCGGTTGCTGAAGCTGCCAACATCCTGAATACCTTACCCGTCGATCAGCAAGCTCTTTATCTGCAATGGAAACTGATTGATTCAGCTGCCGGTTATTTGAATGATGAGATGGCTCAACAGAATTTCGACTTCTACGAACGTACCATGTCCGGAACGCAGGAAATGCAACCCCGTTGGAAGACTGCCGTTTCTGTGGTAAGTTCCGCACTGGGTGAAGCCGTAGGACAGATGTATGTAGAGAAATACTTCCCTGCTGCTGCCAAGGAACGTATGATATCTTTGGTGAAGAACCTTCAGACCAGCTTGGGCGAACGCATCAACAACCTTGCCTGGATGAGCGACGAAACCAAGAAGAAAGCACAGGAGAAACTGGCCACTTTCCACGTGAAGATCGGTTATCCTGATAAATGGAAAGACTACTCTACCTTGGAGATCAAAGACGATTCATATTGGAACAACATCAAACGTGCCAATCTTTGGGGATATGCCGAAATGGTTGCCAAAGCCGGTAAACCGGTGGATAAAGACGAGTGGTTGATGACTCCGCAAACCGTAAACGCTTATTACAACCCGACAACGAACGAAATCTGTTTCCCTGCCGGTATCCTGCAATATCCGTTCTTCGATATGAATGCTGACGACGCCTTCAATTACGGTGCAATCGGTGTTGTAATCGGTCATGAGATGACACACGGCTTCGACGACCAGGGGCGTCAGTACGACAAAGACGGTAATCTGAAAGATTGGTGGACGGAAGAAGATGCCAAGAACTTCGAGAAACGTGCCGATGTAATGGTTGCTTTCTTTGACAGCATCGAAGTTGCACCGGGGGTACATGCCAACGGTCGTATGACGCTGGGTGAGAACATTGCCGACCACGGAGGTTTGCAAGTATCTTACCAGGCATTCAAGAAGGCTACCGCTGCTGCTCCGCTGGAAGTAAAAGACGGTTTCACTCCCGAACAACGTTTCTTCCTGGCTTATGCCAATGTTTGGGCTAACAATACCCGTCCCGAAGCCATCCTGCAATTGACAAAGATTGACGTACACTCTTTGGGCAAATGGCGTGTAGACGCTGCATTGCCGCACATTGCAGCATGGTATGATGCATTTGGCATTACGGAGAAAGATCCGATGTATGTACCGGTAGAAGAACGTATCTCTATCTGGTAAGTTTTGCCATCGCTTTGGCACAGTTGTGCCATAAGGATGGCATAGTTTTGCCAAGGTGATGGCAAAACTGTGCCAAGACCGTGGCACAACTCTGGCACAGTGGAGTGGTTACCTCTCCGTTTAGCAAAAAAGAAAGAGAAAGGCAGTAAATCCTAGACAGGATTGCTGCCTTTTTTAATTATACCTAATTTATTGTGTTTGAGTATGTGTGCAAATAAACATTTTTAGTACCTTTGCACATCAAATACTTATATACGCAATTCCATGTCTGAAACAAAAAGAATTAAAACCGCTTTAGTATCGGTTTATCATAAGGAAGGTTTGGACGAAATCATCACCAAACTGCATGAAGAAGGAGTTGAGTTTCTGTCAACAGGCGGAACTCGTCAGTTTATAGAATCATTGGGTTATCCCTGTAAAGCAGTGGAAGACTTGACCACGTATCCCTCTATCCTGGGTGGACGTGTGAAGACCCTGCATCCGAAAGTGTTCGGTGGTATTCTCTGCCGTCGCGGACTGGAACAGGATATGCAACAGATAGAAAAATATGAAATTCCCGAAATAGACCTTGTTATCGTCGATTTGTATCCGTTTGAAGCTACCGTAGCTTCCGGTGCCGACGAGCCGACTATCATCGAGAAAATAGATATAGGCGGTATCTCACTGATCCGTGCTGCTGCCAAGAATTACAATGATGTGGTTATCATTGCTTCTCAGGCACAATACCAGCCGTTCCGCGATATGTTGATGGAACATGGAGCTACCACTTCGCTGGAAGAACGTCGTTGGTTTGCCAAAGAGGCGTTTTCCGTTTCTTCCCATTACGATTCAGCCATCTTCAACTACTTCGATGGCGAAGAAGGTTCTGCGTTCCGTTGCTCTGCCAATAATCAGAAGTCTTTGCGCTACGGCGAGAACCCGCACCAGAAGGGTTACTTCTACGGAAATCTGGAAGCTATGTTCGACCAGATTCACGGAAAGGAGATCTCTTACAACAATCTGCTCGATATCAATGCAGCCGTTGACTTGATCGATGAATTTGAAGAGACTACGTTTGCCGTATTGAAGCATAACAATGCTTGCGGTCTGGCTTCACGTCCCACGGTGCTCGAAGCATGGAACGATGCATTGGCCGGCGATCCTGTTTCTGCTTTCGGTGGTGTGCTCATCACAAACGGAGTGGTCGATAAGGAGGCTGCTGAGGAAATCAATAAAATCTTCTTTGAAGTAATTATTGCCCCTGATTACGATGTAGACGCATTGGAAATCCTGGGACAGAAGAAAAACCGTATTATTCTGGTTCGCAAGCCTGCCTCACTGCCTAAGAAGCAGTTCCGTTCTCTCCTGAATGGTGTATTGGTACAGGACCGCGACCTGAACATCGAGAAGCCTGAAGATTTGAAAACTGCAACCACGAAAACACCTACCGCACAGGAAATAGAAGACATGCTCTTTGCTAACAAGATTGTGAAGAACAGCAAGTCCAACGCTATCGTACTGGCTAAAGGCAAGCAATTGCTGGCAAGCGGTGTGGGACAGACTTCACGTGTGGATGCTTTGAAGCAGGCTATCGAAAAAGCTAAGAACTTCGGCTTCGACCTGAAAGGTGCCGTGATGGCATCCGACGCTTTTTTCCCCTTCCCTGATTGCGTGGAGATTGCCGGAAATGAAGGTGTGACCGCAGTTATTCAACCGGGTGGTTCCATCAAGGATCAGCTTTCGTTCGACTATTGCAACGAACATGGCATCGCGATGGTGACCACAGGAATTCGTCATTTCAAACACTAATATTAATGATGAATTATGAATGATGAATGATGAGTTAGTTGCGCCGAGCATGCTGTCATCTTCATAATTCATAATTTATAATTCATAATTAACAACATGGGATTATTCTCTTTTACGCAAGAAATAGCGATGGACCTTGGTACCGCCAATACCATTATCACAACCAATGGTAAGATTGTGGTGGATGAGCCTTCGGTGGTAGCTCTCGACCGTCGCACCGATAAGATGATTGCCGTGGGTGATAAGGCAAAGATGATGCACGAAAAGACCCACGAAAACATACGTACCATCCGTCCGCTTCGTGACGGTGTAATTGCCGACTTCTATGCTTGCGAGCAGATGATACGCGGTTTGATAAAGATGGTGAATAATCGTAACCGTCTGTTTTCTCCTTCGCTCCGTATGGTTATCGGTGTCCCCTCAGGTAGTACTGAAGTGGAGCTGCGTGCCGTGCGCGACTCTGCCGAACATGCCGGCGGACGTGACGTCTACCTGATTTTCGAACCTATGGCTGCTGCTATCGGTATCGGTATCGATGTGGAGGCTCCGGAAGGAAATATGATTGTGGATATAGGTGGTGGTTCTACGGAAATTGCCGTTATCTCCTTGGGTGGTATTGTAGCCAATAACTCCATCCGCATTGCGGGTGATGACTTGACTGCTGATATTCAGGAGTATATGAGCCGTCAACACAATGTGAAGGTCAGCGAGCGTATGGCCGAGCGTATTAAAATCAATGTAGGTGCTGCCTTGACCGAACTGGGTGAGGATGCTCCGGAAGATTATATCGTTCATGGTCCGAACCGTATCACGGCTCTGCCTATGGAAGTGCCTGTATGCTACCAGGAAGTAGCGCACTGTCTGGAGAAATCAATTTCAAAGATTGAAACAGCTATCTTGAATGCATTGGAAAATACGCCTCCCGAATTGTATGCCGATATCGTGCACAACGGTATTTATCTGGCAGGTGGTGGTGCATTGCTCCGTGGACTCGATAAGCGTTTAACTGATAAGATAAACATTCCGTTCCACATTGCCGAAGATCCCCTGCACGCTGTTGCCAAAGGTACGGGTGTGGCGCTGAAGAATGTGGATCGTTTCTCATTCTTGATGCGGTAATAAAGGCATATGCGAAATTTACTGAACTTTCTTATTAAATACAACTACTGGTTCCTCTTTCTACTGTTAGAGGCAGCCAGTTTTGTTTTATTGTTCCGCTTCAATTACTATCAGCAGAGTGTGTTTTTCACATCGGCCAATAGTGTGGCGGGGAAAGTTTACGATGTTTCGGGAACTATAACTTCTTATTTCCATCTGAAATCTGTCAATGAGGACTTGCTCGACCGTAATATGTGGCTGGAGCAACGAGTGGCATTCCTGGAGAAAACATTGAATAATAAAGGAATGGACTCTGTGCGGCTCTATAGTCTGGAACGGCTTGACCCGGAAGAATACCAAATATTCAAGGCGAATGTCATCAAAAACAGTTTGAACCGGGTGGATAACTATATTACACTTGATGAAGGCTCGTCTGCAGGTATCCGTCCGGAAATGGGCGTGGTAGATGCTAATGGAGTAGTGGGCATTGTCTATAAAACTTCTCCGCATTACTCTACCGTTATTCCGTTGCTGAACAGTAAATCGAGCATCAGTTGTAAGATTGTAGGCAGCGAGTATTTTGGCTATTTGAAGTGGGAATATGGAGATTCTCGCTTTGCATATCTGAAGGATTTACCTCGCCATGCAGAGTTCAACTTGGGTGATACGGTGGTGACAAGTGGTTATTCTACAGTATTCCCAGCAGGAGTCATGGTGGGAACGGTGGATGATATGTCCGACTCTCACGACGGTCTCTCTTATCTATTGAAGATAAAACTGGCTACGGACTTCGGTAAGGTGAGCAATGTGCGGGTAATTGCCCGTACCGGACAAGAGGAGCAGAAAGCGCTGGAGAAGGAAGAGGAGAAGTGATAGAGTGATAAGGTGATAGGAGTGATAAATGATAGGGGAGTAACCTCAATCGTAAATCGTAAATTGTAAAATTGTAAATCAAATTGGTTCTCAATTATCTGCATAAAATAGGTTGGTTTATCGGTTTGGTACTATTGCAGGTACTGATACTGAATAATGTGCATATTGCCGGATATGCCACTCCTTTTCTATATATCTATCTCATACTGAAATTCGAGTCGGAAATGCCGCGGAATGCTTTGATGCTGTGGGCGTTTTTTCTGGGACTGACGGTGGATATCTTTTCGGATACACCAGGTATGAATGCTGCGGCTACGGTGGCTTTGGCTTTTTTACGCCCTACTTTCCTGCGTCTGTTTGTACCGCGGGATACGTTCGAAAATATAGTTCCTTCGATCAAATCGATGGGGATTGTTCCTTTCCTGAAGTATTTGGTTGTTAGCGTTTTTATTCATCATGCAATATTACTTACCATAGAATTCTTTTCGTTCGCACATATCGGAACGTTGCTGCTGAGAATTGTGGCAAGTACGTTGCTGACTGTAACCTGTATCATGGCTATAGAAGGAGTGAAGAAGAAGTAAGATGGCAAAAGATTATACACTCGAAAAGCGGAAATTAGTGATAGGTGGGGTAGCAATTGTGATTGTTATCATTTATATCATGCGTCTTTTTGTGTTGCAGATCATGACTGATACTTACAAGAAGAACGCAGATAGTAATGCTTTCCTCAATAAAATCCAGTATCCTTCGCGCGGTGCGATTTATGACCGTAATGGAAAGTTACTGGTGTTCAATCAACCTGCGTATGATATCACATTCGTGCCGCGAGAGGTGACGGAACTGGATACTCTCGATTTTTGCCGCACACTGAATATTACGAAAGAACAGTTGCTGAAGCGAATGAAAGATGTGAAGAACCGCTGGATGAATCCCGGTTATTCCAGATATACGCATCAGGTGTTTATGACGCAGCTCTCGGCGGAAGAGTGCGGTGTATTCCAGGAAAAACTCTTTAAATTCCCGGGTTTTTATATTCAGAGGCGTACTATCCGGCAATACACTTATAATTCTGCTGGACATGCTTTGGGATATCGGTGAGGTTTCAATGAGAGATATTGAGGCTGACGACTATTACATTCGCGGTGATTATGTGGGTAAGCAAGGTATAGAAAAGTCATACGAGAAATACCTGCGTGGCGAAAAAGGAGTAGAGGTTTTGCTTCGTGATGCGCATGGACGTATTCAGGGCCACTATATGGATGGGAAACTGGATCGACCATCCATACCGGGTAAGAACCTGAAATTAGGGTTGGATATTGATTTGCAGATGTTGGGTGAGCGTCTGATGAAGAATAAAATCGGTGCAATTGTGGCTATTGAGCCGGAAACGGGGGAGATCCTTTGTTTGGTATCTGCTCCGAATTTTGATCCGCACTTGATGATTGGCCGCCAACGTGGTAAAAATCATAATATGCTACAGAGAGATAAGCAGAAACCTTTGCTGAATCGTGCTATTATGGGTGTTTATCCTCCGGGGTCTACTTTTAAAACAGCGCAGGCGCTGACATTCTTACAGGAAGGTATCATACAGCCATCCACATCGTTTCCTTGTTCTCACGGATTCATTTATGGAGGTCTGCGTGTGGGATGTCACGGGCATGGATCACCTCTTCCGCTGATACCTGCTATTGCCACTTCGTGTAATGCTTATTTCTGTTGGGGGCTTTATCGCATGTTTGGTGATAAGAAATACGGTTCACCACAGAATGCGCTTACTGTATGGAAAGATCACATGGTTTCTCAAGGATTTGGTTATAAGCTGGGAACGGACTTGCCGGGTGAGAAACGCGGATTTATTCCCAATGCGGGTGTTTATGATAAGGCCTATCGTGGATCATGGAATGGATTGACGGTAATCAGTATTTCTATCGGTCAGGGTGAAGTTTTAAGTACACCTTTGCAAATGGCAAATTTAGCGGCTACCATCGCTAATCGTGGTTATTTTGTGACTCCGCATATTGTGAAGGATATTCAGGACGCAGAATTGGACAGTATCTACCGGGAACGTCGTTACACTTCTATCGACCGCTCTTATTATGAAGAAATTGTAGAAGGTATGCGGGCTGCCGTTACGGGAGTTACTGGAAGTGCTACTTGCCGTATAGCCGGAACCATACTGCCGGGTGTAGAAGTCTGTGGAAAGACGGGTACGGCACAGAATCGCGGACATGACCACTCTGCATTTATAGGTTTTGCCCCAATGGATAAGCCGAAGATCGCAATTGCTGTTTATGTGGAGAATGGTGGTTGGGGGGCAACCTACGGAGTACCTTATGGTGCTTTAATGATGGAACAGTATTTGAATGGAAAACTTTCGCCTGCCAGCGAAGAAAGAGCGGAAGAAATGAGTAATCGTGTGATAATGTATGGTGACGAGGAGAGATAGTATATGGAAATCACTGGATTGGGTGACGATCTGTGTTTACTTGATTCTGATTGTATTCGGTTGGTTTAGCGTTTGCGGGGCAAGCTATGATTATGGCGACCGTGACTTCTGGGATTTCTCCACTCGTGCAGGTAAGCAACTGGTTTGGATTATCTGCTCTTTCGGATTAGGGTTTGTGCTGTTGATGCTTGAAGATGATATTTATGATATGTTTGCCTATCTGATTTATATAGCACTTGCCATCTTACTTGTGGTCACTATCTTTATAGCCCCTGATACGAAGGGGTCGAGGTCGTGGCTGGTCATGGGGCCGGTAAGTTTGCAGCCGGCTGAGTTTGCCAAGTTTGCTACGGCGCTGGCTCTTGCCAAGTATATGAATTCCTATTCGTTCACCATGAAGAACTGGAAGAATATCCTGATGATGGTTTTCCTTATTCTGTTTCCGATGATACTTATTATCTTGCAGCGGGAGACTGGCTCAGCGTTGGTATATATTGCTTTCTTTTTGGTTCTGTATCGGGAGGGGATGCCGGGTGTGGTACTGTTTTCCGGAGTGTGCGCGGTCGTTTATTTTGTGGTAGGTATTCGTTTTGATCAGGTGTTTATTGCCGATACGCCGACGCCGATAGGGGAGTTTGCTGTACTTTCGATGGTCTTGCTGTCTGCGGCAGGAATGGTGTGGGTTTATAAGAAGAAATGGGAACCGGTACGCAATATATTGTTAGTTTCCATTGG
>OFFJ01002485.1_pt1 | contig 11691 bp, 13 predicted proteins | sample 1521261 | NCBI WGS metagenome assembly OFFJ01 (sample SAMEA3504122, study PRJEB24116) | mouse gut metagenome | biome: mouse gut; feature: mouse-associated habitat; material: faeces | place: Denmark | collected 2011 | reverse complement strand
CGGAAACCAGCATCATTATGGGGCTGGACATCGGCGGGGACGACTACATCACAAAGCCCTTCAAGCTGGCGGTCCTCATGTCCCGAATCAACGCCATTCTCCGCAGAAGCCAGCATTTTAAGCAAACACCTGGGGAACTGTCCTCCAACGGAATCACCCTCCAACTGCTGGAGGGCCGGGCCTATAAAAGCGGCGCGCCGCTGGAGCTGACGGCGGCGGAGTACAAGCTGCTCCGGTTTTTCATGGAGCAGCCTGACATCATTCTCTCTACGGAGCAGATCATGGGTAAGCTGTGGGACTGCGACGGGAATTTTGTGGACAGCAATACGCTGGCGGTCTACATCCGCCGTCTGCGGGCAAAAATCGAGGACGACCCCACCAAGCCAACACGGATTGTCACCGTCCGTCGCATGGGATATAAATGGAGCGCGGGAGGCGGAGCGGAATGAATTGGCTGGTGTTGCTGCTCTCCTGTGCCCTGTGCGGTATGACGATTGCTTTTGGGCTCACAGTCCGTCGTCTGCGGGAGCAGGAGCGGAGCATGGAGGAGGCCGCCCACCGAATCGCGGAGTATATTTTGGACCAGCGGAAGGGCGGCATTGAGTGTAACGAGGAAGGGGCCATGTACCACCTGTTCCATGAGGTTAACTCTCTGGTGACAATCGCGGACGCTCACGCTGACAGTGAACGGCAGGCCAAGGAATTTCTGCGAGACACGATTTCGGACATCTCCCACCAGCTCAAAACGCCCATCGCCGCGCTGAACATTTACAACGGCATTCTCCAGCAGGAGGCGGCGGACACCGCCACCGTCCAGGAGTTCACGGCTCTCTCGGAGCAGGAGCTGGACCGAATCGAATCGTTGGTGCAGAGCCTGTTAAAGATGGCTCGGCTGGACGCGGGGGCCATCACCCTGGAGCAGTCGCCGGAAAATCTTTCGGAGCTGCTGGAGCATATCAGAGGGCAGTATTCTTTCCGGGCGGAACAGGAGGGGAAGGAGATCGACCTGGAGGGGGATGAGCAGGCCATCCTCCTATGTGACCGGACATGGCTGACCGAAGCTATTGGAAACCTTGTCAAAAACGCTCTGGACCATACGGAACAAGGAGATCGTATTCTGGTCCGGTGGCAGCAGTCCCCATGCCTGACGCAGATCACGGTAGAGGATACGGGCAGCGGCATCCATCCGGAGGACCTATACCATATCTTCAAGCGGTTTTACCGCAGCCGGTTTTCCAAGGACACCCAGGGCATCGGTTTGGGTCTGCCGCTGGCGAAATCAATCATTGAGGCCCACCGTGGCAGTATTGAGGTCCACAGTGAGCTGGGGCATGGAACGACCTTTATCATCAATTTTCCGATTAAAATGGGATGACACTACGGGCTGGCCAAGAGAGCCGGCCCGTCGCTCTAATATTGAATTATGACAAAATTGTCATCTGCAATTCATCTGAGAGTAAGGTTTGGGTGCTATGATGTTCATACAGTCCAATGACGAAAGGAGTATGTGACTTATGGACTTGTTGCGAGTAGAACACATCTGCAAAACCTATGGCAGCGGCGAGGCGGCGGTACACGCCTTGAAGGATGTTACCTTCTCCGTTCCCAAGGGAGAGTTTGTCGCCATTGTTGGTGAATCCGGTTCAGGCAAAAGCACCCTACTGAACATGATCGGCGCTCTGGATACGCCCACCTCCGGCGAGGTTTTCATCAACGAGAAGAATACCTTTGCCATGAAGGAAAAGGCCCTCACCATTTTCCGTCGCAGGAACATCGGCTTTATCTTCCAGGCGTTCAACCTGATCCCGGAGCTGTCCGTGGAGCAGAACATCATCTTTCCTGTCCTGCTGGACCACCAGCAGCCTAACAAGCGGTATCTGAATGAACTGCTGGAAGTTTTGGGACTGGCGGAACGCCACGCCCATCTGCCCAGCCAACTCTCCGGCGGACAGCAGCAGCGGGTAGCCATCGGGCGGGCGCTGATGACCCGGCCCGCCCTGGTGCTGGCAGACGAACCCACCGGCAACCTGGATTCCCAAAACAGCAGCGAGGTCCTGGCCTTGCTGAAGGAAACTGCCCGGAAGTACGAGCAGACGGTCATTATGATTACCCACAACCCCGCCATCGCTCACACAGCGGACCGGATTTTCCAAGTGTCCGACGGGGTACTGACGGACCTTGGGGGGTGCCGGGAATGAAGAGCTATTTGAGCCTGATCCCCATCTCCGCCAAGGTGCGGCGGCGGCAAAACCGGATGACAATTTTCTGTATTATCATTTCGGTGTTGCTTGTGACAACAATTTTCAGCGTGGCAGATATGTTCCTTCGGACAAAGAGCGATGAATTGCAGGATAAACACGGTAATTGGCATATCCAGTTAGAAAATATCTCCCAGAGCGTCGGAGACGAAATCAGCGGCCGTTCCGATGTTATAGCCGTCGGTTGGTCGGAAGTGTTCAATTCAGACGCGGAGCAGCCGTACTACATTGGAGAGAAAAGAGCTGCTTTATGCGGCGCTGACAGTATCTATCTGAACCAGCTTTCCAATGCCCTTGAAGAAGGAAATTCTCCACAGCGCGATAACGAAGTCATGCTTAGCTCCAACGCAAAGCTCGCTTTGGATGTGCAGATCGGGGACAGCGTAACAATCAAGACCCCTGCGGGGACTGCCGGCTTTACCATAGCGGGTTTTGGGTCGGATGACCGGGAATATTATCAGGGACAGACGTATCTGGTTGCTGTGTATATGACGCGGACAGCGTTCGCTTCGCTCATGGAACAAAACGGTATTTCGCTTAACCCAACCTGTTATATTCAGTTTCAAAATGCGTCAAAGGCTTCCAGAGCAATTACGGAAATAAAAGAACAATATGATCTGCCAGAGGGAAGCGTTTCTGAAAATACCGCAATCATGGGTATGGCAGGGCAAAGCAATAATGATTCTGTAAGCAACATTTATGGTCTGGCAGCAATTTTGTTTGTTTTGGTGCTGCTGGCCGGTGTGTTGATGATTTCCGGAAGCATGAGCAGCAATGTGGCCCAACGGACAAAATTTTTTGGTATGATGCGCTGCATTGGTGCAAGCCGTAGGCAGATCATCCGCTATGTGCGTCTGGAGGCATTAAACTGGTGCAAAACGGCTGTGCCTGTTGGATTGCTCTTAGGTACGGCAATCAGTTGGAGCATTTGCGCGGTACTGCGCTATGGAATTGGCGGTGAATTTCAAACAATGTCTGTGCTTGCCCTGAGTCCGGTGGGCTTGATGAGCGGAGCATTGGTTGGAATTGTTACGGTCCTTCTGGCGGCGCAATCTCCGGCGAAACGCGCGGCTAAAGTTTCTCCCATGGCGGCAGTTTCCGGCAGCTCAGATACGACACCCTCTATACGGCATACGATGCGGCTGAATTTTGGCAGGGTTGAAAAGGCTTTAGGGGTTCACCACGCAATCGCATCCAAGAAAAACTGGTTTTTGATGACAGCCAGCTTTTCTCTTAGTATAATCCTGTTCCTTTGCTTCACGGTAGGGCTGGATTTTGGACACGCGCTGATGCCGTCGCTGCGGTCATGGCAGCCAGATATTACTCTGACAGGCTATGCAAACGAACCTGTGTTAAGTCAAAGTTTAAGCGATACCGTTCGCTCTGTTTCTGGTGTAGACCATATCTTTGGCAGCACATATATAGGGAATGTTTCTGCTTCTTCTTCACGGCAGGGAATTGACCATGTGAATATAACATCATACAGTGACTATTTGTTGGACAATGCAAAGGATAGCCTTGTGCAAGGGGATTTATCAGAAATTTACGGAGATAGCAATAAAGTCATGACGGTTTCAAATAAGGATAATCCGCTCAAGGTTGGAGATACCATTCAGATCGCGGGGCAGGAGGTTGAAATTGTCTGTGCCTTATCTGGTGGATTGTATCCCAGCGAATATAGCGTTATTTGTTCACAGGAAACCCTCTCCCGGCTTACAGGAGAACAGAATTACAGCATGATCGGAGTGCAGTTGGGCAAAGATGCTGCGGATGATACTGTAAAGCAAATCAGTGACCTTGCTGAAAGCAATGTTATTTTTACGGATCAACGTGAAAGCAACCGGCAAGACCGTGCAACCTATTTGGCGTCCGTTTTTATTGTATATAGTTTCCTGGCGATTATTGCCATGATTACCCTGTTCAACATTGTGAACTGCATTTCCATGAGCGTAACAGCCCGGACAAAACAGTATGGTGCTATGCGGGCGGTTGGTATGGACGGCGATCAGCTTACACAGATGATTGCCGCAGAAGCCTTCACTTATTCTGTTTCCGGTCTTGTAATCGGTGGAGGCATAGGAGTTGCTCTCAGTCGTTTCCTGTATATCAAGCTGCTTACGCGGTATTTTGGAACCCCGTGGAATTTGCCAATAAAGCTGCTTGCCATTATTATTGCATTTTCCAGCGTTGCCGCGATTGTCGCGATTCATGCCCCAGCAAAACGGATGCGGAATATGGCGGTGACGGAGACCATAAACGAGCTATGACCACCGGCTTTGAAAAAATACCGGCTGTGCGGCGGTGTAACCAAGCCGCCGTACAGCACGGTTTTACTGTCCCTGTGGGTTGCGGTAAATGCTGCACAGAGCCAGAGATGTGACAAAAGGAGGGAGAACGCCGCTATGCTGCAAATCGCATTTTTTCTGCTGAGCATTTCAATCTGCGTTTTTTCCTGGATTATGATACATGACCCAAGGACATTGTGGAGCGGCATTTCACTGCTGGGGATGCTGCTCTGTTCGGCAGTTACGATGTTTTTTCTCCTGTCGGAGTACGCAAACTGGTTGGCTGAACACGAACTTCTGATGAATATTCTGGTGGCCCTGCTGTTACTGACGGCGGGCTGTGTTCTCATGTTTCCGGTCATTTTGATTGTTACACTTTTTGTTGAGGGAATCAAGGTAATCCGGCATGAGGGCCTGAGGCCGTCCAATTTGCTGACTATGCTGTTTTCTGTTTTGCTGTACCTCTATCTGGCCGTCTGGCCTGTGGCCGGCGGTCTGGAGAAGGGACGGCTTGGCACCAAGCTCTATCTGTTTGTCAGTCTCTCCGCTGCTTATATGCTGTCCCTGATGGCCATCTATTTGCTCTCTGCGGCATTAAATCTGCTCCATTGGAAAAAGCGTCGGGGAGCGGACTATATTGTTGTCTTGGGAGCCGGAGTGATCGGCACCAGGGTCACGCCGCTGCTTGCCGCCCGGATTGAAAGAGGAATTGAATTACTGCACAGCAATCCTGGCGCGGTACTGATTATGTCCGGCGGACAGGGCCCGGGCGAGGACATTGCCGAGGGTGAGGCTATGGCGAGGTATGCGGAAGAAAAGGGAGTGGGTATAGAGAAGATTATCGTAGAAGGTAGATCAAAATCAACCGAGGAAAATTTGCTGTTTTCGAGTGGGCTAATGGAAAAAGACCGGCCCAAGGTCGTAGTCGTAACAACATCGTATCATGTGTTTCGGGCGCTGCTCCTGGCAAAACAACAGGGACTGAAATGTGTGGGGTTTGGGGCAAAGACAAAATGGTATTTCACATTGAACGCTTTGATTCGTGAGTTTATTGGGTATTTGAGCCTAACTTGGAAACAGCACACTGTTATGGCTGCCCTAATTTTTATTGTAATTACAGTAGCTATATAAAATTTCAGCCCTAAAAAGACAGTACGCCTCTTGAAATATAGCGTAAAAGTACTTGGATTTTTCCGTGCTTATTTTGCAAAATTTTCAAGTATTTCTTGTGATAATTTACCCTTGACAAAAGCTCTCTGAAGATAACGCAAATGGTAAACTTTCTGACAGCAGATTTCAAATGCTCTCTGACGATTACGAACAGGAACAGGAAGAACTGCGGGAAAAGCTGTTGCAACTGAATGAGGAACTTAACCGACAGGAAGAACAGGCAGAGAACATTGAACGGTTCATCAGCAAGGTGCATGAGTATCTCGACATGGACGAACTGACACCAGCCGTACTGAATGACATGGTGAAAGCAGTTTACGTCCATATGCCGGAAACTTCAAACGGACACAGGGAACAGCAGATTGACATATCCTATGACCTTGTGGGAATACTCCCCGCGTCCTTGTTGAACGACTTACAAAACGGGGAAACGGCATAGCCAACGCTACGCCGTTTCCAAAAAACAAATCTAATACTGTCTTACGAGTATCTAACTTATGTTAGCGGGATGTTCAGCTCCCTGATTCTCCATTACGGTTTGGAATACAGTTACACCCTGACCTTCGACATGACTACTGACAATCTCAACGGCTTTACCGTGGAATGCGAATACAACGTGGATTGGAGCGGTTAGGGAAAAAATCCCATATGGCAGTTATCTTGACATGGGAATGGCAGTTGCTTACGCTGACTGTCAGACTTTCAGTCAGGTTGGGATATTAGAATACTTCAGATATTAAGTAGGGCGATGACAGTTATGCCTGCCATCGCCCTGCTTTCATAATAGAAAATCCAAGATCATCTCAACTCCACATCCAACACGGTTTATTATTTTCAGTGTGCCTCCATGCGCCTCCACAATCTGCCGTACCAGCAGAAGGCCCAGCCCGTGGCGCAAATCAAGCCGTTCATCGGTACTTTCCATATAATGTGGCTTTTCTTCCAAACCTCATATTTTAATGTCTCAATCAAAATATCCTATTGACTATATGCCCTTGTTCGGCTATAATGTACTTGTACGATAAGTACACATCAGAACAAAGGAGGAGGCATTGTGGAGATCATCATAAGCAGTAATACCAGCAAGCCGATTTACGAGCAGATAACTTCACAGATAAAGGCCAAGATCATGAGCGGCGAATTACATACTGGCGATCCTATTCCCTCTATGAGAGCGTTGGCAAAGTCCATTCATGTAAGCGTTATCACCGTTCAAAAAGCGTATGAGGATTTACAAAGGGATGGCTTTATTGAGACAACAGTAGGCCGTGGCAGTTTTGTATCAGCGCAGAATAAAGACTTTTATCAAGAAGAACAACAGCGATTGGCGGAAGAACATTTACAAGAAGCCGCCGATATTGGCCGAACAAGTGGGATACCCTTAGAGAAACTGATTGAACTTCTAACTATGTTTTATCAAGAGGAGGAATAACTATGGATGCTATTTTGCAGGTAGAGAATTTGACAAAGCACTACCCTGATTTTACATTAGACCATGTTTCGTTTTCTGTTCCTAAAGGTACAATAATGGGATTGATTGGTGAGAACGGAGCAGGTAAAAGTACAACAATCAATGCAATTCTTGATCTCATCCATAAGGACGACGGCACGGTTACTTTTTGGGGACAAGAGTTATCTTCAGCGAAACAGCTCAAAGAGGACATTGGCGTTGTATTTGATGGCATCAATTTCTATGAAACCCTGACCCCTGCTAAAGTTGGAAAAATTGCAAGGGCAGCATATAGTCAGTGGGATAATCATTTGTACCAGGACTATTTGAAACGATTTCAACTTCCTTTGGATAAAGAGTTCAAACAAATGTCCAAGGGCATGAAAGTAAAACTGTGCATCGCCGTTGCCCTCTCCCACAACCCCAAATTGCTGATTTTGGACGAAGCTACCAGCGGTCTCGATCCGGTTATGCGGGATGACATACTGGATGTATTTCTGGAATTTGTGCAGGACGAAAATCACTCTATTATGATGTCCTCCCACATTACAACCGACCTGGAGAAAGTTGCCGACTATATTACCTTCATCCACCAGGGCAAAGTTATTTTCAACAAAAAGAAAGATGACCTGCGCTATCATTACGGTATTGTCCGATGCGGGGCTGCTACTTTCGATCAGATCGACAAGCAAGAAATCCTTGCCTACCGCAAAGAGGATTATCAGTGGAATGTGCTTGTAGCTGACAAAGAAAAAGCTAAGAAAAAATACAAAAATGCAGTAGTAGACGATGCAACGATTGATGATATTTTGCTGTTGTATGTGAAAGGAGTGCAGACCAAATGAGAAGTCTTATTTTGAAAGATTTGTATAATATCGGACACAATGCGAAATCCATGCTGTTTATGCTGGCGGTACTCGCGGTTGTCCTTATCCCCACATCTGGTGCGCCTGCATATATCATTGTAAGCGCTATTTTGTGTAGCATGATGATTGTAACGACCTTTACTTTTGATGACAATTCCAAGTGGACACGATATGCCATGATAATGCCATTATCGAAGAAAAATTTGGTCGCAGGAAAATATGTTGTAATGGCAATCTTCTGTGTGATTGGAAGCCTGTTTGGATTGATAGTCAGCATGATCGCAGGGCTTGCTCTAAGAAAAATGACTTTTGACATTGAAGGGATCATAGAGCTACTCGTTTTGGCACTGGTGGCATTAGCTCTGTCCCTTGTCTCCGGCAGTATGTCAATTCCGCTTGTGTTCAAATTCGGAGCGGAAAAAGCCCGTGTGTTGCTGGTAGTATCTATTTTCGTCCCATTGGCTGTTTGCTTTGGACTTTACCAAGTCCTTGTTTTGCTGGGAATTGAACTGACAGAGCAGCTTATCTTTATTTTGTTGTGCTGTTCCCCCGTTTTCGCTTTGGTTTGGTGCTATTTGATGTATTGTATCTGCTGCCGAATTTTTGAAAAGCAAGAACTTTGATATGGAGGTATTTTTATGAAGGATAAAAGATTTGAAATTGTCGAAACAGAAGGAACTGCGAAAGGCATTTTCGTTATTGTCGATAGAAAAACCGGCGTCAATTATCTGGCGACAAAATTCGGAGCTGCCGGAGGGGTATGCCCGTTAATCGACAAAGACGGCAAGCCGATTATTACTAAAGACTGAAACGCCGCAAGGGATGTCCAGGCATAGAACTGGATTTTGTGACTGATTAGCGGTAACAAAATAAGAGAGGGTATGAATTGATGGCATGGGATATAGCGGTCAAAACAAAGGTATATCACTTGTTAGCCAACGAGATTTTCTTTCGGATTTATAATGGTACTTATCCACTAGGAGTGAAACTTTCCTCATTTCCTGTTTTTGCAAAAGAAGTTGGGAGCAGTCCTGAAACTGTTAGAAAAGCTATATCTGAACTACAGAAGCACGGTATTGTAGAAAGAAACCGTTTGGGCTTTTTTGTCACATCCAACCACGAGAAAGTATTGGAATACCGGGATAGTTACCTCGCCGCTGTTGAACAGAGATACTTTGAAGCAAAGCAAAAGGTAGAGGAAACTGTTTTAGAAATCAATCAAGGGCAATTCTAACTGTGCGTTGGTCCAACTTGGCCCGAAGTCCATATAAGGCCATATCTGTTGCACTATCCCTGTTCTTTACAGGCTTTCCAAGTATATTCCGTAATGTGTCCTTTTTGAAATTCACGCCCATGATTCAACTAAGCTCAATTACAGCAAGCTCGTTTTCAGTTGAGTATCTAATTACTGCCATTTTATCATTGTGTTTCTTAGGGCTTTGCCTTGGAGGAAGTGTATTGAAAATCAATCGAGATCAATTTTAGCTATGCTTCGGGCCAAGTTGGGGGCGTTGACAAATTAGGAGCAAAAGCGCCCGGACTATGAAATAAGTGTTGGAAATTGCGGACAAGATCATTGGCATCTGCCAGGAGCCGCTTTGCTTTGAAACAATCCTGCAAAAGCTCTTTTCAGACTACGAGCTGACCATGAATTATGAACAGTATTTCTGGTGGGCAGTACCGTCCGCTCCTATCTACCATGGCTGAAGGGATAGCAGCATCACAGAGAAATCGGGATTTTTCTATGAAATACAGAGGGAAATATAAATTAGAGCGTTTAAGATGGTCTGATTATTTCATGTCAACAAAATACAACAGGAGATGATTTTTATGTTTGGATTTGGGAAAAAAGAAGTGAAATCCCCGGATGAGCGGTTGGCCGATCTCCAGAGGAAAAAGGACTGGGCTGGGGTGTCCAGAACCTATTACGAGCTGGGCGTGACCGCTATGGATGCGGGCAATCTACATAAGGCCCATCTGTGGCTTCACCGGGCGGACACTATTTACAGTGCTGACGACAATATCTATGATAAGGTGGGGGAGAAACTGATGGACGACTGCTCCGACCGTATTGGACGGCTGGAGGATGAGGACGGATTTTTCTACAACGCCATTCCCGCCGAAATTGAGACCAGGGCGGAGGAACTGAGCGACCCCCAAGTCCGGGTGTGGGGTCTGTTGTCCATTGCCCGGCTGGTGCGGCTGGGGGAGCGGCTGGCCAAGCTGCCGGGCTGTGAGGTGCTGGGTCAGCTGGACTGGGCGGTGGATATGATGCTTCACTCCCTCCAGACCCCGCCCTCTCAGGAGGCTTACCAGCGCCTGATGGATATGTGCAACGCCCTCTATGAGCTCAACGGCAAGCCAGTCTATTACAGCGGCGAGATCGAGATCCCGGGCAAGGCCCCCTTCCAGCTGTTCGACCTGAACGGCTTGTTTGGGGTGGAGCAGGAGCTGAACGGCTATACCGATAGCCACCTGCGGCTGCTGGCCGCTCTGAGCCAGGGCATGGAGGAGCTGCCCCTCATGTCCAAGGAGGAGGCCGCCGGGCGCATTCTTGACATCGCAATGGGGCTTATGGTAAAATAAATTATAAAATTAAAGGAGGGCAACCACATGGGAGAGACAGATAAACAATTTGGCGGGTTTCTTCGTATGCTGATTGCTCGAATGAAGAAGGCAATCGAGGCGAGCAAGGCTGGAAACCAGCAGGAGGCTTTGGAGTTAATGCAGGATATTATGACTGACCTGCAAAACACGTTGGAGGATTAGTCAACGAAGGAGGTCTTTTCAAATGAATATGCAGGAAACTTCCAGACTTATCATGGGACTGCGGTCCGCCGGATGGGACGAGAAGAAAATCAACGACTTTATCCTCTACATCGAGAGCGGCGAGGAACAGTATAAGCCAACAAAATCTGAAACGTAAAAGGAGAGGGACGCCCCTCTCCTTTTTTTCGCCGCTTGTCCCATAAATTTTGGAAATCTATCTAATGTAGGGCAAGGGCTCTGCCCTTGCCTCCCCAATCCCGTTTTATCCCCTTACGGGGACCGGCAGGGGCAGCTGGGCAAGGATCGGCAGGGGCAGAACCCCTGCCCTACATGGCGTACCAAGCCGTATTTCCAGAGGCCTTCTCAATTTGGGCGTGGACTGTTCATCTATTTTGGGGCGGTTCCGTCCAGAAAATCCCGGAGCCAGTCCAGAAAGTCCAGGCCGTTGCCGTAGGGGGCGATACCCACATCCGTCATGTCCCACACCTCGCCCTTGGCACCGCCGCAGACGATGAGCCGGTAGGACTGCCCGCAGCCCCGGTCCACCAGCTCAATCTGCCCGTTTGTGGTGGCGGCGGCAATTTTCCGGCCGGTGGCGGAGTCGTCGTCCTCCCAGACCCAGGCCTCCCGGTGGGAGAACCGCTTTTTGATCCCCTCCGGGTCATAAATTACCTCCGACAGGGGCGGGAACTTGTAGAGGAAGGAGTCAAGCTTCACCTGGAAGCCGTCGCCGATTTGGGTGAGGAAGGCCGCATATTCCTTGGGCAGCTTCACGCCGGTTTTCTCCTGAAAGGCGGTGATGTCCGTCCGTTTCAGGGGAGGCCCAGGGGTGACGCCCAGCTTCTCCAGCCGTTCCCGGACCTCCTCAATGGCGGGCTTGATCTCCCCCGCGG
>OFFJ01002484.1_pt1 | contig 11693 bp, 7 predicted proteins | sample 1521261 | NCBI WGS metagenome assembly OFFJ01 (sample SAMEA3504122, study PRJEB24116) | mouse gut metagenome | biome: mouse gut; feature: mouse-associated habitat; material: faeces | place: Denmark | collected 2011 | reverse complement strand
CCAGCCGGCAAACAGGAAAGGCTCGGAGGCTTCATTTGCCTTTATACTCTCTTTTGCCCAAACAGCCCCTTCGGCTGTTGCCGGACCTAATTCATCCGGTTTCGAAAAAGAGGTAAACCACAGATTGGAATTGGATTGGCCGGGACCTTCTATATTTCCTTTTGCCTTACGTTTATTCAGAAATTCTTTCTGAGCCGAGTCATCACATCCGAAAACGAGCTGATCGTTCCAACGAGTGAAATCACCGATAACCTTCAGATAAGCAGAACGCGGACGGATACCGGCACTGTTATCTGCTGTAAACTGACCGGGAAAACGCCAGAACATGCCATGCATCGTCATCAGATAATCAGGATTGGATTCTGTTCCGACATTCCGGATACGGGGCCATTCCGTATTCCATCCGTGCGCTCCGTCATAGCTATGGCTGGCTTTGGGAAGGCGATAGAAAGACCAACCTTTCTTCGCATCACGTACTCCCAGTAAAACAGACTTATGATCCCAACCCGTAGCCCACAACGGGTCTGTCTCCGGATTCGTATTTCCATAAATGCCCCCCGGACCTGTTACTTCCGTAAATTGATTCCTCCGAACCGTTTTCCAATCTTTACCATTCCATTCAGCCAAAACACCGGCTTTTACATCAAACTTTTTCAATGCTTCAGCCGTACCTTCCCCATTGTTGGAAAAAACAGCAACGCCTTGTCCCGAATAGAAACCTTTTCCATGTACACCCGGCAATACATCATTCGTATCATCCTTTATACCTTTCTTTCTATTTCCATCCTGATATAATTCTTTTACTTCCAACGTATTGACATCCACCTCATAAAAACCCTCTTCCATCGTACCGTAATAGATTTTATGGGCAGGATCCGTCAAATGGCGGGCATTGCCGGTATGACGTCCCGGCATTACCGAATAAGGTATCACCCGAACTTTACCTGTTTTATCAATGGCATACGGACCAATAAAAAGCTGGTTGCTTTCTTTATGGACCATGCGGTTCGCCGGAGTTCCTCCTATACTCTCATCATGTATAATCTGGCGATAATCGGATGTTACCTCATACAATTTATCCGAAGAGCCATTAGGTAAATGCGGCCCATAGGTAATAACCCATAATCGGTCTGCCCAGGGAACCACGGCTCCCGTTCCACATTCTCCTTCATTATTATAATAAGCCAAACGAGGATAAATACCGGATACCGAATCCGGAACTCTCTTAGACTCTTTTTGTGCCGAACAACTCATTATCGATAGTACTGTCAATATGCCTATCGTACTGTTTAATTTCATCTTCATTTTATTTCTGTTATAAAATTAGCAATAAAGGCTCCTCTCAACGCTTATACGCATTAAGACAAGAGAGGAGCCAATATAAGAATTATTTATACGAATTTAATATCCGGGATTCTGTTTTAAATTCTCATTGATAAGAACTTCCTTCGTAGGAATCGGCCATAAATATTGACGATCGTTCCACATACGTTGAGACATTGGAGCTATCAGTCCGGCTTTTTCCATCGCAGAGAAATCAGGAATACCGTCTTCGTCAATCTGCGGAACATCCGGCCAAAACCATAGGCCTTTATCTATGATCTTTTCACGCAATAAGCTTACCGGATACAACATTCCATAATTAGGACGCGTCAATGCTTTTCCTGCAATTTTCCATCTGACCAAATCCATATAACGCAAACCTTCCTTTGCAAATTCCACACGTCGTTCGTTACGGATAATCGTACGTAACTTTTGTTGAGAAGTTGTAGTAATTGCCGGATAGGCACTTATATTTGTATAATCTACCCCATATGCTCTGGCACGAACCCTGTTAATTGCATCTAATACGGATTGATCTATCTGATTCAACTCGATCTTTGCTTCAGCATACATGAGTAAAACATCTGCATAACGGATAATTATTTTATCGGGATCAACATCCTTCCCATTCTCCAGCCATGTTTCATCAATTCCTTTTTTCCATAATAATCCATTAAATGAAGCGAACTGGGCATTCACACGAGCATCATTGTTTTTCTGCATCTTGCCCGTATTGTAATTCATTACCTCCACTGCATCCGGATGCGGATTATAATCGAAGCCCAAATGCCGTGTTCCAAATTCCACAATAGTAGCCGTACAACGCGGATCACGATTTTTAAACGGATTATGAGGATCAAACAGAGGAGATTCATCAACCGGAAGGCCGTCCGTACATTCGTAAGCAGCCAGCAAATCCCATGAGGGAGTAAATGCTCCCCAACCGCCAGGGTTTCTTGACACCTCATTCATAACCGTCCAGTTTCCTAACGTCACTTTATATTCGATAGAACGGGGTAACAAGAAAATCGACTCTTCCGAATTTCTAGTAGTCGCCTTAAAAAGTTCGGCATAGTCCGGATGCAATTTATAAAGTCCTAAATCCATACATCTTTTGGCGGCATCAGCGGCAATCTCCCAATCACCCATGTACAAAGCGAAACGAGCCTTCAACGCCAAGGCTGCCCCTTTGGTTGCACGCTGCGAAGACAAAGCGGAATACTTTTCCGGCAAATTCTCTATCGCTTTATCATAATCCTCGTATATTTTAGGTATGATCTCTGATTTCGGAGTTCGTCCCAACGTAAAAGCTTCTTCTATGTCGACAACCTCTGTCAGATAAATTACATCTCCGAAATAAGTAACTAGCCTCGCGTAGCAGGAAGCTCTCTGAAATAAGGCTTCGCCTTCATATTGTTTCAGTTTAGCTTCCGAAATTCCCATGCTTGCAGCCTTATCCATATTGGCCAGGATAGTATTTGCCCGGCCTATGGATTTGTACTGGTTAGACCACAAAGTTGTGACATCTCCATCCTGTCCGTTAAAAGTTCCTTTTAGTATTTCAGACGGAGTTTCTCTATAAATAAAGTCATCAGTCTTGTCTTCATTATCCAACGGCCAAAAGTCATTTCGATAGAAATCTTTGACAGACATCTCTATTTCCGTTTCGCTGGAATACCAATTCTCACTGGAGGCCTGCGACAGTGGATTTAAATCTAATTCATAACAAGAATTTAATCCTAAGCAGCATCCTAATAATATCATTAATTTACGTTTCATCTTTACATGCTTTTAAAAATTAACAGATAAACCAAACAACACAGATGTTGTGATCGGGTAAGAAGAACTTCCCATTTCCGGGTCCCAACCGCTCGGATATTTACTGATACAGAACAGATCGTTGGCAGCAATATAAATACGAGCTTTCTTAATCGTCGCCTTTTCAGTCCATGCAGTCGGTAACGTATATCCGAATGTCAAATTCTTCAAACGGAAATAACGGCCTTTAAACAGCCAGTAGTCAGACATTGCATAATTACTGCCTGCATTAGCAAATGTTAAACGAGGATAAAAAGCTTGCGCATTCTGAGCATCTGTGTTCTTTTCACTCCAGTAGTTGCCATCTATTATGGCAGGCGTATTTCCCCAATTGTCTCTCAATGGTTGTACCATTGTTTGGGATAAACGTGCATTGTGTCGTCCTATACCTTGAAATGCCAAAGAAAAGTCAAACCCTTTATAACTTAAGTTCAAAGATCCTCCATATTGGAATCTCGGTAATGAACCACCTAACAAGACACGGTCATATTCCGGTGAAATTTTTCCATCAGGAACACCATCCGGTCCGGAAATATCTTTATACTTCACATCTCCGAGTTGTACATTATCATTCAATTTAGGATCTTTCAAATCTTCCTCCGTCAATATCAGACCATCACTAAGATAACCATACCACTCATTAAATTCACTACCTTCCATTTTGACTTGATCTCCTAAAAATTGCGTACCGTCCAGATCCCCCATTTTAGAAACGAAATCGGAGAAATTGGCAGAAATACCATACGTCAGATCGCCGATCCGATCGTTCCAGGCAAGTTCAAGATCATATCCATTGGTATACATCTTACCGCTATTTCGCTGTGGATTATCAAATCCGACATAATCCGGAATCTCTAATGCCAGCAACATATCTTTTGTCTGTTTATTATAATAATCAGCCGTAAAACGTAAACGGTTATGAAAGAATGTAGCATCCAGACCGATATCGGCAGAACTGGTTGTTTCCCAGGAAATGTTTTCTACAGCATAAGCCCATTGCGCTGCCGACAGTTCAGGCACTACCGTTCCGTTTTTATAAAACAAAACATTACTAAAATTAATAAATGCCTGATACGGATAATAGTTATCTGAAATTCTTTCATTTCCTAACGTACCGTAAGAAGCTCTCAATTTCAGGAAAGATAACCATTTTATATCTGCATTTTTCATAAACGCTTCCTCACTCATTACCCAACCGGCTGAGAACGAAGGAAAAATACCCCAACGATAGTCTGAATGGAAACGCGAAGATCCGTCGTAACGTACATTTGCCTGTAATAAGTACCGATTATTATAATTATAAGCGACACGGCCAAACCAAGATTGATAAGCCAACTGCACGGCACTTCCGTAATTGTCTCGAAGATCTAAAGGACCAATGTCCAAATAAGGAAAATTATCAAGTTCATATTGGTCACGGGAAGCTCCCAGGTTTTCACCAAAATAACGATAAGTTTCATAACCTGCCATCACATTCAAATCGTGTTTGCCAAAAGTTTTCATGTAGTTGGCAATCGCTTGAATTGTCACGTCATAGCTATCGTTTCTTGCTTCAGATAATTTTGTTGAACTGTACCCTTCCATATATCCGCCGATTATATTCGGATCATCTTCCAATGAGTAGGAGACGGCTTTATAAAAATCTTTATTTTTGGCAAACGTGTAATTAGGTGCTATCACTCCAGAAATCTTCAATCCATCGAAAGGAGTAATATTTATAGCAGCACGTCCGCCGATTTTGTTGAACCATTCGTCTTTAAAACCACTTGAATTGACAAGTGCATAAGGGTTATTACCATTTTTACCATTGGCATATTCTCCGTTTGCCCAGACCGCCGGATAAATCATCGGAGCCAAACGTATATTATAAAATGGAGTATAATAGGGTTGATGGTTTTTCGTCCGTTTGAAATTGAAGTCCAAAGTTGCACCTAAATACTTATTCACTGTGAAATCATTGTTGGATCGGATCATATACCGTTCATAGAAACGATCTGCATACAAACCATCCACTTTGTCGTACACAAACGAAGCACTCGACTTGACCGCTTTAGAACCGCCTGCCACGCCGATCGTATGAGTCTGACGCGGAGCCGAACCTTTCAAAATCATTCCAACCCAATCTGTCATAGGATATTTATCAGGGTTTGTCTGGTGATATTTTTCCCAATTATTTATATCATCATCCGAATAAGCCTGGTTCCAACCTCCGGATTTATTGTCATTATAACGCAACTCATTGGTCGTTTCCAAAAAACGTTTAACCCCTACGTACTTCGGTTGCTTGGTTGGTATCTCCAATCCGTATTCAAAATTATAATCGATCGACAGACTTTTCTCCTGGGCCCGCTTAGTCGTAATCAAAATGACGCCTGCCGCTGCACGTGAACCATATATGGAAGATGACGCTGCATCTTTCAAAACAGACATGCTTTCCACATCATTCGGATTCACATCATTAATACTACCGGGAACACCATCGATAATTACCAACGGACTCGTATCGCCAATCGTCGTAATACCACGAACCCGGATACTACCGGCAGCTGCCCCCGGAGCATTGTTATCACGGGTTACCGTCACACCGGCTATAGCACCTTGCAACGCAGTAGATAATTGTGTTGTCTTACGGGCTGCCAAATCATCCCCTTTTATAGCAGCGACAGAACCTGTCAGGTCTTTCTTTTTCATGGTACCATAACCAACAACGATAACTTCATCCAAAACTTCAGTATCTTCTCTCAAAGTGATTGTTACGGAGTTCTTGCCAATGACAGGTATCTCACTCGTTACATATCCTATATAAGTGATAACTAACGTAGCGTCAGACGCTACGTTAAGGGAGAACCTCCCTTCGGCATCCGTTATTGTACCGTTTGTCGTCCCTTTTTCTACCACGTTTGCACCAATAACAGGCAAACCTGTTTCATCATTAATAACTCCCGATACAATTTTCGTCTTCTGCTGTGCCGCATTCGTAGCCTGATTGGGTTCTGTAAAAGCCTTAATTAATACCTGACGATCAATAATCTGATAATTATATCCCGTATTATTAAATATCTGCGTAAGAACTTCATCCAATGTTACATTCTTAGCATTTACACTTACTTTCTTATTTACATTTACATGATTGTCATTAAAAAAGAAAGTAAACTCGCTGTTCTTCTCAATCTCTTTCAGTATTTCAATGATACTGGCATTATTCTTTTTGATTGAAACTTTGTAATCCTGCGCATAGGTGGAGGCAGAAATACAACAGGCAACAGCCAATGAAAATAAGGTTGTGATCTTCATAATGCGAATTGTTTTTCTTAATAACGGGACACAACAATCCCTGTCATTGTTTTTTTTCATAACTTTGTATTGTTTTTAATGAATAATAAATGCAAGTCGTTGGCTTGGACTCCTTATGACGTGCATTTTCTTGAAAACTCACGGATTGGAAGGTACTTGCAGGTATCTTCCAATTTTTTTAGGTTAACTGCTCGATATGTCCATAGGCTATAGATTTAGATTATTAATTATTTGAGAACTAACACATAATTTCCATTACTTGTCTTTTGATATTTTAAAGGAGATGATTCTCCCATCATAAACAATATCCGTTCCAATGATTCATCCCTTACCTTAAATGTAAAGCGGTATTTATCCGCCAGGTCTTGCTGGCACATAATCTTACGTCCGTACCATTGCTCCAGACGTGGAATAATCATGGATAGTTTTTCATTTTCGAAACTGACTATCTTCTGTTTTCGCCATGAAGTATATTTATCTGCATCGACAGTTAAAACATAGGCCGAATCTGCTTGCTGATCATATACTATCTTTTCATTCGGCGACAAAATAAACTCAGCTCTATCACCTTTTGAATTATTTATTCCTATCTTGACTTTCCCATTTAACAGGACAGTCTCCGATTTACTTTCTATATCATAATCAAACACCTCGAAAGCCGTTCCCAAAGCCTGTACTTCCATTTCCGAAGTATGTACGATAAAGGGTTTGTGAGGATTTTTATGGATATCAAAAAAAGCCTGACCGTCTAAATGTATTTCACGTGTTTTTCCTGTAAATGCAGCAGGATAGGTCAATTTACTACCGGGTCCCAACTGTACGACCGTCCCGTCCGGCAATGATACCGATTGCATATTCTGAATACCTGACGTAACAACATAAACAGGAATATTATCTTTCTCTCCTAGATAATAAGCCATCCCTCCGACAGCCAACAACAATAAAACAGATGCTGCCACGCTATAAACTTTATAGAATAAATATCTTTTTACAGATGCATTGTCCCAAAGACTTTGGCGAATACGATGCCATATCCGCATACTGTCAGCCCGGTCAATATACGCAGCATCCGGAGCATTGTTCCACTGACTGAACATTTGTGTTTTTACCGCATCCCGCTCATTCAGTGCAGTACGCTCCTCCTCTCCCAATGCATCCTGCATCAGCTTTTTTAATATATATCTTTTATTATCCTGATCCATTTCTTTTTATCTGCTTTATAATAAATACCCCCGAACATATAGGTTACCCCTATCCGCCCATCGTTTTTTTTTAATTTTCTAAGAATAAATGAAAAAAGGGAATCGGTTTTTACAGGAAAAGAGAAAGTAGAGTGATATTCTTCCGCAGATATTTAAGCGCTTCACTAATTTGATTTTCAACAGTTTTCTCCGATATATTCAACAATTCGGCTATTTCTTTATAGCTCTTGTTTCCTTTCCGGCTCAGATTAAATATTTCCCGGCGGCGTGGCGGCAACTCGTTTATAAGCATGTCAATATATTCGCTCAGGTTCTTTGCCTCTATCTCCTCTTCAATATCGTATGAATCTTCCATAGCGGCGAGGACGGTCATTTTATAAAAATCTTCGTTCAAGTTTTTTCGGTGTTGATTAAATATCAGGTTACGGGTGATGACAAACATCAATCCTTTGAAATTATCGTCTTCACGCATAAAGTCACGCCCTTCCCACACTTTTATAAAAACTTCCTGCACGACTTCCTCTGCTGTATCCTGATTGGTCAGGTAAAGACGGCTGAAGTTGTATACCTGCCTCCAGTACTTTTTATATAAAGCAGTAAAAGCATCTTTACTGTTTTGCTTCAATAATAATATCAGTTCGTTATCCTCCATCTTCCACATTCAGAATGTATGCAAATATAAGAGATTTATTTTATCCGGCAGAAAGTAAAAAATAAAATATACCCTCTTTATGGTATTTCCCATAATCAATACTCCTCTTATCTTTGTTGCATAAATAAGAACAACTAAAATATAGAATGATATGGCAAACGTAGCAAAAAAACTGACAGACCTGATTGGTAACACTCCGTTATTAGAGTTTTCCAACTTCAATGCAAGCAAAGGATTAAAAGCAAAACTGATCGGTAAACTGGAATACTTCAACCCGGCAGGCAGTGTGAAAGACCGCATCGCCCTGGCAATGATCGAAGACGCAGAACAGAAAGGACTTCTGAAACCGGGAGCGACCATTATCGAACCGACAAGTGGAAATACTGGTGTAGGACTTGCCTTCGTTTCTGCTGCCAAAGGATATAAACTGGTTCTGACAATGCCGGAAACGATGAGTGTAGAACGCCGCAACTTATTGAAAGCTCTTGGAGCCCACCTAGTATTAACTCCCGGAGCCGATGGCATGAAGGGAGCTATCGCCAAAGCCGAATCATTACGTGATGAAACACCTGGTTCCGTCATCCTGCAACAATTCGAGAATCCGGCCAATCCGGCTAAACACGTACAGACTACTGCACAGGAAATCTGGCGCGATACGGATGGTAAAGTCGATATTTTCGTAGCCGGTGTCGGTACGGGCGGAACAGTCAGCGGTGTCGGTGAAGGATTGAAAGCACATAATCCGAATGTGAAAATCGTAGCGGTAGAACCGAGCGACTCCCCCGTCCTCTCCGGTGGTAAACCGGGACCGCATAAGATACAGGGTATCGGGGCCGGATTCATTCCTAAAACATATAACGGCAAATACGTCGATGAAATCATTCAGGTAGAAAATGACGATGCCATCCGTACCAGCCGTGAACTGGCACAAAAAGAAGGATTGCTGGTAGGTATCTCTTCCGGTGCTGCCGTATACGCTGCTCTAAAACTGGCGGAACTGCCAGAGAATGCAGGCAAAATCAAGGAAAAAGGAGGGAATCAGCCATGACGGAAAAATTATTTACGAAAAATTTTGCGCTCCTTATTTTGGGGCAGCTAACCTCATTGTTTGGAAATTTTATATTGAAACTGGCACTGTCCATGTATGTACTGGAAGTGACTGGTTCGGCAGCCATATTTGCAGGGATATTGTCTGCTGCTACAATCCCGACTATTCTTTTGTCACCGCTTGGCGGCATCTTGGCGGACAGGGCAGACAGACGGAATATTATGGTGGCGTTAGACGCATTGACTGGCGTATCCGTTTTATGTGCGGCACTATTCCTGTCGGAAAACAATGCCATTGCTGTAATCAGTACGTTGCTTATTATTCTTTCTATTTTGGGTGCGTTTGAAACGCCTACTGTTCAAGCGTGTATTCCTACCATGTTACAAGGGGACAATATTATGAAAGGAAATGCCGTTGTAAATCAAGTGGCGTCTTTATCCTATCTGATTGCCCCTATGTTGGGCGGTGTATTATATGCCGTGTTTGGACTGAAACCCGTAATGTATGCGAGCGTTGTCTGTTTTTTTATTACTGCCCTGTTTGAATGCTTTATAAAATTGAGCTATCAGCGTATTCAAAATCAAGGCGGTGTGCTTCAGATTGTTAAGCAGGATTTTTTATCAAGTATGCAGTATATTTCAAAAGAACAGACCAGCATATCAAAAATGCTGCTCTTAACGGCATTTTCAAGGTTTTTTGTGATGGGCATTACCATAGTCGGGCTTCCCTTTCTTGTGCGGACTGTCCTCGGATTGAATGCAAAATATTATGGGGCAGCGGAAAGTGCGTTGGCAGTCGCTACAATCTTAGGGAGCATTGCCGCAGGAGTTTTGGCAGAGAAATTGAAAATACATAAATTATCTGTCCTGCTTGCTTCTATGGGTATTTTCATTATCCCTGCCGGCATTGTTTTCATTTTGCCAGTGAATGCCATTATAAAGTATGGAGTTACGGTTGTATCATTTTGCGGTATGCAGGCTGTTATTAGTATATTTTCTATTTTCGCTGTTTCCCTCATACAGCAGAGGACGCCAAATCATTTAATAGGAAAAGTGATGGCTTATACATCAACGGTTACTTTGTGTGTTCAGCCCATAGGACAAATCGTGTACGGTTTTTTGTTTGACAGATTTTACAGTGCCGTATATTTTGTCTTAATCCCGACTGGCATCATAGTTTGCATTGTAGGATTATCTGCAATGAGCTTCTTTAAGAACATGGAAAGGGAACAGCAGGAGGTGTCAGCATGAAGCAGGAAAAGTGGCTATTGTGTCCTGTATGCGGAAACAAGACGAGATTGAAATTGCGTGAAGATACGGTACTTGAGAAATTCCCTTTATTTTGCCCAAAATGTAAACAGGAAACTCTTATAAATGTCCGACAAATGAATATATCTGTTATCAGAGAGCCAGACGCACAGACGCAGAGCCGATGAACTTGTGAAATAAAATCACAGTTTGTTGGCTCTGTTTTTGCTTACGCAGACAGTCAAGATTTTTCATTTTGCTGCTCTATCTTACAATACATAGAAAGTCAACGATAAGCTGAATACAGACAAGACATCCATCGAAATAAGGTAAATGGCAGCAACTGCTAATTGCTTTTTGGCACTTTTCAAGCTCTTTATTTTTCTATAAGGTCATTTTATAATAGAAAAAAGGAGGAAATTTTTATGAATACAAACATCATTTCAAAATATTTGCAATTACTGCGAAAAAAACATAACTTCACACAAGACGAATTAGCAAAAAGGTTGGATATATCCAGACAAGCTGTTTCAAAATGGGAAACGGGAGCAGCTATTCCAGATTTAGAGGTTCTGTTAAAAATATCTAAGCTTTACGGAATTACAATAAATGATATTTTAGAGCCGAATATACCGACTAAAAAAATAACTGATTTTGAACAATTATCAAGAGTTCCAGAAAACGAATTAAGAGATATACTGGAACAATATGATATGACATCACTTGTGATAGCTTCAATGGGGGCATCTCCAGAAATAAATAATTTGCTGGAAAAATTATTTCCAGATGTAGATTATAAAATGGAAAGAAACCGTATTGGCAGAGTTAGAATTGATGAAGTTGAAAGAATACAACAGGAAATAGTCTCTGTCATAAATTTACGAGCTTTAGATAGTGAACTTTTATAAAATTATAAGTCAAGAAATGAAGTAATATGACAAAAGGTAAATGAGCAATCTTGAAAAGCAAGAAATTTGAAATAGCAGTTATTAAAGAGCCAGACACATAGATGCAGAGCCGATAAACATGTGAGTTAATATCATAGTCTGTCGGTTCTCTTTCATTTTATAAGGTTTTAAAGCAACCGCCCACCAAATAAAAAAAACGGC
>OFFJ01002481.1_pt1 | contig 11710 bp, 9 predicted proteins | sample 1521261 | NCBI WGS metagenome assembly OFFJ01 (sample SAMEA3504122, study PRJEB24116) | mouse gut metagenome | biome: mouse gut; feature: mouse-associated habitat; material: faeces | place: Denmark | collected 2011 | reverse complement strand
AAAGGCTGATTGCGCTTTTCCGACAGATTTGTTATGCTTAAAGTCAGCAGCGCCAAACGAAAGTGAGAAAGATGCGGCGTGGCGCAGAGGCCGCGCCTCCGCTTTGGCGGCAGGGAGGAAAACCGTGAAAAGCTTCAGCCTTTATCAAAAATTTGCCCTGACAATCATATTGTTGGGGCTTTTGCCTATGGCGGTACTGGCAACCTTTATCGCCAATAAGATGATTAAGGATTATTCCCTGGCCCTCCGGGGGCAGTACGAGCAGGCGGCGGGATATGTGGAATCCAGCATTGAATCTATGCTGGACTCCTATAACACCATATCCAAGATGCCCTATTATTACAATTTTAACGCAAATGGGGCTCAGGGCAGTTATCTGTCCTTTGACCACTTCCGGCAGATTCTGTACGGCGAGGGGTATGAACCGGATACCATGGAGGAGGAGCGGAAGCGGGATATGGGGAATTTCCTGCAGTACATCCAGAGCGTGGACTCCTATATCAACGGCGTCCATGTGATTGCGCTGGAGGAAAGCGGAGAAAGACAGTCTTTCCATTACAGCGTCTACAACCGCTTTTTTCTGGACGCCGACCTGTTTGAGGAGACAGTATCTTATGAGGAAATGGATAAAAGCGGAAAGAATCTGATGCTTATTCCGCCCCATACCACCGCCTACTTTTACGGGACGCCCGAGATGGTCCTCACAGTTGCGCGCAACTATTTTGACCTTCGGGGAGAGGTGGGAAATACGCCTTATGTGGGTACGATTTTTATCGATATTGATTTAAAGAAGCTGGAGGGGATTTTCCGAAGCGTGGAGTTTACCGGCAACGAGGTTCTTTATGTGGTAAACGATGAAAACGACTGCTTTTACAGCAATGAGGCGGGATTAACCGGTCAGAATATCAGTCAGATAATTGCCGCTGTGGACGAGCAGAAGGACCGTTTTGTAATCAGAACGCCGGAAAACGATTACGGGCTGTCGGTGGTGGTTTCCTTAGACGCAGAGACAGCGTTCGGGGATATCAGGCGGATGCAGCAAACCATGTACTTTTTTGTGGCGGTATCGGTGGCGGCGCTGTTTGCCGGTTCCTTTTATTTTTCCAGAAGGCTTACCCGCCCCATGCATGAAATGATGAAGCAGATGTCCATGGTGGAAACCGGGTACTTTGATATCGAACTTCCTATCCGCTCAAAGGATGAGATTGGCGTGCTGTCCGAGCGGTTTAACCAGATGTCAAGGGCGCTTAAAACCTATATCAATCAGTCCTATGTGGCGCAGATTAAACAGAACGAGGCGGAGCTGACGGCGTTAAAATCCCAGATTTATCCCCACTTTTTATATAACACGCTGGAAATTATCCGCATGACGGCCTTAGAGGAGGAGGGCAGGGAGAAGGTGCCAGAGATGATAGAGGCGCTTTCCGGGCAGATTCATTATCTGATTGGCCCTATGCAGGATATGGTGCCTCTGGAAAAGGAAATCGATATTGTCAGAAAATATATTTACCTGCTGAACTGCCGAATCGGCAGTAAAGTCCAGCTCATGGTGGACGCCAGGGACGGACTTGGGGCGCAGGTGCCGAAGCTGATTTTGCAGCCCATTGTGGAGAATGCCTATGTCCACGGCATCAAGCCCAGGAAGGGGAAGGGCTGTATCATGATTGAGACAGCAAGGTCAGAGGAGCGGTTTGAAATTTCGGTTATGGATAACGGCATCGGTATGGACAAGGAGGCTGTGGAAAAGATTATGAGGCTGTTTGAGGGCGACGAGCCGGGGATTAAGAATGAATATAACTGGCAGAGCATCGGGCTTAAAAACGTGCATGACAGGATACGGTTTTTGTACGGCGAAGAATACGGGATTCAGGTTACTAGTACCGTGGCGGTGGGAACGATTGTGAGGATACTGCTCCCCGCCCAGGGCATTACAAAAAAGGATGAAGATAAATGATTCGGATGATATTGGCGGACGACGAACCGGTGATTACCAGAGGGATAAAAAAGCTCCTTGACTGGAAAGCGCTGGGGATTGAGATTGTGGGAGAATATGAGGACGGGCGTAAGGCTTTTGAGGCAATCGTGAGGGAGAAGCCTGAGATTGCGCTTCTGGATATTTCCATGCCGGGACTGTCGGGGGTGGAGATTCTGAAGGAGTGCCGGGCAATCGGCAACGGCATATCCGTTATTTTTATCAGCGGCTTTCAGGATTTTGAGTACGCAAAGGCGGCTTTGCAGTATGGAGCCGTGGATTATCTGTTAAAGCCCGTCATACGGGAGGAGCTTCTTCGGGCCATTGAAAAAAGTATATCCGTAACCGGTCCGGGAAAAGCCGGGAACCTGGAAACGGGCAGAAATAAGAGAAATATTGAGGACGCGGGTTACGAACGGCTGATAGAGAACGAGGAGACGGTCTACGTAACAGTTTATGCGGACATCGTTTATAAGAAGGAGGAAGACGCTCAGATGCGGAAGCTGATTCATTTTTCCCTGTTCAGCTTTCTGGAGGAATATTTAAACGAAACGAGACAGGGAATTGTGTTTCAGAAAAACAACCGGATTGTAATGGTTTTGAAGGGGATAGAGGGAGGAAAAGCCCGGGAGGTGACGGAAGAAATATGTGCGGAATCCCTTAAGGCGACGGGACATACGGCTTTCTTTGTAATCGGAGATGCGGTGCGTTCCATGGGAGAGATACCGGGGATGTTCGGACAGTGCCTTGAGAGAGGAGGTTATCTTTTTTTCGCGGATAAGATGACGGTTCCCGTGATAAATCTCCATGAAAGGGTGTTTGGCGGCAGAGGCGATTCCCATATGCTGGGGGAAGTGAGGCAGAAGCTTTTTGATGCGGCGGTGGCGCAGAATGAGGAGCAGATGAAGGAAAACGTCAGGCAGTATGGGAGGCTGATTCTGCGGCTGTCCGAGGGAAAGAAGGAGGACGCGTGCTTTTATTTTTGCTCCGCGGTGAGATTTATGGAGGAGAGATGCGAAGCTCTGGATTTGCCGGGCCATAAGTCTGAGATGAAAGAGCTCCTGGAAAGAAGCAGGGAATGCGGAAGCTTTGGAGAAATGGAGGCCATGTTTGAACAGGAATTTGAGCGGTTTCCGGACAGAATCAGAGCTGTGGCGGCAAACAGCGATAAAAAGGATATTTTAAAGGCGCGGGACTACATCGAAAAACATTATATGGAAAATCTTTCGCTGAACGTGCTGGCGGAGGAGATTCACATGAACCCCTATTATTTCAGCAGCTTCTTTAAGAAAAATACCGGGGAGAATTTTAAGGACTATGTCAACCGCATTCGGGTGGAACATGCAATGTCCATGCTGCTTTCAACGGATATGAAAACCTATGAAATAGCGGAGAAGGCGGGCTTTGGGGACATCAGAATGTTCAACACGGCGTTTATGAAAATTTATCAGGAGACGCCGGGAAGCTACCGGAAGCGGGTGCGGGAATCGAAAGGAGACAACTGACTATGAGAGAAAAAATAGTAAATCCGATTTTGCGGGGATTTCACCCTGACCCTTCGATTATACGGGTGGGGGAGGACTATTATCTTGCCACGTCAACCTTTGAGTGGTGGCCGGGAGTGCGTCTGCATCACTCGAGGGATTTAAAAAACTGGGATTTGATAGAATATCCCTTAAACCGTATGAGCCAGCTTGATTTGCGCGGGGTAAGCGCCTCCTGGGGAATCTGGGCGCCGGATTTGTCTTACTGTGACGGAACCTTTTTTCTGGTTTATACGGTGGTGAAGGCTTTTCACTGTAACATGTATGACACCCATAACTACCTTGTGACGGCTTCCGATATTCACGGACCATGGTCGGAGCCTGTGGCTTTAAATAACTTTGGTTTTGACCCCTCCCTTTTCCATGACGCTGACGGCAGGAAGTATATTGTCAGTATGGTCACTGACCACAGGGTTCCCAAGAAATATGCGGGGCGGCTGGTTTTGCAGGAATATGACCCTGTAAAAAAGGAAATGACCGGGCCGGTTCAGGATATTTATCAGGCGGATAAGATTTTCCTTGAAGGGCCTCATATTTTTAAGCATGGGAAATGGTATTACCTCTTTTCCGCCGACACCGGAACAGGGGAAGCCCACGGACAGACCATCCAGCGCAGCGAAAGCGTCTGGGGACCTTACGAGATGTACCGGGCGGATTTCATGGAGCGGACTTCGGACGGCGAGGCGTATTCCATTCTCACAAGCAGGCATCATGAGGATATTCTTCTGCAAAAGAGCGGCCACTGTGATTTGGTGGAAACGCCGGAGGGAGAGTGGTACGCGGTACACTTGTGCGGCCGGGCGTCGGAGGACAGAAACCCTGCGGACGCGCCGCGCTTTCCGGGAAGCCGCCGCTACATGCTGGGGCGGGAAACCGCCATTCAGAAAATGAAGTGGACGGAGGATGAATGGCTGGTGATGGAATGCGGCGGGAATACGCCGCAGCTGGAGGTGGAGACGCCGAAAGGAGTGTGCGGAGAGCCCGGGCCGGCGGAGGCGCCGGGGGAGAGAAGCGGAAGGGCGCAGACAGAAGGGAAGGCGCCAAAGGAGAGCGGCGGGGAAAAAGCATCCGATGCCGGGGACAGCGCAGAGCAAAAGCAGCTCGTGCGGGATGATTTCAATGAGCCGGAGCTGAATCTGGATTATCAGTCCCTGCGGGTTCCCATGGATAACTATCATATTTCCCTGACCGAGCGGCCGGGCTATCTTCGCATGTACGGCAGAAGCGGGCTTGCCTCAAAATTTGCCCAGACACTGATTGCCCGGCGTCTTACGGAATATCATATGGAGGCGTCGGCATGTATGGAGTTTGAGCCTGAGGTTTTCAAGCAGATGGCAGGGCTCATTCTGATGTATGATACGGACAATTACCTTTACCTTCATGTTTCCCATGACGAGGATGTAGGAAAGTGCATTACGCTGTTAAAGGCCGAAAATAAAAAGTATGAATACCTTACGGATTATCTTCCCCTTTCGCCGGAAAAGCCGGTGTACTTAAAGCTTGCCATTGGCGGCTGCCGGGCGCAGTTTTTCTACGGGTATCAGGAGGGGAAATGGGAAAAGGCGGGGCCTTTGGTAAACGCCGGATTTTTATCCGACGAAGGCTGTCTTGAGGGGTGCTTTACCGGGACAATGATTGGAATCTGCTGTCAGGATTTGACCGGATTCGGAAAGGCTGCGGATTTCGACTGGTTTGAGGTAAGAAGCAGCGAGGAGACTCTGAACTAAAAGAACTTGCCGTAAAAATCGGCTACGGTAATTATGTGGCTGTCCTGTGGATAATGTTTTATATTTCCGGTAATGAGCGGCGAATGGCAATATTTTGCCACTTCATAGAATTTTCTGTCAGATTCATTGATAAAGCAGATATCCGAAAGCGGGTCAGCCACAACAGAAATACCGTTTGATGTTATAAAATCAAGGAGACTTTGGACTTCCCAGTCGGAGAAGCAAAACTTGGGCCGCATTAAGACGTCATAATATTCATTTATTATGCGGTAATCATAACAAACTGTAAACCGGCGGCTTAAAGCGGCATTGACAATGCCTGCAGGTTTACTGTCCGGCGACCATAAGGCGGAAACCAGGACGTTTGTATCCAGAACGATATTCATAAATTATTCTCCCTTTCTTGCGGCTGCGATTTCCGCTTCAATTTCTTCGTCGCTCATAAAGCCGTTTGCGGCCGCGCGGCTGCGCATACTGTTAAAAGCAATCATTGCTTTGGCCTGACGTATTGCCTGAAGCATTATCTCAAAATTATCTTCCGAAATATCAAGCATAAGCGCGGCAGGCTTGCCGTTGTTCGTAATGATGACTTCTCCGTTTCCTTTCAGGTTTTCCCACATACCCTTTGAATCGTTTCTTAAATCACGTACGGAATAAAAATTCATAAGGCTCCTCCTTTTTGCTTCGTAAACTGAGAATACAGTTTTCTAAATATATTGTACATAATTGAGTGTTGATTGTCAACGTATTGACCTCTCGCCGGGGCAGCATCTGCTCTTCTTTGAAGAACAGATAAGCCTCACGGTATCCGTCAAATGAATGCTCCGCATCCGCTTGACTCATTGACCGTGGAAATAAATGGTCAAAATTGCAAAGTTTTAAATATAAAGTAAAGAGAAACCCGTCCCGCAATTTTATATAATAATCGTAGCTGAAAATGAGAAGGCTGCGCATGGATTTGGCAAAACCAAACCATAAAGGCAGCGCAAAAAAGAGATGTGCGCAAAGCGACGCAGAAAAGAAAGAAAAGAGGGATAAGCTATGGCAAAAACAAAGGGGGGCTTCACCCTTCCGGGGGAAGCGGGATATGAAGCGCTTACACTGAAAATGGCGGAAAAATGGGGAGCCGACGTGATTCGCGACAGCGACGGAACGGAGCTTTCGGAGGAGATTGTGCAGGCGGGATACGGAATTTATTCCACCATCTGTATTATCAGGGAGCACAACGAGTGGGCAAAAGCGCACCCGGGCAATTTACAGCAGTCCTTTTTGATGACCGCCCCGGTAACGGCAAACGACGAGGTGGTATCGGTTCATCTGATGGACGGCTTTTTTGACGGTCAGTTCGTCGTCAACGACAGCGAGGAATCCCTGCGTTACTGGGAGGTTTATGACAGAACAACGGAAGAAAAGCTCCCGAATGGACAGTGGTGTTTTGAAAAGGAAGCGGGCAACGTGGTAATTCAAAAGGCGGTTCCCTTCCATAATTATACGGTAAGCTTTCTGGCGTACCGTGTCTGGGAAGAAATTTCCATGTACAATCACGTGACCAATAACTGGGACAAGGAGCATCTGGTACCCATAGACCCCAGAAAAAAAGAGGCCAGGGACTACCTTTACCAGTGGCTGGAAAACTGGTGCAAAGCCCACCCGGACACTACGGTAGTGCGTTTTACCTCCCTGTTTTACAACTTTGTCTGGATATGGGGAAGCAAAGAGGAAAACAGGAACCTCTATACGGACTGGGGTTCTTATGATTTTACCGTAAGCCCTCTGGCTCTGGAGGAATTTGAAAAGGCATACGGCTATGCTCTTTGTGCGGAGGATTTTATCAATCAGGGTAAGCTTCACGTGACCCATATGCCCGCCGGTAAAAAGCAGCGGGACTATATGGCTTTTACCAACCGCTATGTAGTGGATTTCGGAAAAGAGCTGGTGGAGCTGGTGCACCGCTACGGCAAAAAGGCCTATGTATTTTATGACGACAGCTGGGTGGGAGTGGAGCCCTACAGCGAGCTGTTCCCCGAGTTTGGCTTCGACGGACTGATTAAATGCGTATTTTCAGGTTATGAAGCGCGTCTCTGCGCCGGGGCGAAGGTGGATACCCATGAGCTGCGTCTGCACCCTTACCTGTTCCCGGTGGGACTTGGCGGAGCGCCTACCTTTTCGGAGGGCGGCAATCCGGTTTTGGATGCAAAGAAATACTGGGTCAGCATCCGCCGGGCGCTCCTTCGTCAGCCGGTGGACAGAATCGGTCTTGGAGGCTATCTGCATCTGGTAGAGCCCTACCCGGATTTCTGCGACTATATCGAACTGGTTGCGGACGAGTTCAGAAAGATAAAGGAAATGCACGGAGACGGCGGCGTGTATACTCTGCCATGTAAGGCGGCGGTTCTCCACAGCTGGGGGAGCCTGCGTTCATGGACACTCTCGGGACATTTCCACGAGACCTATATGCATGATTTGATTCATATCAACGAAGCCCTTTCGGGACTTCCGGTGGACGTTTCCTTTATCAGCTTTGAGGACGTAAAGGCGGGTGCATTAAAAGACGTGGATGTCGTCATCAACGCCGGGCGTGCCGGAACCGCATGGAGCGGCGGCGATGCATGGAAGGACGCGGAGCTTGTCAGCCGCCTGCAGGAATGGGTGTATAACGGCGGCGTATTCCTTGGGGTGGGCGAGCCCTCGGCAACGGAAGGCTACCAGGACTATTTCCGTATGGCGCAGGTTCTGGGCATCGACGAGGATACCGGGGCAAGGGTGTGCCACGGAAGATGGCAGTATACGGTAGATAAGGAAACCGCAAAGCTTCTGATGCCGGAGGGGGCGGATGTGCCGGAGAAGCCTTACCTTATGCTGACAGACGGAAAAGCCCGCGTTCTGGCGGAAAAGAACGGAATTCCCACAGCCGTCATCAATGATTTTGGAAAAGGAAAGGGGATTTACCTTGGCGGATTTTCATTGAGTAATGCCAATACCCGGATGCTTCTCAATCTGATGCTTTACGGTATGGGGCTGCCTCTTAATCAGAACTATCTTGCGGATAACCCGGATGCGGAATGCGCATACTATCCGGGGAACGGTAAGCTGGTGGTGATTAACAACAGTGATAAGGAGCTTCAGACAAAGGTCTGGACGGAAAAAGGCGTGCGGGAATTTACGCTGGCGCCCTTTGAGACGGTGATTGAGGAGGGATGAAGCAGGGAAAATAGGCAAAGAGGGGACAGCGTGCGGGAAGTTTGCATAAAAAGATTGAAAATGTAGTACAATTGAGATATAATTGTATTACAAATACAAAAAGCGAGGTGAACGCTATGGCGAAAGAGGCGACTTTGCAGGTGAGAATGGATTCGGAACTAAAAGAGCAGGTGGAATTACTGTATAAGCAGATGGGAACATCCTTTGCAGAAGCAGTGAGAATCTTTGCAAGGCAGAGCGTTGAGGACAGGGCAATGCCTTTTATCATGCATCTGTCATTACCTAAGCCGGAAAGAACACTGGGTATTGCGAATGGGAAGTATGAGATTCCAGATGATATTGATGAGTGCAATTATGAGATTGCAGAAATGTTTGGAGTAAAATAAGTATGAGAATATTGCTGGATACTCACATTGCATTATGGGCTGTCGCCGATACCTCAAAGCTTTCAAATGAAGTGATAAAGCTGCTTGCATCGGGAAATAATGAAGTATTTTACAGCGTGGCTTCCGTATGGGAGATTGCCATTAAACATAAGCTTAAGCCGGAACAAATGCCGGTGTCTGAAGATGAATTCGTTGAATTATGCGATAAAACCGGTTTTTCACGTTTGCCGATAAAAGTTGAACATATTTCAGAGATAAAATCCTTAACAAGACCGGCGGACGCGCCAAAGCATAACGACCCCTTTGACAGAATGCTGTTGGGGCAGGCAAAGCATGAAGATTTAAAGCTGCTTACCCATGATTCTCTGATTCCTTATTATGGGGAGGATTGTGTCTTGATGGTATAAAAAATTAAATGCACATTTAAATATCCTTCGGCGGAGTCATCCACCCGGTACATTTCAGGATAGACCTGTTGCGGATAAAGGACATCTGCTTCCGGTATTGCAGCGGCGTTACCCCCTCGATATCCAGAAATTGCCGGTTAAAGCTGGAAACGGAGCGGTAGCCCACTTCCTCCGAGATGGCAAGAACCGGCTGCTCCGTGGTGCGCAAAAGGACGGTGGCTTTTGCAATCCGGGTGCGGTTTAAATATTCCAAAGCGCCATAGCCCATAATGGCGTGAAAGGTTCTGCGAAAGTGGGTGGGACTCATATGGCACAGAGGGGCAAGATTTTCCATGGGAAAATCTGACATATAGTTTTTTCGGATATATTGAAGGGCAGGAGAAATAGCCAGAGAATTTTCATGTAGCTGGATGTTTCCCCTGCCTTCTTTTTCCGCGTCGGAATAAAGGTTAATCAGCTTCATCATAAGGGAAAGCAGAAGTCCCCTTACGCTGAAAGCAAAATTCATTTCTTTACGCTCCATTTCATTCATAACAGCCGTTACCAGCGTATAAATTTCGGGATAAGCCTTTCCGGGAAGAATGGCGCTGCAGCTTCGCAGAAGCTTTTGAAGTATTTCCAGATTAGAGACGGCCTCTAAAGGAAAGTAAGGATAAAACAGCTCCTCCACGTTCACAAAAATGTAAGACCATTTGCTGGCGGCGCCGGGAGAGGAGTAAGTGGTATGGGGAATATCGCTGCCCACAATGGTCACGTCTCCGGCGGAAAAGGGGCAGGGAACTCCTGAAAATTCCATAACGCCGCTGTCGGATTCGCAAAGGCCGATTTCCAGACAATTGTGAAAATGAAGGGCGCCTGACGGCACGTCGGAAATATGCCACTCGTCTCCCCGAAGGAGAATAACGGGGAAATAGGCGGGCAGAAGATAATTGCGGTATTCTATTGTCTGGCGTTTTGGTCTGGACAAAAAGGAACCTCCCTGACATATCATTTATTCCCGCGAGCAATAAGTCAAGCGGATGCGAAGCAATACAAACTTCGTTTGATACATTTGACGAATGCCGCGAGGGCACAGCGCCGGGCCATATGCCGGCATATCCGTCCGCAGACTGCACAAAAAGGGCTATATTCAGCTTATCATGGTTTCCTGATTGTAACAACTGCAAATATTCTGTCCTTCTTGCCTTCCGGCAGCTCCCTTTCTATAATGAAAATACACAAAAAGGCAGCCGTGTAACATTTCGCGGACATTTGCCTTCTATATTATCTTCAAACTGCAAAGGAGCAGGAGCCATGAAACGGATTTTGATTGTGGAGGACGACGTCCTTTTGAATAAAACCCTGACCTATAATCTGACCTCGGAGGGCTATGACGTTGCGTCGGCCCTGAATTTTCAGATTGCCGCCGGGCTGCTGGCGGGAACGGAATACGACCTGGCATTGCTGGACGTCAATCTGCCGGACGGCAGCGGTTATGACCTGTGCAGGCTTATAAAGCCGGAGAACCCTGACACGCTGGTGATCTTCCTGACCGCCAACGACCAGGAGAGCGACCAGATCCGGGGATATGAAGCCGGGGCGGTGGATTATATCACCAAGCCCTTTTCCATCGGGGCACTGCTGCGGAAGATACGGGCCATGTTCGCTATGCTGGAGCACCGGGGGCTGGCAAAGGATTTCTATGATGACGGCAGGCTGTTTCTGGATTTTTCGGAGCAGACCGCTGCATTGAATGGGAAGTCTCTCGCCCTTTCCCCCATGGAGTATAAGATGCTGTACCTGTTCTGCAAAAATCCGAAACAGATCCTGACCAGGCAGCGCCTGCTGGAACGGCTGTGGGATGCGGAGGAAAATTATGTGGACGAACATACCCTGACGACCTCCGTCAGCCGTATACGGGGCAAGATTGAGGCTGAGGGCGACACTTATATCAAAACGATATACGGAATCGGGTATCAGTGGATGGGAGGCGAGAGAAAATGAATCTGGGGCGGATCTCTGTAAAGGGGGTATTTCTGCTGGCCATGGGCGGCATGGCGGTTTCCATGCTGGCCATCTGTGCAGTTCTTTTATGGATGACAGGTGAGAGGTGGGTGCTTACCACCGGCGGTCTGCTGACGCTCTGTGCCCTTGTATGGATGTTCCTTCTGACGATTGCCTTCAGCAAACGGCTTTCCGTATTTACCAGGGAGCTGTGCCGGGAGATGGATCAGATGATAAGCGGAAGCGGAGAGCTTGTGCGCACTGCGGACAGTGAAACACTCTTTGCCCGTATCAGTTACCGCCTGACCCGGCTGTATGATATTATGCAGGAGAACCGGCGTAAGGCATCCGGGGAACGGCAGGAGCTGCAGATGCTGGTGTCGGATGTGTCCCATCAGGTAAAGACGCCGGTAAGCAACCTGAAAATGGTGGCAGACACGCTGCTCTCAAAGCCGGTCACAGAAGAAGAACGGCGGGAGTTCCTTAAGGG
>OFFJ01002475.1_pt1 | contig 11753 bp, 11 predicted proteins | sample 1521261 | NCBI WGS metagenome assembly OFFJ01 (sample SAMEA3504122, study PRJEB24116) | mouse gut metagenome | biome: mouse gut; feature: mouse-associated habitat; material: faeces | place: Denmark | collected 2011 | reverse complement strand
GTTATCCAAAGCCGCTTCTGTAACAGCGGCTTTGGATAAGGTTCTGATGCTGATGCTGAAAGATGATTCTTTTGTCTGCTATCTATCATTTTTATTATGAAACGGCTTGCAAAATAAAAGGGGATTGTGTAAGATAAGTAAAGAAGCCGCATAACTGACGGAAGTGGGAGCACCCACAGGGAGTGCGGCATGGACATAAGCCGACCGTCTGGGCACTGTTATTCATGACAATGGAAGTTACACATTTTGCTGTTTCCGGCTGTGAAAACTGCAGGCACATTCCATTGAGAGGATATTGGAAAGCAGTGCCGGAAAGTCGGCTTGTTTCGTACCCGGAAAGCATGAATGCAGGACTGGGGACAGTAACAGTGCTATGCCCGGAACTGGTACAGGGCATAGCCGTTACGGAACTGGAAACGGTAATGGTGCCCAAAGAGGTACAGGGCAGAGCTGTTACGGAACTGGAATAGGAGGAAATTATGGTACAACTGGAACAGGAACTGAAAAGTAATGCGTATCCCGGAAGGGGTATCGTCATCGGGCGTTCTGCGGACGGGAAGAACGCCGTCATTGCGTATTTTATTATGGGGAGAAGCGTGAACAGCCGAAACCGCATCTTCGTGACAGAGGGCGAAGGAATCCGCACGGAGGCTTTTGACCCATCCAAATTGTCTGACCCCAGCCTGGTCATCTATGCGCCGGTGAGAGTGCTTGGAAATGACACAATCGTCACAAATGGAGACCAGACAGATACCGTCTATGAAGGTCTGGAAAAAGGCCTTACCTTCGAACAATCCCTGAGAAGCCGGGAATACGAGCCGGACGGCCCCAATTTCACTCCCAGGATTTCCGGCCTTGTGCATCTGGAGAACGGCAGCTTTGACATTACCATGTCCATATTGAAGAGCAACGACGGCGACCCGTCCTGCTGCAACAGGTACACCTTCCATTACGACAATCCGGTGCCTGGGGAGGGACGTTTCATCCATACCTATATGCACGACGGCAATCCTTTGCCCAGTTTTCAGGGCGAGCCGAAGAAAGCGGCAGTGGAAGGGGATATCGACAGCTTTGCCGACATGCTGTGGGAGAGTCTGAATGAGGAGAATAAGGTGTCGCTGTTTGTCCGGTACATTGACCTGGCAACCGGAAAATATGAGACCCGTATCCTGAATAAGAACCATTGACGCCTTGCCAACGGGGGAGATAACTGACTTTGCAGAAGGACATTTTCCGGACAAGGGAGAAGAAAAAAAGAAAAACATACAAGTAAAGGGAAAGGATGAATTCATATCATGAAAGAAATCGAATTAAAATATGGTTGTAACCCGAATCAGAAGCCTTCCAGAATTTACATGGAAGACGGAAGCGAGCTGCCCGTTACCGTGTTGAACGGCAGACCCGGATATATCAATTTCCTGGATGCCTTCAACGGCTGGCAGCTGGTGAAAGAGCTGAAGGAGGCAACCGGGCTTCCCGCTGCCACTTCCTTCAAGCATGTATCCCCGGCAGGTGCCGCAGTGGGATTGCCCCTGGACGAAACCCTTGCAAAAATTTACTGGGTCAGCGACCTGGGAGAGCTTTCTCCTCTGGCCTGTGCCTATGCCAGGGCAAGAGGCGCAGACAGAATGTCGTCATTCGGCGATTTCATTGCGCTGTCCGATGTGTGTGACGCGGATACGGCAAGGCTTATCAAGCGTGAAGTGTCCGACGGCTGTATCGCTCCGGGATATACGGAGGAGGCCCTTGCCATGCTGAAGGCGAAGAAGGGCGGCAATTACAATGTCATCCAGATTGATGCCTCCTATGTGCCCGCGCCGGCGGAGAAGAAACAGGTATACGGAATTACGTTTGAACAGGGCAGGAATGAACTGGATGTAAACGGGGACCTTCTCTCCAATATTGTGACAGTCAATAAGGAGATTCCCGAGAAAGCCCTGATCGATATGAAGATAGCTCTGATTACCTTAAAATATACCCAGTCCAATTCCGTCTGCTATGTAAAGGGCGGCCAGGCCATCGGCATCGGTGCCGGACAGCAGTCCCGCATCCACTGCACCAGACTGGCAGGAACCAAGGCGGACAACTGGTATCTGCGCCAGGCACCCCAGGTACTGGGCCTGCAGTTTGTGGATAAGCTGGGCAGAGCGGACAGGGACAATGCCATCGACGTCTATATCGGCGACGAGTATATGGATGTTCTGGCGGACGGCGCATGGGAGAAGGTATTCAAGGTGAAGCCCCCTGTGTTTACCAGGGAAGAGAAAAGGGCATGGCTTGACGGGATGCAGGAGGTTACCCTGGGCTCGGATGCGTTCTTCCCGTTTTCTGACAATATAGAGAGAGCACATAAGAGCGGCGTGAAATATATCGCACAGCCGGGCGGCTCCGTACGCGATGACGCGGTGATTGAGTGCTGCGACAAGTACGATATGGTTATGGCATTTACGGGAATTCGTCTGTTCCACCATTGATATCAATTCCCTTTACTGTCTTACTTTTATGCGAGGTGGAGCCGCCCTTTGCATGGGGTTACTGATTACGGTAAATGAAAAGGAGTATGAAAAATGAGCATAACATTATCACAGGCAAAAGAAAAGCTGGCAAAATACGGCCAGGGACATGTACTGAAATACTATGATGAACTGTCTGAAGCTGAGCAGGCCGCGCTTCTTGAGCAGATACAGATATCCGACATGGATGTAATCGATTCCTGCAGACACCAGGAGGAACTGCTTCAGAGAGGCGTTATCACGCCCCTTGCCGCCATGCAGCTGCCGGAAATCCGGGCGAACAGGGAAAGCTTTACGGCCACGGGTCTGGAAGCCATCCGCGCAGGCAGGGTGGGAGCAGTCCTTCTGGCGGGCGGAATGGGAACCAGGCTTGGCTCGGATGACCCTAAAGGGGTATACAATGTGGGCATCACCAGGAAACTCTATATCTTCGAGTGCCTGATACACAATCTGTTGGATGTGGTGCGGCAGGCGGACGCATGGATTCATCTGTTTGTGATGACCAGCGACAAGAATCATGACACAACCGTGCGTTTCCTGACAGAACACGAATTTTTCGGATACAAAGCGGAGTATGTCCACTTCTTTCAGCAGAAGATGGCACTGGCTGTGGACTATAACGGGAAGATTTTCCTGGAGGAAAAGGGGAAAATGGCCAGTTCCCCCAACGGAAACGGCGGTTGGTTTGTGTCTCTGAAGGATGCGGGGCTGTTGGAGCAGGTTCATGAGACAGGCATAGAGTGGCTGAATGTATTTGCGGTGGACAATGTGCTTCAGAAGATTGCGGACCCCTGCTTCGTGGGCGCAACCATTCAGAAAAACTGCGTGGCAGGCGCAAAGGTGGTCCGCAAGGTGACACCTGACGAGAAGGTGGGGGCCATTTGTCTGGAGGACGGAAGGCCTTCCATTGTGGAGTACTATGACATGACGGAGGAACTGTTGGAGGCAAAGGATGCCCAGGGAGAGTCTGCATACAACTTTGGCGTCATTTTAAATTATCTGTTCAGCGTGGAGGAGCTGGAGCGGATTCTGTCTCAGAGTCTGCCCCTGCATGTGGTGGAGAAGAAGATTCCCTGCATCAATGAAGACGGTATTCCGGTGAAACCGGAGGAACCCAACGGCTATAAATTTGAGAATCTGGTGTTGGATATGATTCATCAGATGGAAAGCTGCCTTCCCTTTGAGGTGGTTCGGGAGAAAGAATTTGCGCCCATCAAGAACAAGACGGGCATCGATTCCGTGGAAAGCGCCAGAGAACTGCTGCGCCTGAACGGAGTGGAACTGTAACTGTTTGTACGTAATTACGTTATGGTCAAACCGGTTTCACGGCAGACCGTAGCCGGGAAGGAAAGTCTCCGGACTGTCACTTCAGGAGCGGCCCTGACGCCGGGGCATCAGGATGCCTGTGCGTCAGGGCGGGATAAGCGAAGGCTCCGGTACCCGGGATAACATTTTGACAGGTTCTGCTAACATATGAATATTGAGAAAAGCGGAAACTTCCGGTATCCTTAGGTTGTAAAGACAACACAGGATAGAGAATGCTTATAACGGATTTTCTATTGTCAGTAAAATGGGCGCGGCATGGCGGAAGTGCCGGAAGCGCGCGGAAAAGAGGGTGCGATGAAGATTTTGGTGACAGGCGGCGCCGGATATATCGGCAGCCATACAGTAGTGGAGCTGCAGCAGGAAGGGTATGAGGTGGCAGTGCTGGACAATCTCAGCAATGCCAGTGAAAAGTCCCTGGAGCGTGTGGAGGCGATTACCGGGAAGAAAGTTTCCTTTTATAAAGCAGATATTCTGGACAGGGATGCTCTGGAAGAGATTTTTGAAAAAGAAAATGTGGATGCTGTCATTCATTTCGCCGGGCTGAAGGCAGTGGGCGAGTCCGTGCAGAAGCCCTGGGAATACTATGAGAACAATATTGCAGGTACATTGACTCTGGTGGATGTGATGAGAAGGCACGGGGTGAAGAATATCATCTTCTCTTCCAGCGCCACCGTATACGGGAATCCCGCCGTCATCCCCATTACGGAGGACTGTCCCAAGGGACAGTGCACCAACCCCTACGGCTGGACAAAGTCCATGCTGGAGCAGATTCTTTCCGATATCCAGAAAGCCGACCCGGAATGGAACGTGATACTGCTGCGCTATTTCAATCCCATCGGTGCCCATGAGAGCGGAACCATGGGGGAGAATCCCAACGGTATTCCGAACAATCTAATGCCTTATATCACACAGGTGGCAGTGGGAAAGCTGCCTCAGCTGGGGGTCTTCGGTGACGATTACGATACGCCTGACGGAACCGGCGTTAGAGACTACATCCATGTAGTAGACCTGGCAGTGGGACATGTGAAGGCGCTGAAGAAAATCGAGGAAAAGGCAGGATTGAAGATTTACAACCTGGGCACCGGGGTGGGCTACAGCGTACTGGACCTGGTAAAGAATTTCGAGGAGGCAAACGGTGTCAAGATTCCTTATGTCATTAAACCCAGGCGTGCAGGGGATATAGCTGCCTGCTACTCCGACGCTTCTCTTGCGAAGGAGGAGCTTGGCTGGGAGGCACAGCGCGGCATTAAAGAGATGTGCGAGGATTCCTGGAGATGGCAGAAGAATAATCCTGACGGGTACGAGGACTAGGAGAGCGCCGCAGCTGCTTCCTGTTTATATAGCAGCAGACAGCTGGTCGAACCGAAAGACATCAGATTCGTTTTTCAGAAAAGAGAGAAAAAGAAATCAGCAGATATGGTTTCATACCGGGCTGATTTCTTTTTTGCCAAAATAATAAAACAATTTCCGCCGCCTCAGCATATGCTTCTTCCAGGCCTCATGCCACATACAGGTACATGAAGATAAAATGGCATACACTGCCCGCCATGACGAACAGGTGGAACACCTCGTGGGAGCCGAAAGCTTTATGCCTGGAATTGAACAGGGGAAGCTTCAGTGCGTAGATGATTCCGCCCGCCGTATAGATGATTCCTCCGGCCAGCAGCCAGAAGAAAGCTGCGGTGCACAGCGTATCAAACAGTCGTCCGAAGACAAACACGCACACCCATCCCATGGCGATGTAAATGACGGAAGAAAACCATTTGGGGCAGGTGATCCAGAATGCCTTCACCAGCATGCCGACGACGGCAATCCCCCAGACCAGCGCCAGCATGGTGTAGCCGATGTCGCCGCCCAGCACAATCAGGCATACCGGCGTGTAAGAGCCTGCGATGAGCACAAAGATCATCATGTGGTCCAGCTTCCGGAAAATGCGCAAGGTTCTTCCGGTGAGGTTCACGGAGTGATAGGCGGCGCTTGCGCCGTACAGCAGGATCATGCTTGTCATAAAGATGGCCATGGCGGCAAAATGGCTTCCGCCGGATGAAATCCCTGCCTTGACCAACAGCGGCACGGCCGCAAACACTGCCATCATCATGCCGATAAAATGTGTAATAGCGCTTCCGGGCTCTCTTATTGTAATCTGCATATTCATACCTCCTGGTTCATGATTCGATTTCGTTTCTATTGTCTGCGGCAGTTTCAAAACTATACATTAAAGTTTTTGATACGATATTTCATGTGCGGAAAATGCAACATATAGTTTTTAAAACTACTTCTTAGACAATATTATACCAGGAATAGGAAAATGTCAATATCAATCTTCTTCGATTACCTGAATTTCCAGATAGTCAAAGTCAATTTGCTCTATGAAATTGTCCTGTGTAAACCGTACCTTGCTGTGACGTTTGAAGTCGGATATGGTTTTGTCCAGCCAGACCGGTCTTCCCAGATCGAACTGACTGCATATTTCATCCAGAGCGCGGAAGACTTTGTGGGTCCGGGTATCGGAACTGCCGTCTTCAATGCAGGTGTCCTGCAGCATGTGATTGTTTTTAAAAGTTCTTGCCCATAATCGAAACATAGTAGAGTACCTATTCCAGTTCCGCATCCGCCCACCCAGTACCCAGGCATGGGCAGAGAATTTTCGTCCGCGAAGAAAGCGTCCGAAAATCCTCTGTGGTACCGGGTGGGCGTATGCTGATTTCCAGTTCCGCATCCGCCTGCCCGGTCCCCAGGCATGGGCAGAGAATTTTTGTCCGCGAAGAAAACGTCCAAAAGTTCTCTGTGGTACCGGGCGTGCGTATGCTGTAAGTAATTACATGGTAATCGATTTTTCCCGGAAATGCAAGCCGTACATCCCGTTTTGGAAAAAAGGATTAAATTTTTGCGAATTAGGTACATTTATGCGTCTGTTTATGGTATAATGACCTTATTCAAGGCATAATGATTTTATTTAGCGGCCTCGTCCTCAGCGGAAATCCGCCGGATGAGAAAAAGGCCTGCTTAAAAGGAGTTAGCATGGAACTGAGAGAAGGCAACGGAGAGGGAATTGACAGTTGGAAAGAGGTAACCCTGATCTATAATGCTGCCCTCAAGATGATTACGACGAAGATGGAGATTCTGAACGATGAATTTCAGCATGTGCATCGTTACAATCCCATCGAACACATCAAGGCCCGGATCAAGACGCCTGAGAGTATCGTGAAGAAATTAAAGCGCGACGGGCATGAGTCGACCATTGACAATATGATAAAATACATAAACGACATTGCAGGGATAAGGATCATCTGCTCTTTTACCTCTGACATATACAGGATTGCCGACATGGTCAGCGAGCAGAGAGACATCAGAGTGATTGCCGTAAAAGATTACATTACTTTTCCGAAATCCAGCGGCTACAAAAGTTATCATATGATCGTGACAGTGCCGGTCTATTTGTCTGACAGGACAGTGGACACCAAGGTAGAGATACAGATCAGGACGGTTGCAATGGATTTCTGGGCCAGCCTGGAGCACAAGATTCACTACAAATTCGAGGGAGATGCGCCGGAACATATCAGGAACGAATTGGTCGAATGCGCCAAGATGGTGTCTGACCTGGATGCCAGAATGCTGAAACTGAATGAAGAACTTATTGCGATTGCCCATGAGCGTATGCTATAATGTGACCATATTCATGGCATGAGGCGGCCGGATGGCTATGCTGTCATGAGCGGACTGTGTTCATGGTATAATGCGACCATACTCATGGCATGAAACGGCCGAATGGCGCAAGCGTTACGTAAATGGGAACATCCAGCACACAAAAGCCGGGAGGAAAAGAAATGGATCTGTTTATGGATAAGCTGTCCCGGAAAGAGACAGCGCAGGAAATCATCAAGGCGAATACGGCAGCAGATGTGGAAGAACTGAACAAGTTGAAAAACCAGGCCGCCGACTACAGCGAATGCCTGACTAAGATGCATAAGCTGGTGGACGAAGGGCTGACAAAGCTGGCGTGCAGCCAGGTAGAGACCGTTGCGCTTGGCGGCCTTGTGGAAGACAACTCTGAGGCGATCAGGGTGTTGCAGCGGGATACGGAGAGCATGAAACTGCTTCTGGAACAGCTGCAGAAGCAGGTTGACAGGATGGGCGGCTCGGTTGCCGGACAGATGGAAGCCGTTTCCCGGGCACTGGAAGAAAGCAAGACGGCAGCGCCGTCTGCAGAGAGGCTGGATGCGCTGGAGGAGAATGTACACAAGGAATGTGTAAAGGTGTATCGCAATGTACAGGCCGTGATGGTGGAGGAGAGCGGCAAGCAGGCCGTTGACATTGACAGGACGAAGTTCTATGTGAAGAGCCTGAAGAAAAAGACGACTGCCATACTGGTAATTACCATATTCGGAATGCTGTTTGGCCTGGCAGGTGTGGCGATGCAGATCTTGACCATGACGAATATCCTGTCATTTTAGTCTCACGGCTGAAACGGTTTGCCGGATAAAGTGTATAAAGAGTGAGCGCAGTTATAATGTATATTGGGCAGAACGAAAAGACAAATGAATACGCTCAGGCGTATCGAACCGGACCTGTGCGGAAAAAGACGGGCAGAAAGGGCGAAAATTATGCCGAAAGAGATCTGGAAACCGGGAAATATGCTTTATCCTTTGCCGGTGGTAATGGTGAGTGTGGCTGACAGAGACGGGAGATATAATCTGATTACCATAGCGTGGACAGGGACGGTGTGCACGAATCCGCCCATGGTCAGTATTTCCGTTCGTCCGGAGAGGTATTCCTACCCCATCCTGCGGGAAACGGGAGAGTTTGTCATCAATCTGGCAACCAGGGAACTGGCGTATGCCACGGACTATTGCGGCGTAAAAAGCGGCAGGGATGTGGACAAGTTTGAGCAGCTGGGGCTGACGCCTCTTTCCGGAGACAAAGTACGGGCACCCCTTTTGAAGGAGAGTCCGGTCAATATTGAGTGTAAAGTGGCTCAGATGACGCCGCTGGGTTCCCACCATATGTTCCTGGCGGAGGTTGTGGCTGTCCACGCGGACGACAAGTATATGGACAGCAGACACAAGTTTCATCTGGACAAAGCGGAGCCCATTGTCTATTCCCATGGCGCTTATTTTGTGTGCGGGGAACAGCTGGGGACTTTTGGATACAGCGTGAAGAAGCGGTAATCTGATTCGGCTCAGACTCAGATTATTTCTTTTCGTGCGCCTTTTCTTTGTGTATGAATCTGATTTTATGCCTGCGGCTTCTCTGGCGCGTCTGGTCTGAAAACATGGATTTTGGAGACGGGAGGGGATTTGCGGCGTTTTGTGCAAAACAGGCGGCCATGTATAAAATATGTCTGTCTGGGAAGAATACAGGATATGGATTGTTGTGCGCTGCGGGAAGTGACATTTGAAGCAAGGAGCCGGGCGGCTTACAGGAGGCAGTCCGAAGCAGAGAGTAAGTGCCGGGGAACGGAAGGAACAGGCTGTTTCCTGACAGGATATCAGGATTGGAAGACTTATGAAAAAGAAAAAAAGTAATCATAAAAAGTACAAATTTACATATATTAAAGCTACACTGGGAACACTCTTTTTAGGAATCCTTTTTCTGAAGGGATACACCCCCTTTGAACAGACCGGAGAGAATTTTTTCCATATTCAGGTGAATGGCCGGGATGTGGGCACGTTGGGCGACAGGGACAGGATAGATGAGCTGCTTCTCCAGGCGAGGAAGAATGTGGCGGGGATCAGCGACGAACTGGTGTTCATGAAGACGGATATGTCCATCGTGGGAGAGGAAGTGCTCTGGGGCGAGACCGACAGTGAAGAGGACGTCCTCCTGAAAATGGAAGAAGCCCTGAGAAGCAGTATTCAGGAAACCATGCATCGGGCATATACACTGAAGATTAATGAGTATATCATCAACCTGGCCAGTATGGATGAGGTGCGCCGGCTTCTTCAGGCGGCATTGGACAAGTATGGCAACGAAGGCGCGTTCTCGGTGGAAATAAAGGGCGAGGAAGAACGGGAGTTCAGCGTCCTTACGGCCAGCGTGGAAGATGCCCGGTATCAGGAGGGCGAAGACTGGCATGCGGGCATGGAGGGCGGCATCCAGAGCTTTTTCTCAGGGATTACGGGAGAAACGGAAACGGCGGAACCCCGGGAATTTGAGGATTATGAACTGGGAATCAGGACCATGGACTTTGCGGAAGATGTGGAGATTGTGGAGGTATATCTGCCGGAGAGCCAGCTGACACCGCTGGAGGAGGCCATCAACCTGGTCATCATGGAGCAGGAGATGCCCAGCGTCTATGAGGTGGTGTCGGGTGACACCCTCTCGGAGATATCCATCAAGGTGAACATCCCCATGGAGACCATCATTGCCATGAACGATTCCCTGGAGGATGAAAATTCCATGCTTCGTGTAGGGGATGAACTGCTGATTACGGTGCCGGAGCCAGAATTGTCCGTGACCAGGGTGGAGGAGGAATATTACGAGGAAATATATGACGCAGATGTCATTTATATAGACAATGACAACTGGTATACCACGGATACAGTGGTGCGCCAGCAGCCCTCCGCAGGATTCCGAAAAGTAATCGCGGACGTGTCCTATGTGAATGACAAGGAGGTTGGAAGGGAGATACTCAAGGAAGAAGTAGTCATGGAGGCCGTAGCCAAGGTCGTGGAGCGGGGGACAAAGATTCCGCCCACGTATATCAAGCCGATTTCCGGGGGAAGGAAGAGTTCCGGCTTCGGCAGGCGTTCCGCACCTACCAGAGGGGCCAGCTCTTATCACAAGGGCATTGACTGGGCGACTCCCACGGGAACGGCAGTCTATGCATCCTGCGGCGGTACGGTGGTCAAGGCCGGATGGGGAAGCGGTTACGGATACGTGGTTTATATTGACCATGAAGACGGCAGGCAGACCAGGGACGGTCATCTGAGTAAGGTGCTGGTATCGGTGGGACAGAAGGTAAAACAGGGGGAAAGAATCGCCCTCAGCGGCAATACCGGCGTCAGTACAGGGCCTCACGTACACTTTGAAATCCTGATAAACGGTGTCCAGGTAGACCCGCTGAAGTATCTGGATTAAGCCTTAGAATATATGTTCTGTTTACAAATAAGAGAAAGTATGATAACATGGCTTTTGTTGAAAAAAGGACGGGGCGCTGACCCCGAGCAGAGGAAAATCGAATGGAACAATATGTGATCAAGGGCGGGAATCCGTTGGTAGGGGATGTGGAGATAGCAGGAGCCAAGAATGCGGCGCTTCCTATCTTTGCGGCGGCGGCCATGGCGGATGAGACCGTATATATAGATAACATTCCCGATGTACGTGATATTGATGTGATGCTGGGCGCGTTGAGCAGTACAGGTGTGATGGTGAAGAAGGTCAGCCGGCACAAGGTTATGATTAACGGAGGTAATGTTCACAATCTTACGGTAGACAGCGAAGGGTGTAAGAAAATCAGAGGTTCCTACTATCTTCTTGGGGCGTTTCTGGGAAAGTATAAATATGCCGAGGTGGTGCTTCCCGGCGGCTGCGACATCGGAAGCCGGGCTGTAGACCAGCACCTGAAAGGCTTCCGTGCGTTGGGGGCGGAGGTCATTATCGAACACGGATTGATCAAGGCGAAGGCTGAGCGCCTGCGCGGAAGCCATATTTATATGGATAAGGTCAGTGTGGGGGCCACCATCAATGTAATGATGGCCGCCACGCTGGCGGAGGGAATGACTATTATCGAGAACTGTGCGAAAGAGCCCCATGTAGTGGATGTGGCCAATTTTCTGAACAGCTGCGGGGCCAATGTCAAAGGCGCCGGCACGGATGTCATCAGGATACGCGGCGTTGCCAGACTGCATGGTACAGATTACACGATCATTCCGGACCAGATAGAAGCGGGCACCTTCATGTTCGCGGCAGCAG
>OFFJ01002473.1_pt1 | contig 11755 bp, 14 predicted proteins | sample 1521261 | NCBI WGS metagenome assembly OFFJ01 (sample SAMEA3504122, study PRJEB24116) | mouse gut metagenome | biome: mouse gut; feature: mouse-associated habitat; material: faeces | place: Denmark | collected 2011 | reverse complement strand
TGGCGGGGCTCGAACCCACGACCTCCTGCTCCCAAAACAGGCGCTCTGCCAACTGAGCTACACCCAGATTTTTGACGGTTTTTTGTTGCCTGACGCATACCACTGGCGGAATTGAACCACCTTCACCGTAAGCATCACCATATCAATGCTTAGCGGCACACGCATACAACAGGGGCAAAGAAAGGAAAGGACATGAACAAATTGGACAACACTCTGACATCGCAGAAACCCTTGTACTAAACAAGGTGGAGCTGGTAACAGGAGTCGAACCCGCGACCCTCGGAGTACAAAACCGATGCTCTACCAACTGAGCTATACCAGCGTAATAGGCTTGAGGTAAGCTCTACCGCACATTTGTTTACGGGAGGTTCCACAAGGTGCGCACCCTCTGACCCAAACACAATTTGCTTAAAACGGCACATGGAGCTGATGCGCGGACTCAAACCGCGAACCTGAGCTGTACGAAAGCCCCGCTCTCTCATTTGAGCTACATCAGCATGGGCGAGCGCCGCCCTATAGGACGGCGCTCATGGTGGAACGCTCAGGCGTTGTCGGCCTTGACCACGTTGAGCAGGTAGCACTTCTCCGTGATGTTGAAGTCGGCGAAGGTCTTGTCCAGGTCGGCTGGAGCCATCCAGGTGCATCACGCCACGGGTGTAGTCCACGCCGTTGTCCTCCAGGGCGGCCCGCAGGGTGGTGTTCTTGTCGATGATGATGGCCTCGCGCTTGACGTTGTTACCGATAGTGACCTTAATCATGATTGAAGTCTCCTTTATTATGTAGATTTTTGTTGTTGGGAAAATCACCGCACAGGGTTACCCCTTTGCGATAGCGGATGAAGGGTTTGGGGCGGGCCGAAGCCCGCCCCGGCGGCGGATGGGGATTAGCCAGCGACGGTGATGTTCGCCATCACGGTGGCCTTCTGAGCGGCGATGGCGTCCAGCACCTCGGGCAGCTTGGCCTCCAGGGCGTTCAGGTTGACCAGGGCCCCGCCGAGCGTGTCGGCGACCCACTCTTTGACCTCGTCGGTCGGCACGCCGCTCTTCACCATAGTGATGCAGGCCAGGCCGGAGCCGTCGGAAGCCTCGCGGCCGAAGGAAGCGCCCACGGAATTGATGCTGCCAGCGCCGGTGGTGGTGCCCAGCCGGAAGATGGGCTCCTTGCCATCCTCGCCGCCCTTGAGCACCAGGTCGTTGGGACGATACTTCTCGATGGTCTTGATGTCCTCCATCTTCAGAGTGGAAGTGACGACGACGGCGTCCCCTGCGATTACGATTTTTGCCATGATACATTTCTCCTTTTTATCAAATATGTACCCCTATTAGTTGGTTATCCGCCCACACCACGAGGAGGTTGGGGCCATGTGGGTATGAAAAGCCCGTCAGAGCAATCTGACGGGCTTTTGTTGTTCGCCTCTTGCACCACTTTCGTGGTGCAGATGCCTATGATATTAAGATTAGAAGCCGAAAGCCGGGGCGAGCCCGAGGGAACTACGAGCGCTGCCACGGTACGCGTCGCCGTTCGCGTTCACAATGCAGAAGGCGCCTGGACATCCTTTCACTGGCGACCGTTCCATCGTGTACTCCCTACCGCCGTTCCTTAGCTTGTACCAGGGTACACCTTCCTGGCGATACCATCCATACCAGTGACCCTCTCCGGGGGCGGAGTAGATGGCCCGTCCAAAAGTCTCAGCCTCTGACTTGATGAAGAATTTCGCCGTACTGTTTACGATTTCAAAGGAATCGTCGGTCACCTTGGCGGTCGGTTTTACAATCGAAACCGCAACCTCGATGATTCCGTCGGGCATCAGTCGATAGACATCTCCGTCCGGGTCGTTCATCGCTCTGAACAGATAGGAATCAGGCCACGACCCATCGACATCGCCGTTACGACACCAAGGATATCTGCTCGGCATACAGTCCACCATTTCCCAGGTCAGCGGAACGATTTGTCCATCGCTCGTCACATCATGGTTGATACCGATGACCCGAAATTGGACGGGGTTGCCGTTCTTGAGAACGTCGTCCTTGAAGTCGCCAAGGTGAACAGTCGCCGGAGCGGCCATTCCTAAGCGCTTTAACGCTTCCCAGGTCATATTGTTAAGGCAATTAGGCATCGTTCTCCCTCCCTATTGTTATTTTTGGCGGGGATGGTAGGATTTGAACCCACGGGCGGCTACTAACCGCCTCCAGTTTTCAGGACTGGTGCCATCAGCCACTCGGCCACATCCCCATAAGCCTGCGTTATGCAGGTTGAAGTTCACTCAATCGCTCGCCACAGGCAGGACAGAAATTCATTGGAACAGGGCGCTCCTGCCCATCACCGAACTGGGTATACTTGGCGGGCTGAGTGATGAAAATCTCGTCGATGAAAAGTTGACTTATCTTTTTCCAGTGGTTTTCGCAGAACTCGCACATACCGTTATCTCCCTTCAAACGCCCAGGAGTGAGCGGAGTTCGCTATCTGTTGCCGTTTCAAAGTCGGGAGTCTCAACACCATAGAAGGTACATCTAACATATTCTCCATATTCACCATCTGGGTCTTCATCGGCGTACTGCCTCTCACTATAAGACAATTTCTTTGATTCCACCCAATAGCAAGTGTCGATTCCGTTTTCATCCCAGTTGGTATGTGTCATCGTTGGCGATTCGCCTCCGCACCACCTGACACCATTTCTCTCGAAGATTTCCATCAAGCTCTCTACAAGTTCTTCGCTCGGGCAATGGACGATGAGGTTTCTGCAGGTATTAAGCATACTTTCATCAAATGGAGTGTCCCACATATGCTGACCGCCACCGTGTATCTGAGTTTTGTCCGGGCCGACGGTACGGCGGATATTGCGCTGCTTGTCCGGGAGGAAGAGCCGTACAACGAGCGGTATTATCAGTACCATCTCCCCGTCACCACTACCCTGTCCCGATTCCCCGGCGAAATCTGCACGTTCTTGCAAATCTTCTCCGGCCCGCCCCGGCATCCCATCATCGCCAAGAGCGGTGAGTGTATGCTGCGTGTCATGGACTCTAAGAACATGGACGAGTACATCACCGACCGCAATCTGCGGATGGTTTACGAGATGCAGCGGTACATGGAGGACAAGGTGGAGAAGGTCGAAGCCACGCTGACTGAGCGCATTGACAAAACCGATGAGGCAGTTGCTGCCAAGGCTGACAATATCGTGTTCGACCCAGAGGACAGCACGATTCAGTTGGTGTCTACCGTCGAAGTCAAGGACGAGGAAGGCAATCCAACTGGCGAATACGAGAAGATTCCGCTTGGCGACCGCATCTTTGTTCGTGCGGACACAGCCCGTGGCATTCTCAATATGGAAATCAACGAGCTGGGCGAGCTCATCGTCACATTCGAGGACGAGACAACGCAGAATCTTGGTGTCGTCACCGGCGAGGACGGTGCTGTCTACGTGCCCCATGTTGACGAACATAAGGTGCTCACATTCACTATCGAGAGTGAATCGGGCGAAGTTCCCGACCCTGTCGATTTGAACCCGAACGATGAGTGGAGCGACATGGGCGACGGCAGTATGGAGTCTCCCGGCGGTGTGACCACTTATGTGTGGGAGGATATGTAACCAAGATATAGACGCTTAGAGAGCGTTTGTATATAGAAAAAATTATAAGGAGGTTTATGTCATGGCAAATGTGATTTTCAAGCAGGGTACTCGTGCCCAGTATGACGCCATTGCCACCAAAGATGCAAGCACCCTGTACTGGCTGACTGACACCCAGGAGCTCTTTAAGGGCGACGTGCTGTATGGCAAGGGCGCTGAGGCTACCGCTCTGGCGTCTGGCCTGATGTCCGCCGCTGATAAGGCCAAGCTGGACGCTCTGTCTGCCGGTGGCGCCGCTGGCCTGACTGCGGTTGATGCCAGTGTGGTGCTGGCTTCTGATGAGAACGGCACTACTATCGGCGTGCAGGTTTCTAAGGAGACCGGCAACGCTCTGAAGCTGAAGGACGACGGTCTGTTCGTCTCGCCCGCTGCGGCTTCTGGCGCTGTTGAGTTCGCCATTGAGGAGCAGGCGACTGCTACCGATGGCTCCGTTAAGACCTACAAGCTGAAGAGGACTGAGGGCGACAACACCACCTATGTGGGCGACGCAATCGAGATTCCCAAGGATAAGGTGCTGAAGGGCGGCACGTTCGAGATTGTCGATACCGCCGACGCTCCCTACACCGGCGCAGAGGTCGGCGACCCCTACGTTGACCTGGTTCTTGAGGACGCCGATAATACCCATATCTACATCCCCATGAAGGGTTTGGTGGATACCGTTGCCGCTGGTGATGGTATCACTGTGACCAACAACACCGTATCCATCAAGTTGGACGCCGCCAATGCGAACGGCCTCGCCGTTGGCGCCGACGGTTTGAGCATGGCCGTGGCAACCGACACGTCCGCCGGTGCCATGAGTGCTGCCGACAAGGCTGCGCTGGATACGGTCGTTTCCTGTGTTACCTGGGGCGACCTGGCTGATGAGGCCGCTTCCTAATCCGACGCAAGCAGAAAAAGCCCGCAGTGAAATCACTCACTGCGGGCTTAACTAAAACATGAGGAGGAAATATTATGGCAAAAGTTGCTTTCAAGAAGGGCTTACTGGCTAATTTGCCTGCCGCTATCTCCGAGGGTACTTTTTATATTACCACCGATGAGCGGGCCATGTATCTGGATATCGACGGCACCACCCGTGTGCGTATCGGCGATTTCCAGGAGTTCGCAACCCTGACCGCGCTGCAGGCCAACATCAATCCCAGCACCACCGCTCTGTACTATGTGACCGAGCTGAACTGCCTGGCTAAGTGGGATGGCACCAAGTATGTCCAGATTAACCTGGATACCGGCGCTACCAGCGTTGAGACCACCGGCACCGGCAATGCCCTGGACGGCGTGACCTATGACCCCGCTACCCGTAAGCTGACCTTCACCAAGACCACTACCTTCACCACCGCTTCCGATGTGGACTCCCAGATTGCGGCCAAGGTGGGCGAGCTGAAAATCGGTGAGGAGACCTTCGCCACCGTCAAGGCGTATGTGGACAAGAAGACCGACGGTATCGCCACCGACGCTGCTCTGGAAACCCTGACCGGCCGTGTGACCGCTGCCGAGGGTAAGATTGACAAGCTCAACGGCGATGCCACCACCGAGGGTTCTGTGGCGAAGACTGTGGGTGATGCCATCGACGCTCTTGACCTGGCAAACACCTATGAGGCCAAGGGCGCCAAGGACGCCGACATCAAGGCCGCCAAGGATGCCGCAGATGCCGCACAGGCCGATGTTGACACCCTGGTCGGCACTGACACCGGCAAGTCCGCCCGCACCATTGCCAACGAGGAGCTGGCAAAGCAGCTCATCCCTGAGAATGCCAATGAGTCTCTGGATACTCTGGCAGAAATCGCCGCATGGATTCAGGCGCATCCCGATGATGCCTCCGCCATGAATGCTGCCATTACTAAGCTCCAGGCCATCCTGGCTGGTATTGGTGGCGACGATGAGAAGGCCACGGTGGTTGCCTATGTGACCGATGCGATTGCTGCTCTGTCCATTGGTGACTACGCCAAGGCTGCCGACCTGACCGCCCTGGCCGCCCGTGTCACCGCTCTGGAGGCCGACACCCATACCCACAGCAACAAGACCGTCCTGGATGGCATTGACGCCGCGAAGGTCGCCGCCTGGGATGCAGCGGAGCAGAACGCCAAGGACTATGCCGATGAGGCGCTGACCTGGGGCACGTTCTAATCCCGGACAATCAAACAGCAAACGGAGGGGTAGGTCTTATGACCTGCCCCTCTTCTCATACTCGGACTCAAGATGAGGAGGGTTAATCTATGCTTTTCAAAATCCTGCAGGGTGACAGCTCCCGTATTTCCACGGACATCACCCCACTGCATCCCGGCTGGTGCTACTTCACCAGTGATGACGGGAAACTCTACATCGACTCCCAAGAGGAGGACGGCACGCAGAAGCGCACCTGTATCAACCCCAACAGCGGCGGCGCAAGCGTAGCTGTCAAGGGAACGCTGACCAGAAATGGATGGGTTAGCGGCCAGCAGACTCTGCTTGTGACCGGTCTGAAAGCGAATCAAAACGGCGTTATCGGTATCGCTCAAGAAGTCACCGACTCTCAGATGGAGGCAGCAAAGGGCGCTGAGATGTATGTCTGCAATCAGGTGGACGGCGCTTTGACCGTAGCCGTGTTTGGCGATGTTCCTCAAATCGACATTCCCGTTGTTACCATCTTGATGGCGTAATTGGGGGGGGTGGACGAAATGAGTGAGACGACCAACTGCAAGCTCCATCTGACAGATGACAGCTCTGAACGGTTCCAGGACTGGCGCAAGGCTATGAACGGGCCGGACAACTCAAACATGATTAAAATCGACAACGCTATCGGCGAGAAGGCCGACAAGAGCGTTTCGATTATCACCACACTTTTGGCAACAGCGTGGTCTGGCATCGACTCTCCTTTTACACAGGTACTGAATGTAGAGGGGTTGAAGGCCGCACATAACGGATATATCTCCGTCGCTCATGAAGCTACGGCGGAACAGCGTGAGATTGCGCGGGAGGCCATGCTCTCTGTCACGGGCCAGACGGACGGCACTCTGACCATTGTGGCAGACGGCGAAATGCCGGAGCGGGACATCCCCGTTCTCATCATCATTTTAGGTTAAAAGGAGGGCGAATCAATGCCTATTATCTCTAATTTCCCCGGCGGTTCCGGTACTGGCGGCGGTGGGCTGGCTTTGGCTGGCGTCAGCGATATTGCGACCCTGACGGCCCACGAGAAAGTTTACATTCAGTGGACTGACCCGGAAGACCTGGTTGTCGCCAGTTCCACGCTGGCGTCCTGGGGAGGCACCCTGTTGGTGCGTAAGGCTGGCTCTATGCCCACGAGCCGTCGTGATGGCGTCATCGTTCTGGATAGCAAAACGAGGGACGCTTATAAGACTACTTATTTCTGCGACAGCGGCCTGACGGACGGTACGACCTACTACTACAAGCTGTTCCCCTACACCACGGCTAACGCCTATACGGATGTCGAGGATGGGTTCTCCGCTACACCCAACGCTGTCGCCCTTGGCGATGTGAGCGGTATCACGCTGGCCCCCGCTGGTAACGGCAAGTTGTCCATTCAGTGGACTGACCCCGCCGCAACTGTGGTCTCTGACGGTATCACCCTGGCGACCTGGGCGTCCACCATTGTGGTCGTGAAGGCTGGTAGCTACGCTACCTCACCTGACGACCCGGATGCCGTATTCACCTATACCAGCACCACCAGGAACGGCCATGCCACCAATGCCCTGATTGCTACCGGGCTGACCAATGGTACGACCTACTATGTCTCCCTGTTCCCGATGTCCACCGACGGTAAGGCTAACACGAACACCGCCAACCGTAAGAGCGGCGTTGCGAATAAAATCACAATTTCAAACATTCCGGCTCAGAGCGGGACATTGACCTACAACGGTAACTCTCAGTCCCCTACCTGGAGCAATTACAACAGCGCACAGCTCACCCTGGGCGGTACGACCAGCGGAACCAACGCCACCAGTTATAACGCTACCTTCACTCCGAAGGACGATTATATGTGGTCTGATGGCTCCGCCACTGCCAAGACTGTGGCATGGAGTATCGGCAAGGCAGCGGGCAGTATGACTCTGAGTACCAGCTCTGTGACGCTGAACGCATCCGCTCTGACCGCTGCTGTAACTGTCACTCGTCCTGGCAATGGTGTTATCACTGCAAGCTCCAGCAACACTGGTGTGGCCACCGTATCGGTGTCTGGCAATACCGTGACTATTAGTCACGTCAATCAGACCACTGGCACTGCTACCGTAACTATTAAGGTGGCGGCTGGCACTAACCATACTGCCCCGGCAGACAAAACTGTGGCTGTGACCGCCCAGTTCATGCCTACCAAGAAGGCGCTGAACGACCAGACTTGGGCCGAAATCCGGCAGGTCTCCGACGCTGGTAAAGGCAGCGAGTATTGGAATGTGGGCGACCGGAAAGGCGTGCTGGTCAACGGCACCGTTGGTACGCTTGCGGTCAACCAGACGCTGTATGTGTACATCTTGGGGTTCAACCACAACAGCGCCAGAGAAGGCAACGGTATCCAGTTCGGCACATTCAAGACTGCTCTGTCTGGCGGCACTGATGTGTGCCTGGTGGACGCGAAGTACAGCCCGAACAATAGCTGGAACGGCTACACCGATGGAACCAAAGCGTTCAACATGAACCACTGGGGCAACGTCAACTACGGCGGCTGGAAAGCCTGTGACGCCCGGTATGACATCCTCGGCTCCACCAAGACGGCGCCAAAGAACTACGGTAAGCAGCACGCCTCTGGTGATGTTGGATATGATGCGCCCGCAGACACAGCAACAAACCCTGTCGCAAAGACCCTGATGGCCGCCCTCCCTGCCGACCTGCGTGCGGTAATGAAACCCATCTCCAAGTACACGGACAACGTGGGCGGCGGAACCGACGTTACGGGGAACATCTCTAAGTCGGTGGACTACCTGCCGTTGCTGGCTGAGCAGGAGATTTTCGGTGGGAACCGCTCTTACTCCAACCAGTACGAGAAGAATTATCAGGTGCAGTATGCGTATTACTCCGCTGGAAACAGCAAGGTGAAGTACCTGCACAGCTCCACCGGTTCGACTGCGTATTGGTGGGAGCGTTCTCCTATTTACAACAACGACGACATCTTCTGCTTTGTGAACACGAACGGCGACGCGAACTATTACGACGCTAGTTATTCCCTCGGGCTCGCCCCGGCTTTCATGGTATAATCCATGAATCAGCCAAAATCAAGCCCACGCAAGTGGGCGAGTTCAAGCCATAACAGATAAGCGAGGGTACACCCCTTGCGGTTTGGGATGGGCCCCATCCCCCTCCCCTATACAATCTATGACCACAGGAGGGTACACCCTTTACGGTAAGGGTTGACCCCTTACGGTTTAGGGTGACCTCCTGTGCGGGAGGATTTTGTCCAACAGAAAATGAATGAAAGGAGTGTTCCATGTCAATTCTGAAGGCCCACAGGTCTGAAAGCAGAGCGGAGTATGTGAATACCGCGAACAAGATTTATGTTCAGACCATCAATTTTCTGTCGAGGCTGTCGTCTCGATACTCCAGGCTGGTGGCGGAGTCCGTCGCCGAGCTTGCGTCTGATGTGGTAGACAACGCCGAAAAGGCGAACAGCATCTATCCATCAGACGACACCAGGAAGGAGCTGCGCAAGCGGCACCTTCTCGAATCAAGAGCGGCCCTTATGGCGCTCGATGTACATCTCGCACACTGCTACGAGCTGATGATGCTGAACCCAGCGGGCTGCTTCACGAAATCCAACGGGGACAGCGTCAGCTCCACAGATGCGAAAAAGAAACTGGAGCGTATGTCGCAGGAGCTCGGCGAGCTGATTGACGCCGAGAATACCATGCTGACCAATGTGCTCAAGAGCGACAAAGGGAGGTAAACACGTTTTGACTTTTATGGGTGTGTCTCTGTAAAACCTGTCGGTTGGAGTTCTTCTACTCTCGTGTTCGACTGCGTATTGGTGGGAGCGTTCTCCTAATTACAACAACAACAACAACTTCTGCAATGTGAACACGAACGGCAACGCGAACAATAACAACGCTAATAATTCCCTCGGGCTCGCCCCGGATTTCGTAAGGCCAGCGATGGCTATGGGTCAACAGACAGTAGCCCAAGGTAGGGTGAAACACGACCCTTACGAAAGGAGAGATACTTCCCGTGACGAAAGTCCAAAACTGTCCCTCTGATACCTCTGCACGAACGCCGCACTGGACAACAGTAGCGTGCATGGCGGGAGATGTGTCTTACCCCGTTTCATGTGTAGTAGGTCAAGCAGATTAGACGGCACCCAACAAGATATCTGTACGGAGGGCGAAAAACACTATTATGTCAAGACGAAAGGGACGCTACCAGAGAAGGGTAGCGAAAAGAATGGAACACAGGATACGCCGGTGTATTGAGGTCGGCGGTCTTGAAGACGTGTTTGGATACCATGATATGTATAAGGCAGGAAAGCATTGCTGCAACGGCGTGCGCTGGAAGAGCAGCACTCAGAATTTTGAGATGCACCTGTTTTCGGGGACTGCAAAACGGCGTCGGCTTCTTTTGGAGGGCCGTTGGGTTCCGGCTGCCTATGTCCACTTTATGCTTTCAGAGCGCGGTAAGACAAGACCCATTGACGCTCCTCGGATTCAAGATAGGCAGATACACAAAGTGTTCACCAGAAAGGTCTTGCTTCCGCTCTACACTCCAAGCATGATTTATAACAACGGTGCAAGCCTTCCAGGAAAAGGGTTTGACTTTTCAAAACGTGAGCTGAAAGAGGATTTGCGCTGGCACTTCCGCCGTTATGGACGGGATGGCAGCATCATCCTCATCGACTTCAAGCAGTTCTTTCCCACCGTTTCCCATGACGAACTGTTCAAGCGGCACGAGCAACTGCTTTTGAACCCGGACATCAAAAAGGTCGGCGACGATGTTATCAACACGGTGCCTGGGCCGCTCGGACTGCCACTGGGCGTTGAACCCAGTCAGGCAGAGATGATTGCGTTTCCATCTGCTCTGGACAACTTCATCAAGTGCCAGCTTAGCATGAAGTGCGCTGGTCACTACATGGACGATTACTATGTCATTGTGCCGCCCGACCAAGACCCGAAGGAAATCATGGCGCTTATTGTTGCCAAGGCCGCCAGCTTGAAGCTGACGGTAAGCATCGCAAAATCTAAAATCATCCCGCTAACCAAGCCTTTCAAATACTGCAAGGCAAAGTTCACCCTGACCGAGACTGGTAGAGTCATCATGTGTGGCAACCGTGGTGGCATTAAGCGTGCCCGCAGAAAGGTCAAGGCGTTCTACGGCAAAATTCAGAACGGCGAGATGACCTACGAAGACCTCTGGACATCCATAAATGGTATACTGGCCTACTTTGGAGGCTACAACGACCACCGCCGAGTTTTGAAACTGCGGCGGCTTTTCTATGCCATTTTCGGGTTTTCGCCGGAGCGTATTGAAAACTTCAGAATGAGAGGAGAAACCCATGAAGTACATCACACATAGGCGTTTAAGAAAGGATGTTCTCTGCGGCCCGGTCAATATCCCAGCTACGACTGAGGTAGAGTGTGAGGACGGCATCATCATCTATAACAATGGAATCGTGTGCTATGAGGACTGCGAGACCGCCCATCAGTTTTTCGCCAGGAACGACGATGGACATGGAATGGAACGTGGTCGGTTGACCCAGGCCATCATGAAGACACTTGCCAAGACCAACGGCAAGGGCGACGAGCAGCACCAGGAACGCTGGGACAGGGTATGGAATGACCCTGTCTGTCAGCCATATAAACGTGCCGACGACGATGAATACTGGCTTTGGAACCACGATTTCTTCAACGCAGATATCGACGCACTCCGGCATATCGCCAAGTTGGTCGGAGCGAAAACATAAGCAAGGAGGATGAACAATGTACCGAATCACCAATATCAATACCGGGGCAAACCTGGGAGCCGTTGACAAGGTGGTCTACATCAAAATTGGTGAGAGCGGGGATTTCACCCCTACCACCGAGGATGAGGCTATCGGTGTGGCTTTGAACGGTGTGGCCTACAATCTGACCGGCCACGATGTAATTGAGGGGGCGGACGCGGTGGTCGTGTCTGAGTTCGACGGCGGAGCGCTGGTCGCCGAACAGCAGAGAATCATCGACA
>OFFJ01002471.1_pt1 | contig 11759 bp, 6 predicted proteins | sample 1521261 | NCBI WGS metagenome assembly OFFJ01 (sample SAMEA3504122, study PRJEB24116) | mouse gut metagenome | biome: mouse gut; feature: mouse-associated habitat; material: faeces | place: Denmark | collected 2011 | reverse complement strand
GCAGATTTCAAACGAGCGCGAAAGCGCCTTTACCTTACACTGTAGAGAATGTCGCTGTAGGAGGGGTAGGGCCAGTAGTCCGCGCCGGTGATGGACTCCAGGGCGTCGGCGGCGGCGCGCAGGCCCGCGGCGGAATCCTCCACAGCGGCGCAGAGCTGGCAGGGGAGCCCCAGCCGGCGGGCGGTTTCCAGGTACACGTCGGGCGCGGGCTTCGGGCGGCCCACCTGCGCGCCGCTGCAGGCGGCGTCCACATAGCGCTCCAGGCCGCACGCCCGGAGCAGGCAGGCGATCTTATCCGGCATACTGTTGGAGGCGATGCCGATTTTCATACCCGCCCCCTTCAGCTGCTCCATCACCTGGCAGACCTCCGGGCGCAGAAGGGAGGGGTAGTCCAGATCCCAGGGGACGAAATCCTCCAAAATCCGTTGATAGATATCCTCGGGGATGCCGCTGCGCAGCGCCTCCATGGTGGCTGTGAAGCGGAAACCGGCAAAGCGCGCCATCTGCTCCCAGCTCACCGCCACGCCATAGGAGGCCAGATATTCCTGCCGAAGCGACGCGTAGCGGGGTTCGCTGTCCACCAGGACGCCGTCCACATCAAAAATGATCGCCTTTATCATGCTTTGACCACCTTCCAAGCCGATCATATCACAACGCGCGCAGAGATGCAATCAAATTATTCATAAATTTTAGAATATTTTTGGTTTATTATTCTTTGCTCCCACGGATCAACAAACAGCCCTGCGCGCTGGCCTTCGGGCCGGCGCGCAGGGCCAGTCTGCTGGGGAATGATTGTTCAACTGCCCCGCTCCCGCCAGGAGCGCACCGCCACGAGGACGCCCATGGCCGCGACGCCCAGGCCGGTGAGCACATCCGCCGCGGCCAGCCATACCATCCAGGGGGCGGGGGAGTAGTGGATGCGGGAGCCGGGGAGGGCGCCCTGCATCAAGCTGGAGTTGACCAGCATATAGCAGGCGTTTTTAATGGATGTGCGCAGCAGGTTCCGCGCCGTGGGTGATTCGGTGTCGGTGGGGGAGAGCTTCACGCCGTAGCTGGTGTTGAGCAGGGCGTCGCACCCCGCCCGGAGGAGCTTGTCCAATTGGGCCCCGTTGCCGTTGAGGTGGATATCGGACAAAATGAAGCCCTGAAAGCCCCACTCGCCCCGCACTACCTGGGTCAGCAGGGGATAGCTGGCGGCGGTCCACTCGCTGCCGACGGCGCAGTCACCCACCATGATGAAATCCCCCGCCCCCATGACGCGCCGGGTGAGCCTGCCCCCCTCGTCCACGAAGGCCACCGTTTTTTCCGCGTTTTTCAGCGCCAGCTCAAAGGGCCGCAGGTAGATTTCCCGCAGGGCCTGCTCGGTGAGCCAGACGGTGGTGTGGGGGTTGCGGTGGGCCTCGGTGTCCATGGGGCCCAGGTGCTTCACCGCGCAGGACAGCCCCGCGTCCCCCGCGCCGGACACCACCCGCGCCCCGAACAGACCGGCCAGCAGGGGGTCCTCGCTGAAATACTCGGAGCACCGTCCGTTGAAGGGGGAGCGGTGCAGGTTGAGCCCCGGGGCGTACCAGCCGTTGATGCCGCGCAGCAGGGCCTCCTGCCCCACCATCTCCCCGAACGCGTAGGCCAGCTCCAGATTCCAGGAGGCGGCCAGCACCGGGGGGGCGGGGTAGCCGCACACCCCGCTGATCCAGTTTTTCCCCGACTGGTCGGGGAAGGTGAGGCCCTGGGGTCCGTCCCGCTCCAGAGAGACGGGCTTGCCGATGGCGTCCACCGCGCCGGTTTTATAGGCGCACTCGAACAGGGCCAGGCGCAGCTCCTCGCCGCTGGAAAAGGTGAGCTGGTCCAAAAGGTCGCTCCACAGGGGGTCCCGGTAGCTCCGGCCCCGCAGGTCGGCCAGCACCAGGCCGTTATCCGCCCCGGCGGCGGGGGCGGTTTCCCGGTAGACGGCGCTGCCCGGGACATTGCCCAGCAGCGGGTCGGTCTGGCAGTCGAACTTGGTGGAGTCGGCCTGGGCGATCCACGCCGCCACGGTGTCCGACGTGCGCCGGTCCCGGCCGGTGGGGGCGGTGGGCTGGGTACCCTGCCAGTCGCTCCGGGACAGGATCACCGCGCCGCTCACCGCCGGGTCGGACATATACGCGTCCAGCTGCGCAAAGCGGTTGACCGCTGCCGCCTCCTCCCCCTGCCGGGGATTTTTGCCGTCATACCACACCGGGGCGGGGATGGACACCTCCCGCGTGTCCAGCACCGTGTGAGAATCAGCGCGCAGGGAAACGGTATACGTCCCATCTTCCAGCAGGTAGCAGCCGGAGGTGCCGTCCCCGTTATCCCGGGCGGAGCAGTAGGAGGCCATGTCCTCCAGGGCAAAGCGCACCGGCACGTCCTCATGCTCCCCCGGCGCCAGCAGCCCGGTCTTGCCAAAGCCGGCCAGCGCGGCGGTGGGCTTTTCCACGCCCAGCTGCCGGTCAAGCTCCGTATAGGGGGCGGAAAAGTAGACCTGCACCACGTCCTGCCCGGCGTACCGGGTGCCGGTATTGGTCACCCGGACGGTGAGCCGGATTTCGTCCGCCGCCGCCGCAAAGGAGCACAGCTCCTGGCGGAAGCTGGTATAGGACAGGCCGTAGCCAAAGGGGTAGAGCACGCCGTTGGTGCGGTTGTAAAAATCCGACAGCGCCCCCTCCTCACAGGCGGTCTCGTAGTAGCGGTAGCCCAGGTAGACCCCCTCCTCATATTCCCGGAAGGGGGTGCGGGCCATATCCTGCCAGCCGCCGGAGGACACCAGGGTGGTGAAGGCGTTTTCATAGAGGAAACGGTCGCTGCCGTCGTCCTGGTTGGGGAAGGTGGGGTCGCTTTTAAAGCTGGCCGCCCAGGTGTCGGGAAGACGGCCGGAGGGGTTCACCCGCCCGGTCAGGATATCCCCCAGGGAGAGGTATCCCGTGCTCCCCGCGCCGCCCAGCCACAGGATGGCGGACACGCCGGGGTCGTCCTCCAGGACGGCGGCCTCCATGGGGGAGGGGCTGGCCAGCACCACCACCACCCCGTCGCAGACCCGCTTGGCGTAGTCCAGGGTGCTGAGCTCGGCGGCGGTGGGGGCCAGCATGTGGGGGGTGCCATCGTCGTAGACGGCGGTGGACGCATCCTGGTTTTCCCCGGTCTGCCGGCCGAGGAACACAATCCCCACCGTCCCGGCGCAGGCATCCTGCGTCCCCTGGTACACCGATGGGGCGAACTCGTACAGGGTCTGGCCCTCCGCGGCGGCACCGGCGGGGCGGCAGGGAACGGCCTGCCCGTTCTCCGCCAGCGAGGCCCCGGCCCCCAGGGCCTGGGCGTACCGCTCCTCCAAAACGGCGTTCACCCGGGGGAAGGCGGCGGCCAGGCCGTCGGCGGGGGTGGCCGCCTTCCCCTCGCCGCTGCCGATGGCGGACGAGCCGGTGCCGCCGTAGTAGGGCAGGGCATAGCGCAGGCCGAAGGGGGAGACGGCGGTATCCTCCCCCAGCGGGAGCAGGCCGTCGTTTTTCAGCAGGACGATCCCCTCCCCGCCGATCTGGCGGGAGAGGGCGGTGGCGGCGGACAGCGCCTGCTGCTTGCTGCCGTAGCGCTGCTCATAATAAGCGGCGTCCGGCTGCTGGGCGTCGCTGACGGCGGTGATGGTCCGGGCGCCCCGGCCAAACAGCTTGTCCAGCGTGTCGGCGTTGGCGTACATGCCCATGGTGAGGGTGACGGAAAGGGCCGTCAGCAGCGCCATCAGCGGCAGCAAAACCTGCCGCAGCCGCCGGGCGCCGGGCGGTGCTCGATGTTTCATTGCAAGGCCTCCTCAGCCGCGCAGGTATTTATCGGGGTTCAGGGGGAAGAGGATGTTCACGTTGAACACCTGGCTTTTGGCGTGGAAGCTGATGGTGCCGCCGTATTTCTCCACAATAAGCGCCATGCTCTTCACGCCGAAGCCGTGGTAGCCTGTCTCCGCCTGGTTGGAGACGGGAAGGCCCCGCTCCATGCGCACCTCCCCGCCGTAGTAGTTGTGGGAATTGATGGACAAAAAAGCCCGTTCGGCCCGGACGCTGAAGCTGATCACCCGCTTGTCCGGCTCCAGGGCCGTCACGCTGCGGATGGCGTTGTCCAGCAGGTTGCCGAACAGGGAGTAGATGTCGCTGTCGGTCATGAAGTCCAGCTTTGCCCCGTCGGCAATACAGCTGATGGTGACGCCGTTTTTCTGGCAGTAGAGGTTTTTTTCCGCCAGAATGATGTCCAGGGCCTGGCTGCCCGTTTTGACGATGGTGCCGTAGATGGAGATGACGCTCTCCATCTCCTCCAGCGCGGCGGGGTCGATGGCCGCCTGACGGCTGATGGCCCGGATCTGGTGCTTCATGTCGTGGCACTTGACGTTGATCAGGTCGATGGTCTGCTTGGAGATCTCGTACTGCTTCTGCTCCTGCCGCCACATCTGATAGACCACCTCCAGCTCCGCCTCCAGGGACTTTTGGAACAGCAGGGAGAACAGCACCACCAGCACCGACAGGCTGCACACCACGTTGGCCAGCGAGGCGGCCAGGTAGTATACCAGATCCAGGTTTTCATACTTGTGGTAGATGACTACGGCGTTGAGCACAATCTCCACCAGCACCGTCAGCGCCACCAGCACCAGCAGGGAGGGGCGCTGGATGTCCATATCCTCACCCTTTTTCATCCTGCGGGCAAAAAGCTGGTAGAGGGCCCAGTATACCAGGGCGTAAACCTCCAGAAAGATGGCGGCGGGGATGGGGTCGAACCGGGCGGGGGCGTTGGAGTACACCTGGTTGGAGCCGGAAAAGCCGGCGATGGTGAGGGTCATATCGTAGCACACCGAGGCCAGGTGCTGCACGCTGTACCCCGCCACGGTGCAGAACACGCACCCCCGCCAGCCCGCGCCGAAGCAAAACCTGGCCGCCGGGATGGTGAGGGCGAAGAAGGCCAGGAACATCACCGAGATGTACAGCGCGTCATAGCTTAAAATGGGGAAGGCCAGCGCCGCCAGGAAGCAGCCGGCAGCTGCCGCCGCCGCGCGCAGGGGGAAGCGGCTGCGCACAGGCAGGCGGAGCAGGAACAGCCCCTGGGCGATGAGCAGGGCGGCCATGAACTGCAGCTTGTAGACGGACAGGCTGGTGAGCGGCATCAGGTGATCCCCCCTCCCAAGTAGTCGTTGAGGGCTTGGGCGAAGGCCCTGCGCCGGGGGCGGCTGATTTGCAGGGATTCCCCGCCCACCAGGACGGTATAGCCCTGGATGGCCTGGACGTAGTTCAGGTTGACCAGGTAACAGCTGTTGCACCGGGCGAACATGGCCGGATCCAGGGCCGCCTCCACCTCCTTCAGGTTTCCGTAGGCGCTCACCTCGCCGCCGGTGGTGTGGTAGACCATCCGGTGGCCTGAAATCTCAATATACTTGATCTGGGATGCGGACAGGCGGATCATGTGGTCGGACTGGGTGACCAGCACCTCCTCCTCCCGGCGGGCGGCCAGCTTGCTGAGCAGGCGGTGGATTTTCAGCACAAAGTTGGCGTAGGACACCGGCTTCACCACGAAATCAAAGGCGTCCACCTCGTAGCCCTTCACGGCGAACTGGGCCATGTTGGTCACGAAGATGAGGGACACCGACTGATCCACCCGGCGCAGCAGGGCGGCGGCGTCCATGCCGCTGGTCTTGGGAAGGCAGATATCCATGAGCACCAGGTCGTACACCGGGCGGTAGCGGTTTAAAAACGCCTCGGCGCTGAGAAAGTGGGTGACGGTGAAGGTGGTGCCGTATTCCTGTGTATAGCGGGCAAAATAGGAGCGCAGGGTCTCGGCCTCCTCCACCTCATCCTCCACGATGGCGATATTTCGGTTCAAGTCCCATCACGTCCTTCCCTGGGGGCTGTAACACCCCTATTTTAGTTACTTGGTATTATAAACGAAAAACCTGCCTATGTCACCAAAAACTATGTTCAATTTATGTACGCAAAATGACAGGATACGTGATATTGTGGAAATGGAAAGCGGGGAATGCTATCATGGGGCCAGAACCCCCGAAGGGGGGAAATCATGATGAGGAAGGAGCAAATACCATGAAGAAGTGGAAGAAATCCCTTGCGGCGCTGCTCAGCGCGGCGATGCTGCTGGGGCTGCTGGCCGCCTGCGACAGCGGCGAGAAGCCCTCCGGCGCGTCCGGCGCCCCCGATGCCACCCCCACCCCGGCTGCGGCGGACGGGGAGTATCCCATCACCCCCGAGGAGCTGGGCTCCGGCGAGGTGAAGTGGAGCGAGGAAAAGACCGCCGACGGCTGGATGAAGGTGACCAACCAGGGCGGCGCGACCCTGGGCTACTCCCCGGACAGCGGCGTGAAGCTGATCCAGGTGGACGGCCTGGCGTTCAAGGACCTGAACCGCAACGGCAAGCTGGACCTGTATGAGGACTGGCGGCAGGACGCTCAAATAAGAGCCGAACGTCTCGCTGAAGAAATGAATATTGCTGCAATTGCGGGACTTATGCTTTACTCGAATGCACTGGATGTAAGTAGTGGCATTACTGAGAGTGACCGATCTGCATTGGATTTTGGCGTACGTAGCTTTTTGAATTTTGCGGAAGATAGTCCTGCTGCCAATATCCAGGCAGAATGGAATAACGAAATGCAGGCTTATGCAGAAAACTCTGCTTTTGGAATCCCTGTTATGGTGGGGACAAATCCACGTTCCGGCGGGGTATCAAGCTGGCCGAACAACTTGGCCTTGGCCGCAACATTTGATCCAAATATTGCTAGAGAGGCAGCTAATCAGTTGGCTAAAGAATATCGAACTATGGGCATAACCTCTCTACTTGGCCCGCAGATTGACTTGGCTTCTGAACCCCGTTGGAGGCGGGTTGACGGTACGTTCGGAGAAGATCCTGCCCTTTCACGTGATATGACCAGTGCCTTTATTCTTGGGACTCAAGCTACATTTGATGATGATGGACAGGGATATAGCTGGGGTAGTGACAGCGTATACAGTATGATGAAACATTATCCTGGCGATGGCGTTGGTGAAGCGGGAAGGGAAGCTCATGTTGCTTCAGGCAAATACAATGTATACCCCGGCAACGCTTTGCAAACACAACTTATCCCCTTTATTGATGGTGGCTTAGCATCCGATGACCCAATTAGAAATGCAGCGGGAGTAATGCCGTCCTATTCTATTGCATTTTCGGATGGTGAAGAACTAGGCGAACTGGTGGGAAGTGCTTTTAGTGAGTATAAGATTTCTATCTTACGGGAGAAGTATGGCTACAATGGAGTAATTTGTACTGATTGGAATGTGACAGCGGATTTGGACAACCCGAACTTCCATGGCTGGGGGACTGAGGAACTTACACTCGGCGAACGCTACTATAAAGCTGTGGTAAACGATGTTGACCAATTTGGAGCGGCATCTGATCCTACAGGCTTACTTGAAGCGTACGATTTGTTTGTTAGTGAACAAGGAGAGGATGCCGCAAAAGCACGTTTTGCCCAGTCTGCTTCTCGGATACTGCTCAATTTCTTCAGACTTAAAATGTTTGAAAATTCTTATGTGGATACAAATACAGCAAGTCAAGTGGTAGGAGGAGAAGAAGCAGCAAAAGCTGGATACGAAGCGAAATTGAAGTCTATTGTTATGCTGAAAAATGAGAATTCAGCAATTAAGCCTTCCACCAATAACGAAAAACCGACAGTGTATATTCCCATGCAATACAAGCCCGGAGTAGAATCCTACCATTGGTCAGTGCCTACCACATATGCCTCGTGGGATTTTCCAATAGATTTGAAAACCGCCAATCAGTATTTTAACGTTGTCACAGATACTGTTAGTGAATCCCTTACAGGTCCTGCTGATGAAACGGGCAAGCCCACGCCGTCTGAAAATGACATCATTCGTGCATCCAAAGAGGAACTGGAAACCTGCGATTTTGCTTTGATACTGGTCACATCGCCGATGCAGATTCCCGGAGGAACCATGGCAGGGTATGACGGAAGTGCAGGGCGTTACCTGCCAATTTCCCTACAGTATGGGCCCTATACTGCGCTTTCTGATTTTGTCCGATCTGAGTCAATTTCTGGAGATATTGAAAAGGTTCAGGTAGAGAACGTTTACGGGATTCAGTATGTCAATCAAAAAGAAAACCGCACTTATTACGGTAATGAGGCGCAGATCTCTAATAAGGCAGATTTGGATACAATCCTTTTTGCTGCGGAAAATATGCCTGAAGATGTGCCTGTTATTGTAGCTGTAAACGCCCAGAATCCTATGATTTTCTCGGAATTTGAATCTCAGGTGGATGCCATTTTAGTGGGTTTTGGTATCAGTAATGAAACATTCCTGGATATTGTTGCAGGCAACGTTGAGCCTACCGCCCTGCTCCCCTTCCAGATGCCCGCCAACATGGAGACCGTGGAGGCCCAGTACGAAGACGTCCCCCGGGACATGGAGTGCCACGTCGACGCCGCCGGCAACACCTACGACTTTGGCTTCGGCATGAACTGGTCCGGGGTCATCCAGGACGAGCGCACCGCGAAGTACTGCGTGCCCGCCCTCACCGCCCCCGAGACGGTTTCCATCGGCTGACACACCCCAACGGCAGGGGGCGGCGCTCCCGCCCCCTGCTGCTTTTATTCCCATTTTAACCCAAGGAGGTAATGTTATGCCGGACAAGGGCCCGAAAAAGAAAATGAGCAACAGGAAATTCCTTGCCCTCTGGATTCCTGCGCTGTGTGTGGTGCTGGCGCTGGCGGTGGCGGTGAATGTGCTCACCCAGGTGTTCCGCCCCTATGTGGACCTGTACCTGGGGGGCGGCGAGATGGTCATCACCAAAACCGAGGGCAGCGAGGATTGGGAGAGCGAATACTACACCCTGGACTACAAGGACAAGAAGGAGACCGCGGCGGCGGCCGACGCCCTGGTGGAGGAAATCGAGGGCGAGGGCATTGTGCTGCTGAAAAACAACGGGGCGCTGCCCCTGGCCGCCCCGGCCAAGGTGACCCTGCTGGGCCGGGACGCGGCTGACCCGGTGTACGGCGGCTCCGGCTCCGGCTCGGTGGACCCGGACAAGGCGGTGGACCTGCGCGCCGGGCTGGAGCGGGCCGGGTTTGAGGTCAACGCCGCGGCTTACGGCGTACTGGCGGACTACGCCTCCTTCAAGGAGGAGCTGACCGCCCTGGGGTCCCAGCGGGTGTACGACCACCCCAGGGGGGTCATCACCATGGACAAGGGGAATTCCACCTACTACATCGGCGAGATGCCCGCGGAGGGCTATGACAGCGTGATCTCCAGCTTTTCCGCCTACGGGGACGCGGCCATTGTGGCCATCGGCCGGGTAGGGGGCGAGGGGGGCGACCTCACCCAGGACATGGCGGGCTGGGACGAGCACTATACCCCCGGCCAGCACCAGCTGGAGCTGAACCAGGATGAGAAGGACGCCATCGCCCTGGCCAAGGAGCACTTCGACACGGTGATCGTCCTTATCAACGCCTCCACCACCATGGAGCTGGGGGAGCTGGAGGAGGACGAGGGCGTGGACGCCATTGTGTGGATCGGCTCCCCGGGGCAGACCGGCTTTTACGCCGTGGGGGATGTGCTGGCCGGCGCGGTGAACCCGTCGGGGCGCACCGCCGGGCTGTGGGCCGCCGACTTCACCCGCGACCCCACCTTTGTGAACTTCGGGAACTTCCAGTACTCCAACATCAGCGCCGCCAACGCCATTGGCAGCGGCTATTTCGTGCAGTACGAGGAAGGGATTTATATAGGCTACCGCTACTATGAGACGGCGGCGGCAGAGGGCTTTATCAACTACGATGAGGCGGTGGTGTACCCCTTCGGCTATGGTCTGAGCTACACCGGCTTCAGCTGGGCGGTGGCCGGACAGGAGCTGGGGGGGACGGACGGGATCATCTCGGTGGACGTGACGGTCACCAACACCGGCTCGGCGGCGGGCAAGGACGTGGTGGAGCTGTACTATTCCGCGCCCTACACCCCCGGCGGCATCGAGAAGCCCAGCGTGGTGCTGGGGGCCTTCGCCAAGACCGGGCTGCTTCAGCCCGGGCAGAGCGAGACTGTCACCCTCACCCTGGACGTGGAGGACATGGCCTCCTACGACTACAAAAACGAGCGGGCCTACGTGCTGGAGGCGGGGGAGTACACCCTCACCCTCCAGACCGACTCCCACCATGTAAAAGAGGGCTGCGGGCCCATCGCCTACAGCGTGGGCAGAACGGTGGTATACGCCGGGGAGGATCACCGAACCGGCGACGCGGCCCCCGTCACCAATCAATTTGACAGCCTCTCCGCCCGGTTTGCCGATTCCCCCGCCGAGGGCTTCGCCCTGAACATGAGCCGCGCGGACTTCGGGGGGACCTTCCCCACCGCCCCCACCGCCGCCGACATGACGGCGGGAGAGGATGTGATCGCGGGCTTCCAGGCCTACGACCCCAAGGCCCACGCGGACCTGGCGGCGGAAAAGCCTGTTGTGGGCGCGAAAAACGGGCTGAACCTCATCGACCTGCGGGGCCTGCCCTACGACGACCCCTCCTGGGAGCTGATGCTGGACCAGCTCAGCGCCAAGGACATGGAAAAGCTGGTGCTCAACGGGATGTACGCCACCGTGGCCCTGTCCAGCGTGGGCAAGCCCGCCACAGTGGACTTCGACGGCCCCGCCGGCATCAACTCCTACATGACCAGCCTGAGCTGCACCGCCTATCCCTCTGAGGTGGTGGTCGCGTCCACCTTTAATGTGGAGCTGGTGCGGCGTATGGGGGAGATGGTAGGCAATGAGTCCATCGCCAACCAGGTCAACGGCTGGTACGCCCCGGCCATGAACCTCCACCGCTCCCCCTTCGGCGGGCGCAATTTCGAGTATTACTCGGAGGACCCCCTGCTGTCGGGGGCCATGGGGGCGGCCTGCGTGTCCGGCGCGGCCTCCAAGGGGCTGTACTGCACGGTGAAGCACTTCGCCGTCAACGACCAGGAGACCAACCGGGTCAACGGCGGGGGCATCAGCGTCTGGGTCAATGAGCAGGCCCTGCGGGAGCTGTACCTCAAGCCCTTTGAGTACACGGTGAAAAACGCCTCCGCCTGCGTCAAGTACATCGCCGACAGCGAGGGGACCATGTCCGAGAAGGAGATGCCCGCCTGCACCGCCATGATGAGCTCCTATAATCGCCTGGGCGCTGTCTGGGCGGGGGGCTTCGAGGCCCTGATGCGGAATGTCCTCCGGGACGAATGGGGCTTCCGGGGGATGGTCATCACCGACTTCGACCTGTACGAGTTCATGTATCCCGACCAGGCCGCGGCCGCAGGGTCCGACCTGATTTTGTCCACCGATGCCATGAAGAGCCTGGAGGACACCAAGAGCGCCGCGGCGATGCAAAACCTGCGCCAGGCGTGCCACAACATCCTCTACACCGTGGCCCACTCCCACGCCATGAACGGCATTGTACCCGGCACCATCATCTCCTACACCGCCGCCCCCTGGGAGGGCTGGCTGGCCGCGGCCAACGCCGCAGTGGGGGCGCTGCTGGCGGCAGGGGTCGCCTGGGTGGCCGTCCGGGTGGTGAAAAACAGGCCAAAGAAGGCCTAGGCGCTGTTTGAACATTAAGGGTGCGCCCGGCGGCGGATTATTTCGCCGGACGAGGCGGTTTGACGCAGAAATAGGTTATGTATTTCAAGTCAACGACATATGGCGGAAAAAGACCCATCGTTTGGGCATGTTGGCAAATTTAAATTAAAAAGCGTCCCCCG
>OFFJ01002465.1_pt1 | contig 11798 bp, 10 predicted proteins | sample 1521261 | NCBI WGS metagenome assembly OFFJ01 (sample SAMEA3504122, study PRJEB24116) | mouse gut metagenome | biome: mouse gut; feature: mouse-associated habitat; material: faeces | place: Denmark | collected 2011 | reverse complement strand
GAACGCCGGAGCGCGCAGAGCTATGTTCTCGCCGTCGGGCGTTACCAGACATACGCCGCTCTCCTCTGCGGTTATATGGCCGATGACGTCGACCAGCCCCAGACGCATGATCTTCTCCTGCATCGCGAGCGGTACGGTAAAGAGCAGCTCGTGGTCCTCGCCGCCGTTGAGCGCCGCCACGACGGGATCGATGTGCATCTGTTCGGCCAGAGCGGTGGTCTGACGTGCAATGGGTATGCGTTCGAGATATATGCGGGCACCGCATCGCGAGCTGCGGCAGATCTGTATCAGGTCGCTGGCAAGTCCGTCCGAGAGGTCGATCATCGAGGTGGGGCGGATGCCCTCCTCGGCCAGAGCCTCCGCGATGTCGATGCGCGGCTGCGGTTTGAGATACTTTTCGAGCAGATATTCGTAGCCCTCGAACTGCGGTTCGGGGTTGTCGATGTCGTTCAGCACGCGCTTCTCGCGTTCGAGCAGATGCAGTCCCATGTAGGCGGCGCCCATGTTGCCGCTTATGCAGATCAGGTCGTGCTGCGAAGCTCCGCTGCGGTATACCAGCCGGTCGCGCTCGGCCTGCCCCAATGCCGTGATGTTTATTACCAGACCGTTCATCGAGGCCGTCGTGTCGCCGCCGGCGATGTCGATGCCGAACCTGTCGCAGGCCGCGCGTGCACCCTCGTAAAGCTCTTCGAGCGCCTCGACCGATATTTTGGACGATACGCCGAGCGAGAGCAGGATCTGCGACGGGCGTGCATTCATAGCTATGATGTCGCTGATGCCGCGCGTTACTACCTTGTATCCCAGATGTTTGAGCGGAAAATATGTCAGGTCGAAGTCGATGCCCTCGACCAGCATGTCGGTCGAGACGACCATAACGCGGCCGTTGCCGCAGTCTATAACGGCAGCATCGTCGCCTGCGCCGGTAAGCGTCGTGGAATCGTGCGCCTCGATGCCGGATGTAAGACGGTCGATGAGGCCGAATTCGCCGAGCGATTCGATGCGTGTAGGTTGTTTTGTCGCCATGGTTATCAAAATTTTTACAAAATTAGGTTTTTGTTGGCGAGTTGCAAAAAAAAAGTTAAATTTGCGGAAGTGTTTTTTTCGACCGCTTTGCGGTACGATCGTAAATAATATTGAAGAAACATGTTAAACATCATTCTGTTCGGTGCCCCGGGTTGCGGCAAGGGCACGCAGGCGAAACGTCTGGCCGAGCATTACGGTCTCAATCACATCTCGACGGGCGAGGTCATACGCTCGGAGATCGCTCGTAAGACGGAACTGGGTCGCAGCATGGAGGGTTATATCTCGCGCGGAGAGCTGGCGCCAGACGATATCGTCGTGGGCATGATCCGCGATTATATGGAGTCGCACAGGGGCGAGGGTTCGATCTTCGACGGATTCCCGCGCACCACGGCGCAGGCCGAGGCCTTCGATATAATGCTCGACCGAATGGGGCTTGCGGTCGACACGATGATCTATATGGACGTACCCGAGCAGGAGCTGGTCGACCGCATACTGTTGCGCGGCAAGGATTCGGGACGTGCCGACGATGCCTCGGAGGAGGTCATACGCAACCGTATCGATGTCTACCGTTCGCAGACCGAGGTGGTCGCCGAGTACTATTCGCAGAGAGGCAAGTATGCCGGCGTGAACGGCCACGGAACGATGGACGAGGTGTTCGAACGCCTTTGCAATGTGATCGACGCTCTGCCCCGTTAGAAGGGCAGCACGGATAATGTGGCATCCCCATGCAGGATTTTCCGAATCCTGCATGGGGATGCGTCTTTTGCGGAGGGCTGTCGGCGCCGCACCCGTAAGCATAAAAAGAGACGAGACCGGCATTTGCCGATCTCGCTTTGTTGGGCTACCTGGATTCGAACCAGGAATGACAGGACCAGAATCTGTAGTGTTACCATTACACCATAGCCCAATAACAGGTCGTTCCCGTTTTGCGGTTGCAAAGATACAAAGAATTTGATAATCCAAAACAATTTCGCGTATTTTTTTCTCTAAATTCTGCTAAGATGCCGTATGCCAAAGAAATATATACCTAAAAAAAATCAAAAATTAAAAGACTTTTCCTCTTTTAGGTGTTTCATACAAGAATTCAGCGTATATTTGCCAACTGTTTAATTTTAATAATAAGTAATGAACGAAACAAAGAAACTCATTCAACAAATAACTGAAGGTATACAAGATAAAAAAGGAAAAAATATAGTTATAGCAGATCTTTCTAAAATTGGCGATACTATCTGCAATTATCTCGTCATTTGCCAGGGAAACTCCCCAAGCCAGGTGACCGCTATTGTAGAATCCGTAAGAGAATTTACACGCAAAGGTGCCAACAGTAAACCATTTGCGATAGACGGATTGCGCAATGCTGAATGGGTAGCAATGGACTACTCGGACATACTGGTTCACGTTTTTCTGCCCGAAACGAGAGACTTCTACAACCTGGAGCATCTCTGGGCCGACGCCAAATTAACCAAAATACCTGATATTGATTAATAAGCCCTATGGACAATAATAATAACGCTAACAAAAAGCCCAATAAGGTCAATATGCCCAAGTTCAACCTGAACTGGTTGTATATGATCATAGCCATGATGCTTCTGGGCTTGTACCTGACCAACGAGAATAGTACAGGTACGAAGAACATATCTTATGACGAATTCCAGCAATATGTACGCAACGGCTATATGAGTAAAATCATCGGTTACGATGATAACTCAGTAGAAGCGTATATTAAGCCGCAATATGTGAAGAATGTATTCCAGGCAGACTCCAGCCGGGTAGGTAAGAATCCGATGATTACTACCGAAGCCCCCTCTCGCGAGAGTCTGGGAGACTTTCTGCAAAAAGAAAGAGACGAACAGCATTTCGACGGTTCCATCAATTACGAAAAGAAGCGGAACTACTTCGGCGTAGTGCTGTGGCAGATTCTACCTATTGCTTTCCTGATTGGTTTCTGGATTTTCATGTCACGCCGCCTGAGCGGTGGTGGCGGTGGCGGCGGTGGCGGCATATTCAATGTCGGTAAGTCACGCGCCCAACTGTTTGAAAAAGGAACTCCTGTTAAAGTTACTTTCAAGGATGTAGCAGGACTTGCCGAAGCCAAACAAGAGGTAGAAGAAATTGTAGAGTTCCTGAAAGAACCGCAGAAATATACAGACCTGGGTGGTAAGATTCCCAAAGGTGCGCTGCTTGTAGGCCCTCCAGGAACAGGTAAACCCCTGCTTGCCAAAGCTGTGGCAGGTGAAGCCAATGTACCGTTCTTCTCACTGGCCGGCTCTGACTTCGTAGAAATGTTTGTCGGTGTAGGTGCATCCCGTGTGCGCGACTTGTTCCGCCAAGCAAAGGAAAAAGCACCCTGTATCGTGTTTATCGATGAAATTGATGCCGTAGGACGTGCCCGTGCCAAAGCTGCCGCAATGGGTGGTAACGACGAACGCGAAAACACTTTGAACCAGTTATTAACTGAAATGGACGGTTTCGGTTCCAACAGTGGTGTAATCATTCTGGCTGCTACCAACCGTGTAGACGTACTGGACAAGGCTTTGCTGCGTGCCGGACGTTTTGACCGTCAGATACATGTAGACCTCCCCGACCTCAACGAACGTAAAGAAGTATTCGGTGTACACTTGCGTCCTATCAAAATAGATAATACGGTAGACGTAGACTTGTTGGCACGCCAGACTCCGGGTTTCTCCGGTGCTGATATCGCCAATGTCTGCAACGAAGCAGCACTTATCGCTGCCCGTCATGGCAAGAAATTCGTAGGTAAGCAAGATTTCCTCGATGCCGTAGACCGTATCGTAGGTGGGTTGGAAAAGAAAACGAAAATTACCACTGAGGCAGAACGCCGTTCCATTGCTATCCATGAGGCGGGACATGCTTCCATCTCCTGGTTATTGGAATATGCCAACCCACTGATCAAGGTGACCATCGTTCCGCGTGGCCGTGCACTGGGTGCCGCCTGGTATCTGCCCGAAGAGCGCCAGATCACTACCAAAGAGCAAATGCTCGACGAAATGTGTGCCACACTGGGTGGTCGTGCTGCCGAGGATTTATTCCTGGGACGTATCTCAACCGGTGCCATGAACGACTTGGAACGTGTGACGAAGCAGGCTTTCGGCATGATTGCCTACCTCGGTATGAGTGAGAAATTGCCTAACCTTTGTTATTACAATAACGAAGAATATTCTTTCAATCGCCCGTACAGTGAAAAGACTGCCGAACTGATTGACGAGGAAGTTAAGAACATGGTGAACGAACAGTACGAGCGTGCGAAGAAGATACTCTCCGATCATAAGGACGGACACCAGAGACTGTCACAGTTACTGATAGACAGAGAAGTGATCTTTGCAGAAGATGTGGAAGAAATCTTTGGAAAACGTCCCTGGGCTTCCCGTTCGGAGGAGATCAGTGCCAATAAGATTTCAGAAGACCTGAAGAAAGCGGAAGAAGCAGCTGCAAAAGAAGCCGCGAAGAGCGAAAAAGAAGTAAAAGCGGAAGAGGAAAACAATGTTGAAAGCGGAAATGAAACCGGTAATACCAAGGTTTCCGCAGAAGGAACCAAAGTTTCTGTAGAGCGACCCGGACCCGCAAAAGAATAAAGAACTAAAAAACGGAATTACCGTGAAAAGCAATTTCTTACAACGCGCCATCACAGGTGTGTTATTCGTAGTAGTATTGGTGGGCTGTATCCTATACAGCCCCCTTTCATTCGGTATCCTGTTCACCATTATCGGTGCACTGAGCGTACACGAATTTGGGCACTTGATAAACCAAAGCGGTGAAGTACAAATCAATAAGACGATCACCGCCCTTGGAGGCGCTTATCTCTTCCTGGCCGTAATGGGTTTCTGCCAGTCAACCATCGGAGCGCAGGTATTTCTGCCTTATCTGGCTTTACTGCTCTATCTGATGATTACAGAACTTTATCTGAAAAAGAAGAATCCTATCGGCAATTGGGCTTTTTCTACGCTGAGCCAGCTATACGTGGCACTCCCGTTTGCATTGCTCAATGTATTAGCTTTCCAGTATAGCCCTACAGAAAGCAGTGTGACCTATAACCCTATCCTGCCGCTTTCCATCTTCGTATTTATATGGTTGAGCGATACAGGTGCTTACTGTGTAGGTTCCCTGATTGGCAAGCATCGTCTGTTCGAACGCATTTCCCCTAAGAAATCCTGGGAAGGAAGCATCGGTGGCGGTGTATTCTCTATAGCCTCTTCATTTGTATTTGCACATTACTTCCCATTCATGCCTATTTGGCAATGGGCAGGACTGGCATTGATCGTTGTTATATTCGGCACATGGGGAGATCTAACAGAATCACTGATGAAACGCCAGTTAGGTATTAAAGACTCGGGACATATCCTGCCCGGACACGGAGGAATGCTCGACCGCTTCGACAGCGCTTTACTGGCAATCCCCGCGGCAGTGGTCTACCTCTATGTATTGACCTTGTTATAAAATAAAAAAAGCCGGAGGAATTCACATTCACCCGGCTTCACACAAAACACTTTACTCTACTTCAATTGCATCTTCGAGAAATCTAAGTTCGAAGCTTCTTCAGCATTATTTGATTGTTTTTCAAATACTATTTCTACTTCTTTATTCACTTCCGAATTAAGTTTCAGCTTGATACCCTTCATCTCAGGAGTCAATACTTCTTTCAGATTGAAAGAAACTAATCCGGCGGCACGGCGTCCACTTACATCACCGTAGTTAACGAAGTTCAGGATGGAGATATCCGTCATCTTCACTCACAGCATCTGCTGTAGCTTCAGCAGGTTGCACCAGACTGATACGATGTTTCGTATCAGGATCCTTCGGCAAGTTCTGCATAAAGACAATGTTCATATAACCACCACTGACCGTCAGGTCTCCCTTATAAATCAGTACCGGATCATTACCATATTCTTCCTCATTCTCAGCAGTCAACGGTTCCACTACTTTCGTCAGGGCATGCTCAAGACGCAAGATCTTCACAGCATGGTCATATCCTTCATAATTATCATAAATAGGATTGAACACCGTAACCACACGTTGTCCGTCTACCGGCTGATACCAGCCCATATCCGTATTGATAGGCCAAAGTGTTCCCCAAGTATCACTCTCCATATAGAAAGCATTCCCCTTTACACGTATAGTAGCCCAGTTCGGATAAGAAAAGTCCCCGATTGAGTATCCGCCGTCGAGATCATCGCACGATTGCAAGGCAGGTAGCACCGCCAGGCACATCATCATAAATAACCAATGTAATTTCTTCATAATTAAAGTCCTCTTGTTTGTTACCGTAATAATTGTTTAGTTCATAAATATCGCATGTTCTGACTATAAAATACGAAAGCCGGGCTATTACTGCACCGGCTTTATCACTTTTAACAATTTTATGGTCTTTTGAAGCCAAAGAGGTTTCATTATGTAAGAAGAATCACTTTCGTAGCAAGCGTACCATCTCTTGTGCCGCCCGCTTCGGAGCACCTGCATCACCCAAGCGTGCCGCCATGTATTCATATCCATCAAGCATTCGCTGCCGATAATCTTTATCATATAGAATACGTTCCAGTTCGGCACGTGCTTGTTCAACTGTCATTGTATCAGCTACCAGTTCCTTCACTACTTCACGGTTCGCAATCAGATTTACCAGCGAAATGTACTTCACCGTCAGTATATGGCGGCGCAGGAAAGAGACGACTTTCCCTATCGGCGTATGATAACAAACAGCTTGCGGCACCCGAAATAAAGCAGCCTCCAATGTAGCAGTCCCCGAAGTCACTAACGCCGCCTCAGCTTGTTGTAGCAGGCGGTAGGTCTGACTGAAAAGGATATTCACCTTCGCATCACCTATATATTCGTGATAATAATCGGGAGAAATACCGGGTGCACCAGCCAAAACCAACTGGTATTCCGGAAAAGCAGAAGCTGCCCGAAGCATATCGGGCAGATTATCCTTTATTTCCTGCTTCCGGCTACCTGCCAGCAAAGCAATGATCGGCTTAGAATTCAAGTTGTTTTCACGAACAAAGTCATCAAAGGTTTCAGGGTGCTCTGCACGGAAGAGGGTCACTTCATCTACCGTAGGATTACCTACATAATGTATCGGGTAGTGATGTTTGTCTTCAAAGAATTCCACCTCGAACGGCAGAATAGAAAACAATTCATCCACATCCCGCTTGATATTCTTGATGCGGTATTCTTTCCAGGCCCATATCTTCGGAGAGATATAGTAATAGACAGGGATATGTGTCTTCGCCCTCAAGAACTTGGCTATACTCAGGTTGAAACCGGGGTAATCCACCAATATCACCACATCGGGCTGCCAAGCAACGATATCTTCCTTGCATCGCTTCATATTGGCAAAGATGGTACGCAGGTGCAGCAACACAGGGATAAATCCCATATATGCCAACTCCTTATAATGTTTCACCATCGTTCCGCCAACCGCAGCCATCAGGTCTCCCCCGAAGAAGCGGAATTCCGCCTGTGGGTCTTCTACCTTCAAAGCAGCCATCAGGTGAGACGCGTGCAGGTCACCGGAAGCTTCACCGACAATCAAGTAATACTTCATAAAATTAAAATTTTATGAAGTTGAGAGTTGAGAGTTGAGAATTGAGAGTTACTATGCAGCGTCATAGTACAACTAACTCTCAATTCTCAACTCTCAATTCTCAACTTCTCTAAAACCAAGATTGTAACTCATCAATAAGATTGTAAGCCGTAACATCCACCGTAGTTGGAGTGATGGCTACATAGCCGTTATCGAGTGCCCAATGGTCGTTCTTCTCATTATCGGGGTCCGTATTCTGGAATTCACCGGTCAGCCAATAATAATGAGTATCGCCACGATGTGCAAAGTTTTCCCATTCATTCGTCCATTGTCCTTTGGATTGCTCACATACTTTGACACCTTTCAGCTCTTTTACATTCGGGAAGTTCACATTGAGACAAGTCAACGGCGGCAGTCCTTTTTCCAGAACCTGACGGGCAATCTCGCGGATATAAGGGCCCGAAGGTTCAAAATCAGGGTTCGGATCGTGACAGCAAAGAGAGTAACCGATAGAGGGAACTCCTTTGAGGCAACCTTCAATTACCACTCCCATCGTACCGGAATAGTGTACATTCACGGCAGAATTATCTCCATGATTGATACCGCCGACTACCAAATCCGGTTTGCGGTCGAGTACTGTATGGAAGGCAAGCTTCACACAGTCTACCGGAGAACCGGAACATTTGTAAATCGTAAGTCCTACGTCTTTACGTACCAACTGATAATGAATAGGTTCGGTCACTGTCAGCGCACTTGCATTGCCCGAACGCGGTGCATCCGGCGCCATTACTACGATTTCTCCCAACGGACGGAGAAACTTTATCAACTCACTAATACCTTTCGCAATGACTCCATCGTCATTGGATATTAATATCAAAGGTCTCTGATTTTCCATATTTATCCTAATTTTCAGTGCAAAAGTAGGCAAAAATAAAGAAAGCACCTAATACAATAATAACCATTTCCAAAACGGGACCACTCGTATCTTACAACCATCTTGAATAATAGTACGTTCCTCATTATAAGTAACCAGCCATGCTTGCAGGTTCGGAAAAACATTCCGCAATTTAACAAGAGCAGTAGTCTCCCTATCCAATGTCTTCATATCAGAGATATCATACGAAACCTGCACCGCTAATTCCTCAGAAGGAATGTAGAAATCAACATCCACATTTTGGCTATAATAGTACAACTGCTCTTCATACCGTTTATAGAGTGTTATTGCCACCAAATTTTCTAATAAACGCGCATTCCCATTCACTAAAAACAAGTTCAGTATACCATTGTCTATGAAGTAGTATTTCTTCAAGGACTCTTTCTCACTCAGAGCAGAAGCATAGTTGGACACACTGAATATGAGCCAAGAGGCCACAAGATATTTCAAGTATTCAACAGTAGTGGAAACACTTATTTTACTTCCCGAAGCAGAGGTTATATTTGCGATCCGGTTATAGGACACCGGATGCATCACACTCTCAGTCAGTTTCTTAATCATCAACTTTAGCGCGTCATCATTTCTAATGCTATAACGAGTAACAATATCGCCAAAAAAGATCTTTTGATACAAACTGGAAAGCCAAGGACGCTTATTCCGGATATCGATTATTTCCGGTAATCCCCCATACCTGAAGTATTCTTCACCCAACTGCACAACTTTATTTTTTATGCTATTGAATTCCCAATTCCGAGGGAGGGATACTCCATTGACTGCCAGATATTCTGAAAAAGAATAAGGATATACTTCATAAATAAGGAAACGTCCTCCTAACGTAGTGGCAATTTCACTACTCAGCATTTCAGCGTTACTGCCGGACACATACACAGAATGCCTGGTATCGGCCAATCGACGAACAAAATTTTGCCAACCAGCAACGACTTGCACTTCATCTAAAAAGAGGATCGGTTCCCTATCATACATTTCACGATACGCTTCCAATATTTCGTTCAAGTCCTTGGTTTCCGTACCAATAAAGCGTTCATCCTCAAAGTTAACAAACAGGATTTGTTCTATAGAAATTCCGGATTGAAGCTTTTCCTGAATAAGTTGATATAATAAATAGGACTTTCCGGCACGCCGTAATCCTACAAATACATAATTCCCATTGGCTTCCAGTTCAACCGGACGTTTCATCACCTGCACCATAGAAACGAATTGTTGATATTCAGCTATCAACGCTTTCAACTCCTGCTTTTCCATACCGTTATAACACTTTGCTTTTAGTATCACAAAGTTAGTGTTTTATTCGATATATCGAATAAAAACAATGTAATATTGTTCGATATATCGAATAAGACAATGAGAGGCAAGCTATAAAAGCCCGTTTCCACATGAATGTAAATTATGTAATCAAGCTATGGGAGGTGCGCATAGATAATGTGAAAGACAGTGTATAAACAATCTCAGAAATGCAGATTGTCAATCAGCCATTATCCAAACCGGATTTCCTAAAGGAATAAACTCTTTTGCAGAACGAGTGTCGACCTCTTCAGGATATACAAAATTATCATTCCTAATGAAATCTGAAATACCAAACTCCTTGCCGGACAATTTCATTATACGACTGACAATACTCCAACGGCTCTGCACATTAAAATAAGGGATATTGTTATTCATACAACTGTTTTCTTCCGAACGCCAAACGCCATATTGATATTCATATCCACCTTCGTAGGCTCCGACTTTACTATATTTCTCCATTCCTATAAAGTCTTTCCACAAAACGGCAGAAGTATCATCCGTAAAGTCCAAGTTCATCTGATACCCCAGCTTTTGCCATTTCTTCAAGTCCTGCTTTCTTGATTCCGGCATAGCTTTCTGATAATAAACATATTCATCGCACAAAAAACCGAAGCCATGACCGCCCGCTTCATGGTGTATCAATCCCTCAAAATCATTCGGAGAAGGTTTATCACTCATAGGACAGAGTGCTATTGAATTGCCATCTGAATACAGATAAGTAGTACCGGCATACTTTGCACTGTTCAGCACAACAATCACCGTCAGTGGCTTGCCTGCAGGGAGTCCTTTTACTTTACGGGCATATTCGAACACCAAATCATCATTGCAAACAATCTCTGTACCGGTGCCAAAGGCTGTACCGAACTTATTGTTTGTCTTTTTCCAACTGTCCTTCTCACCAACTCCCTCTTCCCTCGATTCAGCAAACACTGCATAAACATTGAAATAATTACGGTAGGACTTATAAGGTTCTATAGAAAAGAAATAATCAGCGGCGGCACAAGCAGCTTGATAATATTTCCCATTATAATTTAAGTCTTTAGAAGCAAAGCCATCGCACATAATTACAAGATTTAGGTCACTATATATCGCTTGCTGAAGTTGTTCAATCTCACCATCTTTATATTTTTCACTCTTTCCCGCTTGACATATACATAATGTATCCGCTAAACCATAATAGTCATTACAGATTATAATGTCTCCAAAGCGTTGATTTAGAGAAGGATTTTCTCCGACTCTAAAAGATAGTTTAGTAGTGCCAAGGTCATTTATGGAAATACTGTTACCTACTTGAAAATCCGGTGTTTGTGATAGCCACATATCTGCATTATTCAAGTACACTACTTCAAAACCAATATTCTTATCTATTTCAACAGAGAAGCTATTTTCTTCAGCGTTCATGAACAGCAATTTCTCACCAACAAAAGCGAGCCGTTCTTTGGCTGTTTGGACGACATAAAGGGTATCTGCCTTCCATGCTGTAGAAAATATGATATCACAAGATCGAGTTTTCTTTGTATCGTTACATCCTGCTATAATTGATAAGTTTGTATCAGACTTAAAATCAATCGACAGCCAAGATGGAACAGAAGATGAAATATACCATATATTATCAGCCTCCACACTAATGTCCCGTATTCCTCCATTCCAATCATATTTCAAGGTGACATCCGATAACTTGAAAGACATAATGGGCTCCTCTTTGTCGGCACAAGCAATAAATAAAACTATATATAATAGCAAAACAACATTCCTTCTCATAATATATAGAATAAAAAAGGATGAATCAAAAGTCATTAATGGAACAATGGCTTTGAAACATCCTTTTTGTTAAATAGAAAAAAGTTACTGTCTTGACAATACCCAATAGCCGGTACCTAAGTCATCACGTAACATTAATACATCTCCTGTCAGTGTATAAGTCCAAGTAAAGATAGCACTGTCTATATTTGCCCTAATCGTACCAGCACCATCATTCTCACTTTGAGTATATTTAAAATT
>OFFJ01002462.1_pt1 | contig 11812 bp, 5 predicted proteins | sample 1521261 | NCBI WGS metagenome assembly OFFJ01 (sample SAMEA3504122, study PRJEB24116) | mouse gut metagenome | biome: mouse gut; feature: mouse-associated habitat; material: faeces | place: Denmark | collected 2011 | reverse complement strand
ACGCAAGTGAAAAAATATGCAAATAAAATTATAAATATACATAAAATAGAGATAAATTAAAAAAAACTTGCATAAATTAAATAAACTATGTATAATTATACAATAAAACAATGAATCAATCAAAAAAGTTATACTTCCCCCAAAACAAACGAAGGTTTCAATCTAAAAGAATAGATAATGGAAACGTGAATTCTATTCGATGCCAGTCGAAGGACGAATATCCACGTCTCCTTCCCCTCTTCAAAAACAATGAAGATTGTCCCAAACCGTAGTTCCCCCTTTACGTAGATTGGAATATGTACTAATATATTATATATTGTAGGAAAATAGAAAAGAAAGCAGAGTGATTATATGATAAAAGCTGGAATTATTGGAGCCACAGGATATGCAGGAGGAGAACTAGTCCGAATTCTACTTGGGCATAAAAATGTAGAAATCAAATGGTATGGGTCGAAAAGTTATATAGAGAAAGAATATGCTTCTGTTTATCAGAACATGTTTCAATTGGTACAGGATACTTGTTTGGACGACAATTTAGAAGAACTGGCAAAGCAGGTAGACGTTATATTTACTGCAACACCGCAAGGCTATCTTGCTTCTGTCTTAAGTGAGAAAATATTAAATCAGGTAAAAATCGTGGATTTAAGCGCGGATTACCGCATAAAAGACATCTCTGTTTATGAAACATGGTATCAGATTGAGCATAAGTCTCCGCAGTTTATAGAGGAAGCCGTATATGGGCTTTGTGAGATGAACAGGGAACAGGTAAAGTCTGCAAGGCTGGTGGCGAATCCGGGCTGTTATACGACATGTTCCATTTTAACAGCATATCCATTGGTAAAAGAAGGTATCATTGATGCGGATACGCTGATTATTGATGCAAAATCAGGGACATCCGGGGCAGGACGAGGGGCGAAAGTACCGAATTTATTTTGTGAAGTCAATGAAAATATCAAAGCGTATGGCGTAACCAGCCACAGGCATACGCCGGAGATTGAAGAGCAGCTTGGCTATGCAGCGAAAAAAGAGATAAAGATAAATTTTACGCCGCATTTGACGCCAATGAATCGTGGTATTTTGGTGACAGAGTATGCTTCTTTAAAGACGGTTTCCTCTTATGAAGAAGTGAAAGCATTGTACGATAAATACTATGCAAACGAAAGGTTTATCCGTGTGCTGGAAAAAGACGTCTGTCCCGAAACAAAATGGGTGGAAGGCAGTAATTATGTAGATATTAATTTTAAAATTGATCAAAGAACCGGGCGTATTATAATGATGGGAGCGTTGGATAATTTGGTAAAAGGCGCGGCAGGACAGGCTGTGCAGAATATGAACTTGATGTTTGGGGAACAAGAATCAGAAGGGCTTTTGCTGGTTCCAATGTTTCCATAGAACCGGGAGAGTACTATGAATGGTGGAAATTATAAAATCCGCATTATGCAGATAGCAGATTATCCGAAAATTTACCGTTTGTGGATGGGGATTTCTGGATTTGGAATCCGAAGCATTGATGATTCGAAAGAAGGAATCGAACGTTTCCTGAGAAGAAATCCGGAAACAAGTATCGTTGCAGAGGCAGACGGTGAGATTATCGGTACAATTTTATGCGGACATGACGGAAGGCGCGGCTGTTTTTACCATGTTTGTGTGAAAAAGGAATTTCGCAAGCAGGGGATTGGGAAAGCAATGGCAGTCTCGGCTATGAAAGCGCTTCAGGCAGAAAAAATCAATAAAGTGTGCCTGATTGCATTTTTGGATAATACAGTAGGCAATCAATTTTGGAAACGCGTTGGATGGACGTTTCGGAAAGACTTGAATTACTATGATTTTACTTTAAATGAAGAAAATATTACGCGCTTTAATCAAATAACTTAAAGGAGAGAAAGATATGGAACAGGTAAAAGGCGGGGTGACAGCTGCAAAAGGTTTTCTCGCTGCATCTGTGGCAGCAGAGATTAAATATAAAGACAGGGAAGATATGGCAATGATTTACAGTCGATTTCCATGCAAGGCGGCGGGTACGTTTACGACAAATGTTGTAAAAGCGGCTCCGGTCATATGGGATAAGGAAATTGTTACAAATAGTGAATATGCCCAGGCAGTTGTTATAAATTCAGGAATTGCCAATGCCTGCACAGGGGAAAAAGGATATTCTTATTGCAGCCAGACGGCAAAAAAAGCAGCCGATGTGTTACAGATTCCAAAGCACGCTGTTCTTGTAGCGTCTACTGGGGTGATTGGAATGAATCTTCCGATGGAACGGATTGTAAACGGCATAGAAATGATGGCGCCAAAGTTACAGGATTCCAGAAAAGCAGGTTATTTGGCGGCGCGCGCGATTATGACGACAGACACACATGAAAAAGAAGCGGCAGTAACGTTTCAGGCTGGCGGCGCAACAGTTACGGTCGGCGGTATGTGTAAAGGTTCGGGAATGATTCATCCAAATATGTGTACCATGTTGAGTTTTATTACGACAGACCTGGCAATTTCAAAAGAGCTGCTGTGGGAAGCGCTTAAAAAAGATGTTGAGGATACTTATAATATGGTTTCTGTGGACGGAGATACTTCTACAAATGACACAGTGCTTCTGCTCGCAAACGGAGCGGCAGAAAATCCGGTCATTACAGAAAAAAATGCAGATTATGAAGCGTTTTGCAGAGCCTTAAATTTTGTCAATACAGCTTTGGCAAAGGAGATTGCGAAAGATGGAGAGGGCGCGACAGCGTTGTTTGAAGTGAAAATTCAGGGAGCGGGCAGTAAAGAAGAGGCTAAGATTTTAAGTAAATCAGTGATTACGTCGAATTTGACGAAAGCAGCAATTTATGGGCATGACGCAAACTGGGGCAGAATTTTGTGTGCAATGGGATATTCCGGCGTTATATTTGAGCCGGAAAAGGTAGATTTGTTTTTTGAAAGCGCAGCCGGAAAAATTCAGATTGTAAAAGATGGAACGGCATTGGATTATAGTGAAAAAACAGCGACAAAGATTCTTTCAGAGCCGGAGGTTACGGCGATTGCAGATTTGAAATCTGGCGAAGGATGCGCAACCGCATGGGGGTGTGATCTGACATATGATTATGTGAAAATCAATGCAGATTACCGCTCATAAAAAGGAGGAGAATGAGATGGAAGGAAAAGAAATAGAACAAAGTATGGGGAAAGCAGAAGTATTGATTGAAGCCCTGCCGTATATCCAGAGATTTAACCGGAAAATTATTGTAGTAAAATACGGTGGAAGCGCAATGGTAGACGAAGAATTGAAACATCAGGTCATTCAGGATGTTACGCTATTAAAACTTGTGGGATTTAAACCGATTATTGTACATGGCGGTGGAAAAGAAATCAGCAAATGGGCAGGTAAAGTGGGAATTGAGCCGGAATTTATAGGAGGCCTCCGGAAAACAGACGCACAGACAATGGAAATTGCAGAAATGGTATTGGGCAAGGTGAATAAATCGCTTGTACAGTATGTAGAAGAGTTAGGAGTGCTCGCAGTAGGTATCAGTGGTAAAGACGGGGGGCTGCTTCGCGTAGATAAAAAATATTCCGATGGGAAGGATATTGGATTTGTAGGCGACGTCAAACAGGTCAATCCCAAAATTTTATATGACCTTTTGGAAAAAGACTTTTTGCCGATTGTATGCCCGATTGGAATGGACGATAATTATCAGACTTATAATATTAATGCAGACGACGCCGCCTGCGCTATTGCAAGGGCTATGAAAGCGGAAAAACTAGCTTTCTTGACGGATATTGAGGGAGTATATAAAGATCCGTCGGATAAATCTACGTTGATTTCAGAATTGACAATTTCAGAAGCAAAAGAACTGTTAGCCGGAGGCAATATCGGCGGCGGTATGCTTCCAAAATTAAATAACTGCATTGACGCGATTGAAAACGGCGTTTCCAGGGTGCATATATTAGATGGAAGGACTGCACATTGCCTGTTGTTGGAAATTTTTACGAACAAGGGGATTGGAACGGCAATTATAGGAGAAAGGGAGACGAGATTTTACCATGAATAGCATACAATATATGGAACAGGCTGAGCGGGATTTGCTGCATACATACAACCGCTATGGCGTGATTTTAAAATCTGGGGCAGGCGTTTACCTGACAGATACCGATGGAAAGCAATATTTGGATTTTGCAGCCGGGATTGGCGTTTGTGCATTAGGGTATGGAAATCAAGAGTACAATCAGGCATTGAAAGACCAAATTGACGAATTGATACATACGTCGAATTTATACTATAATCTGCCTGTGATAAAAGCGGCGGAGCAGTTGAAAAAAGTCAGCGGTATGGACAGGGTGTTTTTTACAAACAGTGGAACAGAAGCCATAGAAGGCGCAATAAAGGCAGCCAAAAAATATGCCTATACAAAAGACGGTCATGTAGGACATGAAATCATTGCTATGAATAATTCTTTCCATGGAAGAAGCCTTGGGGCATTGTCGGTTACGGGCAATAAGCATTATCAGGAAGCGTTTGAACCGCTTTTGGAAGGAATACGGTTTGCTGAATTTAACCGTCTTGATACAGTAAAGGAATTGGTAAATGGAAAGACATGTGCCATTCTTTTGGAGACGATTCAGGGAGAAGGCGGCATTTATCCGGCTCAAACGGACTTTTTAGAAGGCATTGCAGAGATTTGTAAAGAAAATGATATTTTATTGATATTAGACGAAATACAGTGCGGTATGGGAAGAAGCGGAAAGATGTTTGCCTGGCAGAATTATAGTGTGCAGCCGGATATTATGACGGCGGCAAAGGCTTTGGGCTGCGGCGTGCCAGTAGGCGCATTTTTTATGACAGAGCGTGTGGCGGAGAAATCTTTGGTTCCGGGAGATCATGGAACGACTTATGGCGGAAATCCTTTCGCAGCGGCAGCAGTTTTAAAAACGCTTGAAATTATGGAACACAATCATATAACAGAACATGTGAAGAAAGTTTCGGATTATCTTTGGGAACGTTTAGAGAAATTAAAGGAAAAACATACAAGTATTCTCGATCATCGTGGAATTGGCCTTATGCAGGGACTTCAGATGAGCCTTCCGGTTGGTGAAGTATCAAAAAATGTCTTAAAAGAGGGTCTGATTTTGATAACAGCTGGTTCCAATGTACTTCGTTTTTTGCCGCCGCTTATCATAGCAGAAAGGCATGTAGACGAAATGGCTGCAATGTTAGACAGAATATTAGATGAGATGGAACGATAACAGGATGTATATGATTTGAGCGGAGATTTCCATTGAAAAAGGGGCTGACCTGACGGTCAGCCTCTTTTTTGGAATGATTACTTCACAATTACTTTTTTGCTAATACCAGCTTTTATCAGCTTATTCTTGAAAGTCTTTCGTTTTGATTTTTTCAATCCGTTTACTTTTACAGTAATCTTAGAATTAGTCTTGCCGAATGTTTTTTTGCCGAATTTTACGTTGCTGTTCTTAAATGTAATTTTACTTAATTTTTTACATCCGTAAAATGCGTTATTGCCGATTTTAACAATGTTCTTACCAATAATAATCGTTTTCAGTTTTTTTGCACCTTTCTTAAATGCGCTCTTAGGTATTTCAGTTACAGTACAGGTTACTTCGTTGATGGTAACGGTATCCTTAATTGTAATCTTAGTTGCCTTTTTCGATGCAATTGTAGCGGAAACAGTACAGCTTTCCGGGTCAATGACTTCATATTTCACATTGGCGATGATAATGGAATCACCTTTTTTAACCGTTGGTTTTGGCGGTGTAACTTTTTGCAGTTTTTTGTAAGCGTTGGTAAGTTCAGTTATCTTGCTGTTAGCCTGCTGTTCCTTAGTATAGCTTTTCGAAGCAGTTGTTATCTGTTTTACTAAATTATAGACTGAATTGTAAGAAGCAGCCGTATAATCTGCGCGTTTGTAGCTGTTAAACTCATTTAATTTAGCTTGCAGTTTGCGCAAAGTAGCGTTTGTCAGTAATCCGGCAGTCGCAGTATTTAGTTCTTTTAATTTAGCCTGTAATTGTGATTCTGACATGGTATTTATCGTACTGTTAATGGATGTTACCAGAGTTTTTATTGTATTATAGGCAGCCGGTGCATAAGTAGTTGAAGAACAAGTGTTTAATTTGTTTTTTAATGCTGTGACTGTGGCTGTTTTTGGTTCATCTGGTACAAGGTTTTCCCGGCATTTCTCTAATTCAGCCAGTTTTTCCTCAATTTCTTCTTCTGTTAATTCGTCAATCTGCGCTTCAATTTCTTTAATCAGCTTCTGCAAAGCGGCATATGACGCTGGTGTAAAGAGTTTTTGATCGAGTTTTTTATACTCGTCTAATTTTGCCTGCAAATCTGCTTTATCAGGTTTTTCAGAGCCTTGTACTTTTTCTAAAGCATTATAAGCGTTTTCTAAATCTTCCAGTGCAGTTTGGACGTCTTCTTCTGAGTAGGAATCCATCTCGGATTCAATTTCCTCTATCAGACCCATTAAGTTTTGATAGCTTTCCTCCGTATAATCTTCCCTTTTCAGAGACTTATACTGTTTTATTTTATCTTTTAGCTCAGCAGTTGGGTCAAGAAACTCTAAATCGTTTCGCGCGTCGTTTAATTCTGTTAATTTTGTTTGAAGCTGAGATTCCGTATAAGTGTCAATATTTTGTTCAATTTCTTCAATCAGGTCTGCTAGCGCCTGATAGCTTTCCTCTGTATAGAGGGATGGATCAAGCTGCTTATACTCTTCTAATTTTGCCAATAATTGATCTTTGGTATCAGAAGGAGGATTATCTGATTCTTCCAAATCAGCAAATGCCTGTTCTAATTCTGAATATTTCGTATTCAGTTCAGTTTCAGAAAGAGTATTTAGTTTGCTTTCTATTTCTTTTATTAAATCCTGCAGATTTTTGAAACTTGCTTCAGTATAGTTGTCTGGATCAAGTTTTTTGTATTCATTTATTTTTGCAGTCAACTTTGTTTTAGTAGCTGCTGTTGGCTCGTCTGGTACAAGCGCAGAGTGAGCGTTGGCTAAATCAGTCAGATTTTTCTTACGTTGTGCATCTGTCATGGAATCAATGTTTCCGTCGATAGCATCCAGCAGATCCTTCAACTCTTTGTAACTGTCAGGAGTGTAATGCCAGCTTTCGATTGTTTTATATTGTGTAACAGTTTCCTCTAAAGATGCACGTACTAAATTATTATAAGCAGCAGTTAAATCTGAAATTTTTTGCTGAAGCTGTGACTCAGACAAAGAATCAATACTGTTTTTAATTTGATTTATCTGGGTCATTAAGGCTTGATAACTGTTTGCGGCAATATAAAGGTCGCTGTCAAGTTCTTGATACTCGTCTAACTGGTTCAAAAGATTTTGTTTTGTTTCTTCAGTTGGAGCATCGGGGTTTGGTTCAAGGGCTTCAAAAGCTGAATTTAATTCCTCTATTTTTGCAGTCAGCTGTGACTCCGAAAGATTATTTATTTGTTGTTCCGATTTCCGGAGTAATGTCTGAAATTGTTTGAAACTATTTTCTGTATAGAAAATACTGTTCAGCGCTTTGTACTCAGCGATTTTGTCCTGGAGCTCTTTTATGGTATCAGCTTGTGGTTCGTCAGGTACAAGAGCTGTAATTGCATCATCCAATTTTTTGCTTTCTTGTGCAATTTGTGTATCTGTCAGTGTATCAATTTTACGTTCAATTTCTTTGATTAAATCTTGAAGAGCTTTATAACTTTCTGGAGTATAATTTTTGCTTACATATTCTGATTTAATCTGTTTTATTTTTTCTTCTAAGGATTTCATTGCATCAGATTTTTTAAATTGATTGAAAAGTGTTTCTAAAACAGTTTCCATTTTGGTAATATCTGATTTTGTCATGGAATCAATAGTGTTTTCACATTGCTGCACTTTGGTTTGGATTAAGGAATAACCGTTTTTCTTTAAATCACTTCTAGGAATTTGTTTGTATTCGTTTAATTTTGTTTGGAATGCCGTTTTTTCGGCTTCTGTTGGAATATCGGAACTTGTAGTTATTGTATAATATTTTGTATTTTGTCCGTCTTCAGAAACAGAAATAATATTTATCAAAGAATCACTTCTTTTCAGAACAGTGACAGCGGCATTATTTGGGTTTTCAAATGTAATGTTTGCAATCTCGATTGGAGTAGTAATATTTTCCGGCAGAGAATAAATGTTTGTTGTATCGTTAAACGTAATATCCTGTTCGCCAATTGTAATGCCTGATAAATTAGCATCGGTATTTAAGTCATAGGTGTAAGTCGGATGCATAATTTCTATTTCATTGACGGATATAAATGATCCGGCTCCATGTCCGAAAGTGATACGGATGGCCTGCGGATTAATCAGTCTATTTAATTTGTAACTCTTGCCTTCTGTAATATTGCCAAGATTGATTCCTGTGATGGCAGTTGGTTCTGCATGTGGAATCTCGATCCATTCTGCCTTTAACATTTTATCGTCTTCATCATAGTTACTTGTAAGTGCATATTCAAATTTCACAGAAGACGGTGCGCTGGCTCCGTTTAACGTTCCGTTTTTAGCTGTATAAATATCGATTCGATCCGTTGTGGTAGCAGTTGCCCAGTCCATAGCAATTTGAAGATTAGTTTGGGCGGATCCACTTTTATGTCCCCAGTCGGACCATCGCGATGGACTTTCTCCACTGTCTTTTTTGGAACCATCTGTTACGGCTAGTAGATTATCATCATAGGATTTGACGCCATTTGTTGTTTTAGATCCATTTTCGAATGCATTATCTGTTAAATGATCTCTTGCTGTGCCTACATTTTCATAGGTGACGTCCGGTTCCGCAACACGTACGGATGCATGTGTTTCATACTCTTTTCCGAATATATTTACACTGCCATTAATTGTAACAATACTATTCATTTCTGCAAACGAATTTTCTGTAATATCTGCCAAATCCCATTCAACAGGATATTCAGCAAATGGGTTGCCGTCTATATCATAAGACATGCAGACGGTAGGAAGGGTAGGCATTGTGTTTGGCGCGGTACATAGAGAATGATTTTGTACGCCGATAATTTCATCATATACATGCAGAACAATAAAAATATTAATTGTCTGATTTTCATTTGTGATGGAACCATTTACATTGTAGTTGCCTTTTGTATTTAATATGGAGGGATCATAATTTATCCAGTCAATATTCAAAGTTTTTTCTGTACCGTCAGTCAGCAGCGCTTTTACTGTTTCCGGAAGCTTTACATCGGAAGCTTCAGAATCAATAGGAAGGTAGCAGTGTCTTGTTAAGGTGTAGCTTTTAATAGCTGCTCCTATGGAATCCCCAACAGGTTCCGTCTGTACTGTGACAGAAGCAGCTGTCAGTCCTTCAGAAGTAGCGTTAATCGTAAATTCACCGCTGTTTTTGGTTGAACGGACGATAACAAGCGCTTTTCCGGCGTAAGCATTTATCTTTGCTGTTTTACTGTCTGTCAAAACAGAACTCTGCTGGTATTTCTTTGTTGTTGCCTGATCTCCATTGTCTACGCCGACAATTTCTCCTTCTCCGGTTAAAGAAAAGTTGATTTCATTATCAGCTTTTGTCTTTAGGTTGCCGTTAGCGTCTGTAACATCGATTGTGATGTAAGAAAGACTGCTTCCATCTGCGTCAATACTGTCTTTGTCAGCGTTAATTAGCAATTTGTTTGCAGCGCCTGGCGTAGTAACGGAAGTTTTTCCTTCACAAGTATTTGTAATTTCGTTATTGTTTTCGTCATATGCTTTTGCAGAAATGGTTCCTGCTGTAAAAGCTACATTAAAAACAGAGTATAGAGATTCGGATTTAGGGCGGTCTTCACTTACTGGAGGTATCGTGCAGATACTGTTGTTATTGCTTTCTGTTGTATATTCGTAGCGGACATGTCCTGCTGGTGTCGTAGTGCCAGAAAGAGCTTTGCGGGTAGCAGTACCGATTTTTTGGTCGTTCAGATAAAGTTCTACTTTAGCGGCATTCGAGTAAATCCATACAGGAACTTTGCCGTCTACTTCCATTTTGTTGTCTGGATCCCATGCAGTTACCAGATGAAGGGTATTTGCATCGTGGTTCCATTGGCTGCGGTAGAGATAGTAATTATCTTTGGGGAAACCAGTTGTTTCTACAATACCGAAATAACTGCTGTTTGGTATCGCGCCGCGTCCCTCGTCTCCGGGATCGGTTTTATTCCATGGGGTCGGTTCTCCAATGTAGTCAAAACCAGTCCAGACACATTCTCCGGCAATGAAATCATTGCTTAGTGTTGGATACATAGAATCATGCGCTGTTTTTCCCCAGCTTACACGGGAAGTATCAAAAGAAGTCAGATGGTATTTTTGGTCTGCATTTCCACCGCTTGCCTGAGAGGTATAAATGCCGCGGCTGTTAATAGCGGATGCCGTCTCACTCCAAAGCATGACTGGGTAGTGCTGATGCAGGCTGTTCATGGAACTGATATCGCCGTAATTATAGCCGACAACGCCGCCGTCTTGAAAGATGGAATCGTTTACGGCAGGCACGCCGCTGGTGCCATAGTTTCGGTTGTTCGAACCGGAAGTAGCTAAATGCTCAGTATCTACTTCTTTTACCCAGCGTAAAAGTTTTGTAACAGTACCAGCCCAATCAAAATTACCGTTGGTTCCTTCCTGAACCTCATTACACAAAGACCACATAATGATAGAGGCGTCGTTTCTATCGCGTTTAATCATGGATTTTAAGGCAAATTCAGACCATGTCATAGCAGCGCTTCCGCCGATGATCTGATTATCTGCCGTAAGATTTTCTTCAAAATAAACAGAAAAATCGTTGGAATTTCCATTTTTTGGTATACCCCATCCGTCAAAGGCTTCTTCAATCACTAAAAGCCCAAGTTCATTACAAATGTCTACCAAAATTTCTGCTGCCGGGTTGTGTGTAACACGGATTGTGTTCACACCCATGTTTTTCATAATCTCCATCTGACGGTAAATCGCGTCATAATATGCGGCCGAGCCAAGGGCGCCCTGGTCATGGTGCATACACACGCCGTTGATTTTGACATTTTCGCCGTTTAACTGAAATCCGACATTGTCGACGAATTCATACCATTTGAATCCGAAATCTGTCTCATATGTATCAATTACACTGCCATCCTGCAGTACCTCAGTACGAATTGTGTACATATTTGGCGTTTCAATAGACCAGAGTTTTGGATCAGTGATTTTCGTTTCGGCAGTTACGGTTTTTGTCTGGCCGGCGTTTACAGCTGCGTCTGTTTCAATCGCAGCCACAGATGTTGTACTGTCTTTTTCATAGATTGTGTTTTTGACAGTAACGTTTGCGGAAGCTGCACTGTCGTTTTTGATGTCGGCAGAAATGTTTATTGTGCCGTCGCTTCCGCTGGATTCTGCAAGTTTTGGCGTTTTCACATAGGTGCCGTTTATATCTACGTGAACCGGATTGGTTACTACAAGCGTGACGTCACGATAGATACCGCTTCCGGAATACCAGCGGCTGCTGGGGAGTTGGTTTACAACTTTTACAGCAATAACATTTTCTGTAATGCCGTCGCAGGACAGATATTCACTGATATCAAAGGCAAACGGAGTATACCCATAGTGGTGTTCTCCAACTTTTGTACCATTGACATAGACATAGGTGTCTTTGTAGGCGCCGTCAAAATTTAAAACAATGGATTTGTCAGAAAAACTATCCTGCAGAGTAAATTTTTTGCGGTACCAGCCCGTTCCTCCGGGAAGGAAACCGCTTTCGGCTTCGCCTGTCGCGGTAAAGTCCTGAAAAATGCTGAAATCGTGCGGAAGATTTACATCATCCCAGGCAGCATCAATAAAAT
>OFFJ01002454.1_pt1 | contig 11836 bp, 11 predicted proteins | sample 1521261 | NCBI WGS metagenome assembly OFFJ01 (sample SAMEA3504122, study PRJEB24116) | mouse gut metagenome | biome: mouse gut; feature: mouse-associated habitat; material: faeces | place: Denmark | collected 2011 | reverse complement strand
CGTAGGCATACCTGACTAAAACCAGAAACACCAATTCCGAAGGGAGGCGGTGCGTATGGCACAACAATTCGACTACCCGAAAACCGAAACGGAATTACGCAAGCTCCAAGATAAACTGTATCAGCACAGCAAAAAGGTCTATGACGAGGGCGGAAGGCCAGCGCTCAAGGGACTTCTGGAAATTATGTCAGCAGAAGCAACCATCATCACAGCAATTCACAACATCAAAAGTAACCACGGCAGTGAAACCCCCGGTGTGGACTCCAAAACCATGCGCGATTACCTGCAACACTCCCATTCGTGGGTCATTCGAGATATTCAAAGCGCGTTCAAGCACTTTGAGCCGCAGAAAATACGCCGGGTGTATATCGACAAACCAGGAAAAGCCGAAAAACGTCCGCTGGGCATTCCTACCATACGGGACAGAATCGTACAAGAGTGCATGAGGATTGTGTTAGAACCCATATTCGAAGCACAGTTCTTTGCCCATTCCTACGGTTTTCGGCCCATGCGGGACGCACCTATGGCATTGGAACGCGCAAAATTGCTTGTTCATCATACTGGCTACCATTGGATTGTCGAGGGTGATATCAGCAAATGCTTTGACCGTATTGACCACGCTATTCTCCTGAAACGTCTTTATCACATGGGGATAAGGGACAGACGGGTACTGCAAATCATCAAGGCAATGCTGAAAACCGGGGTCATGGATGAATGTGAGGTAAATGAGGAAGGTACGCCACAGGGAGGGTTAATTAGTCCCCTATTGGCAAATGTCTACTTGGACATCATGGATGAATGGATTACCAAGCAGTGGGAAATAAAGAAAACAGAATATCCATTCTCAAAACCCTACCGCAAGTACAAAGGTCTGCGTAGAACGGCCTTGATTCCAGGATTCCTCGTCCGATACGCAGACGACTTCATAATCATCACAGACACACGCGCTCATGCCGAGGACTGGAAAAAACGACTGCAAATATTTCTCCACAGCAAAATGAAGCTGACACTATCCCCAGAGAAAACGCTGACAACAGATATCCGAAAAAAGTACATCAAATTCCTTGGCTATGAATACAAGGTGGTTCCGGGAAAAGCGCGAAAAGGCTATATTCCAAGAACGATTCCAGAAAGAGACAGATTAAGGCGGAAAACTGACAAGATTGCTCATGACATCAAGAAAATCCCGCACTATTACAGCCGGGAACAAATGGTGGACGCAATCAATCGCATCAACAGCCAAATCAGGGGAATTATCCAATATTATCAATGCTGTACTTGGGTGAACATTTCCATGAAGAAGTATAGCAGGCGGCTACAATTCGTTGCCAGACGCCGCCTGACGCAGTACAAGGGAAAGTGGATTCCTGCAAATCAAACGCAAAATCTTCCCCGTGTTCATCAGCAGTATAAGCAAAAGATACCCTCCATGAAATATCGCGATATTTATATCGGTTTTACCGCACTTTCCTTTTGCAAATGGGAGAAAACTATCCCCAAAAAGGAGGAAGAGACGCCCTACACTGAAGCTGGCAGGCAACTTTTCTTTGAGCGCACGAAAAAGAAGCGTATACACGCTCGCCTTGATGAAATGTACTCGGAAAAATCGGCCAGAGCAACCAGATATGGGCAATGGGGAAAACTTAACAACTTTGAGTTTATCATGAATCGGGCCTACGCGCTCAACCGTGACAAACTCAAGTGCCGGGTTTGCGGCGGCTGGCTTATTTCCAGTATGCCATGGGCACACCGGGTCAACCCAAATCTCCCATTGAATAAGGTAAATCGTGTCAACAATCTGATATCCCTGCACAAGAAATGCCTCGACGCAGTTAATAACCCGAACTATGATATAAGCGAGTTTGATGCAAAAGCACAGAAGAAAATTATCGGTTATAGGGAAAAACTGGTTCCTTCACATACACGCAACAAATAATCTGCATTGATGGAGCGCCGTGTGCGGTGAAAGTCGCACGCACGGTGCGAAGCGGGGGAAAATCCGCTCTGACTGCTGTCCTCTTATGAGGGCAGTAAAAGCGGCGGATTACCTATCGCTATCTCATTTCCGACGCCAAGGGCAATCCCCTGGGCGTTTATGAAAGCGATAACGAGGGCTATGTGTTCATCGACAAAGAGCTGGCGGACGGAAAATATTCCGCGCGTGAATTGGAGTGCGCGGACGGGTACATTTTGGACACCCAGCCCAAGACCTTCTATGTCCAGTACGGCGGCTGCTCCACCATCACATGGCCCAACACCGCCATGCGGGGACAAATCCAGATCATCAAGAAATCCGCCGACTACAACTCCGCCAACGGTCTGCCCGCCGGGACGCCGCTGGCCGGGGCCACCTTTGAGATTTACAACGAGCGCACCGGGAATTTGGTGGACACCATCGTGAGCGACCGCAACGGTTTGGCCTCGTCCAAGCCCCTGCCACTGTCCCGCTATACCATCAAGGAAACCAAGGCGCCGTCCAACTACGGCGCCACCACCGACACCTACACCGCCGTATTGGAGCACTCCGGCCAGATCGTGAAGCTGGAGATCACCAATAAAAGCGTGTCCATGGGGGTCTCCATCGAAAAGACCGGGCCCAAGGAGGCCATGTCCGGTCAGCCCGTCCGCTATGTGTTCTCCCATATTGGCAACACCAGCAATGTGACCCTGGAATCCTTCTATTGGCGGGACCCCCTGCCCGCCGCTGTGAAGCTGGACAAGATCGTGACGGGCACCTACAACTTCCCCGGAAATTACAAGATCGTATACAAGGTGAACAACACCGGGGACTACCGCACCCTGGCCGATAATCTGTCCACCAGCAAAAACTACACCCTGGTTGCGTCCCCTGTGGCCCTGGGGCTGGCGGCCAACGAGCGTGTCACCGAGATCATGTTCGTGTTCGGGCAGGCCCCCGGCGGGTTCTCCCAGGTGGAGGCCCCCATGGTGTACTGCGTGGCCCTGCCCGGCCTTGCCCCTGGGAGCAGCTTCGTCAACGTGGCCGACGTGGGCGGCGCCTATAACGGTATCTGGCATCAGGCCGTGACCCGCTGGGTGACGAACGTGTACGGGAAACCCGTCGTGCCCACCCTGCCCAAGACCGGCTATTAAAAACCACCGGGGGAAATGTGTCTCACCGTGCGACACATTTCCCCCCTTTGAACAGGAGGGAACTATGCCCGAAAAAAAGTATATCCGCTTTATCAACAGCGACTATAAAACACTGTTCCACCTCCCGGACGGCGGGCGCGTCAGGATCATCTACCCTGACGGGGAGCAGCTTGATCGGGTGTGCCGCTTCATAGACGAGTACCACACAGACATTGGCGGCTACCCATACCATATCTGTGAATTTGCCGAGCGCATGGAACAGAACGGTGCAAAGTACGCGCCGCTGGACTACATCCGGGATATGGAGTTCTACCACAAATATTTCTTTGCGGCCAATGACGCAGGCAGGGGCCCCGCCTATTACACCATTGATGAAACGGAAACCCATGGTTTTGCCGTCGCCCCCACAGGGGCCGGGAGAGGAATGAAATACTGCGTGTTTGAACAGGCGCAGGACGGCTATCGTTCCTGGCCCGGTAACGTTGTGGCGTGGGGAGGGACCCTACAGGAAATCCGCCCCCAGGACTGGGGCTTTGACATGGCAAAAATCAAGGCCGTGACGCAGAGGCCGAAAAAGCACACGGGTCACAAACGTTGAACAGGGCCAGCAAATCAAAGGCAAGGGCGCCCCCGCGCATAAGCGGCGGCACTAATTTTCACCGGGAATTAAATCTCACCATGAGACACATTTTTTAGCTGAAGCATTATCATTTCCGGGGGCCGTTCCCTGCGCGGGGACGGCCCCATTCTATGAAAGGAGGATCGCGTGGCAGAATTTCAAAAAGTATACGGCAGCCATAAACTGAGCGTCAGGGCCGCCGAGCTGCTGGAAGATATGCGGCCGCAGCTTTACAACGGCGAAAACCACGCCGAGACCGTACAGACGATAAACGATATTTTGCGGGGCCGGGCTGATCGGACGCCCGACGCCTTTTTGACCGGCCTGCGGAATACGGGCGGCGAGAGCTACACCCGGAGGGTGGAAGAACTGGGCCGGGATATTCAGGCATTTTTGGAGCAAAAGACGCTCCTGACCCAGCCCTATACCAAGAGCAGCGGCAAGCAATATCAATACCGCACGTCCACCCTCGACCCGGAACGCCCGCTGAAAATCGTTACTCAGCGCATTTACGACCAAGCAGCCAAGGCGGGCTTTCCGCCTGATTTTTTCCGCGAAACCTATTTTGACCGCGTGACGTTCTACTGCCTGCCCGACCACACGGATTTTAAGTTTTCCCATTTCCCCGGCTGTACCTTTGCCGTGTGCCGGATCAGGGAGGCAGCCTTTGATGGCGCCAGATTTTATCTCTCCGAGTTTCAGAACTGCGCCGTACAGTATGCCACATTTTTTAAGGCGTCCATCGCCCACACCCATTTCCATGACAGCAGCCTAAAGAATGTCTCCTTCCAGGGGGCAAGTTTGAAGTCCTGCAATACCGTTGACTGTGAATTGGACGGCGTGGGCTTTCTGAACGCAACGTTAGACGGCTGTTTTTTTGGTCGGGTGTCCGCCCGAAACATCCGCAATCTCAACACCGCCACTATAACCCAGGGCGGCGCGGCAAAGGAAGAAGCGGACCGCAACCGGGATAGCGTTCTGGCCGCGCTTCTGCCCAGCCAGGGGAAGCGGCAGGGCGCCCCGGAAAAGAAACGGGGTGGACGGTGAAAAAGCAGACTGACGGCGGCTATATCCAATGGATAGTCCTCGCCCTGCCCGTTATATGGGTGGGGGCGGTGCTGGCCTACGCCTACGAGGACGGCATGAATGTCTTTGAACTCCTGGGGCGCTTCACCGCCGCCATGGAACACCCCTTCGCCATCGGGTGGACACCCCATACTCCCCGTTTTGTGCTGGGGGCCCTGGTGGTGTACGGCTTTGCCGTCACCATGTACCTGACCGGCAGACAGAACCGCCGCCCTGGAGAGGAACACGGCTCCGCCCACTGGGGGAACGTGCACCAGCTTGACCGCAAATACCGGGACAAGGATCTGCACAACAACGCCATTCTGTCCCAAAACCTGCACATGAGTTTGAACGGGCGAAAGCACCTGCGAAACCTGCTCCAAATCGTGGTGGGCGGCTCCGGTTCCGGCAAGACCCGGTACGTGGTGAAGCCCAATATCTATGAGGCCAATGCCTCCTATATCGCGACGGACCCAAAAGGGGAGCTCGCCCGCGCCGCCGTTCCGCTGCTGCTGCGGGAGGGGTATGTGATCCGGGTGATCGACCTTGTGGACCTGGACCACAGCGATTGCTATAACCCCTTCCACTACATCCGCAGCGACGCCGACGTGCTGAAGCTGATCGCCAATTTCATCCGCAACACCACGCCAAAGGGGGCCCACTCCAATGATCCGTTTTGGGAGAAAAGCGAAATTGCCCTGGACTCCGCCCTCATGCTTTATCTGCTCCATGAGGCGCCCCCGGAGGAACAGACCATGGAAATGATGTTGACCATGCTGGAATACGGGGCGGCCAAGGAGGGGGACGGGGACTACCAATCGCCCCTTGACCTGCTGTTTGAGGCGTTGGAGGAAGAAAACCCGAACCATATCGCCCTGCGCCAGTACAAGGTGTTCAAGCAGGCCCCCAGCGAAACCGCCATGAGCATTTTGATCACCGCCTCCGTCCGTCTGGCCCCCTTCACCTTGCCCGAGGTACAGCGGATCACCAGCCGGGACACCATGGAGCTGGACAAGCTGGGGGAGCGGAAACAGGCGGTGTTCTGCATCATCCCGGACAGCAACGACGCCTCGCTGAATTTCCTGGTGGGTATGCTGTATACCCAGGCGTTCCAGGAGCTCTACTATCAGGCGGACAAGGTGCACGGCGGCGCCCTGCCCGTCCCGGTCCGGCTGATGTTTGACGAGTTCGCCAACGTAGCTTTGCCGGACGGCTATGCCCGGCTCCAAGCCACCATGCGCTCCCGCAACATCATGGCCACCATTATACTACAGAACATTTCACAATTAAAGGCCCTGTTCAAAGACGACTGGGAGGGCATCATCGGCAACGCGGACAGCTTCATCTATCTGGGCGGGAACGAGCAATCGACCCATAAATACGTTTCCGAGCTTTTGGGGAAGGAAACGATCCAGACCCAGACCAGCAGCCAGAGCAAGGGGCGCAACGGTTCCTACAGCCAGAATTTTCAACAGGCGGGCCGTGAGCTCTTGACGCCCGATGAGGTGCGTATGCTGGACAACCGGCTTTCCATCATCCTGATCCGGGGGGAGGCCCCGGTGATGGACGCCAAGTACGACCTGGAACGGCACCCCAACCTCAAGTACACCGGGGACGGCGGGGCCATTCCCTACATCCACAACGCCAAGTGTCTCTATGACGCGGGCGACCTGGACTTTGAGTTTACATCCCTTGACGAAACCGAAATCATCGACGAATTGGAGGAATCTGACCATGAAAAATGACCGCAATAACAACCACGACCTGACCCGTTCCCGCGCCAAGGCCCGCCGCTGTATGACGGCGTGGACGGCCCTGGTGCTGTCCCTGGCCCTGTTCACCCTTCCGGCCTTCGCCGCACCCGGCGGCGGCAGCGATCCGCTGTCCATCGTCAACAATCTGTCCGACTTCAGTGCGCCCGTAAGCGGCAGATAATCCCAAAATCTGTCGTGCGGGTTTATGTAGGATTCCGCCTTTGGCAAGGCGGCGGTGTAAAAGTATAACCGGCGCAGAAGCGCCGCACCGTCATCACCCAATTTATCCTGATGGGAAACCTGACGGGGAGTGTAGCATATTGGGAACGTCGTAAGTTGGGGAAGCCATCTACCCACGACTGAACGGCAAGATGAAATGTTGTGAATGAGGGTGAAAGCTAAACTGCTTGATGGGCAGTCCGAGGGGGCATAGCGAGAGCCGGCAGCGAAGGATGGTTGAAAAGCTGTGCGCCACGGCAACAGGTAAAATGAAGTGACCTGTTGCACTATACTCGTGGCGACCAACCGCAGTAAGCGGAAAAGGACGAAAACCCCACTCCGACATCACAACGAGCCATGTCCAGTAAACCTAAACGGGGATTGCCTAAACCGGAACGCCATAAAAGGCTATGGCTGTAGAGCCTGAAAATCCGGCATGGCAACGGAGCCGCCGTAGTAGTCCGAGCAAGGGAAAGCTTTGCACATGGCGAAGGGCGGCAGGAAATCACCCAATACAGATTGAGGAAAGGTGCGTGAGGCATTATGAGAAGTCCCATAAATGTATTGGAAAGCCTAAAATCCAAAGCGTGCAACTGCGAATATCGCTATGAGCGGTTATATCGCAACCTGTACAACCCAGAATTTTACCTGCTTGCTTACCAGAACATTTATGCTAAGGAAGGCAATCTCACAGCGGGGACAGACGGGTTGACAATCGATGGAATGAGTACCAAACGAATTGATACGCTAATTGCGTCACTGAAAGATTTCAGCTACAAACCGCATCCCGCCCGCAGAACTTACATTGACAAACAGGGCAATCCGCAGAAGAAGCGTCCTCTGGGTATTCCCTCTTTCAACGATAAGCTGTTGCAGGAAGTTATCCGAATGATACTGGAAAGCATTTACGAGGATACCTTCTCTACCCACTCCCATGGATTCCGACCGCACAGGAGCTGTCACACGGCACTTTTAGAGGTAAAAAAGAGATTTACAGGGGTGAAATGGTTCGTTGAGGGTGACATCAAAGGTTGCTTTGACAATGTTGACCACCACGTTCTTGTTGATATTCTCCGCAGAAGAATCAAAGATGAGCATTTTATCGGCCTGATTTGGAAATTCCTGAAAGCTGGATATATGGAAAACTGGGTTTACCACAATACTTATTCCGGCACCCCACAGGGTTCTATTATCAGCCCAATCCTTGCGAACATCTACTTGAACGAATTGGACACTTTTATGGATAAATATGCCAAATGCTTTAACACAGGGAAATGCCGCAGGCGCAGTAAGGCTTATCAGAGTAAATTAGGGCATTTTCTATATCTCAAACAGCGGAAATACAGCAAGGACAAGTGGGACAGACTGACAGATGAGCAGAAAATGACTGCCAGAGAGGAAATGAAACAAGCCCGCAAGCAGATGATGAGCCTGGAGTGCGGCGACCCGATGGATGAATCCTATCGCCGGGTTGTGTACGTTCGCTACGCGGATGATTTCCTGATCGGCGTCATTGGTTCCAAGCAGGAGGCAGAAACCTTAAAGCATGATGTGGGTGTATTTCTGAAAAACACCCTTCACCTTGACCTGTCGGAAGAAAAAACGCTGATAACCCATTCAAAGGACAAGGCACAGTTTCTCAGTTATGAGATTTTCTCCTGCAAAACGGTTACGCCCAAAAAGGACGCAAGGGGATTCACCCGCCGCTCCAAGAGTGGGCGAATCATGCTTTATGTTCCAAAGGAAAAATGGTTAAGGCGGCTGATGTCATACGGCGCACTCAAAATCCACTACGATACACACAACGGGAACAAAGAAGTTTGGGAACCCATCCACAGAAACCATCTGATACACCTCGATGACCTTGAAATCCTGAAACAGTACAACGCGGAAATTCGTGGTCTGTACAATTATTATAAAATTGCCAACAATGTTTCGGTGCTGAACAATTTTAACTATGTGATGAAATTCAGTATGTTCAAGACATTTGGAGCAAAATACCAGGCGCATATTGGGGAAATCAGAGATAAGTACCGCATTGGTAAGGATTTTGGCGTCAAGTACCAGACAAAAAAGGGAAGGACGACATTGTTGTTCTACAACCAAGGGTTCCGCCATGTAGAGATGCCTGCAGCTGGTAACTTTGATTCCATGCCAAACCAGTATTTCCGTACAAGTGCCAACAGCCTTATCACGAGACTGAAAGCCAAAAAGTGCGAATGGTGCGGTGCAGAAGATGTGGATTTGGAGATTCATCATGTTAGAAAACTCAAAAATTTGAAGGGCAAGGCCGCATGGGAACGTGCCATGATTGGACGTAAGAGGAAAACAATGGCATTATGCGTATCTTGCCACGACCTGTTGCACGCAGGAAAATTAGACTGATTTCTGGAGAGCCGTATACGCAGAGATGTGTAAGTACGGTTCGGAGGGGAGCGTTTGGAAACCTGCCGCAGTAATGCGGTAAGGCGCTGGGCGCTTACCCTACTTTTCTCCTGCATCAAGGCCATCGGCGTGATCATCCTGGGCTGGGGCATCGTCCAGCTCGGCATGAGCATCCAGTCCCATGACGCCAGCCAGCGCAGCCAGGGTATGCTGTGCGTGTTCGGCGGGCTGATCATCGCGTTCAGCAAGGAGATTTTGTCCACCATCGGCGCGCTGTGAGGCGGGCCAATATCAACCGGGGAAATGTGTCTCGCCGTGAGACACATTTCCCCTATGGGGGTGAATGACTATTAGCGACAACTGGATCGTCAATATCCTGGAAAACGCGCTGACAGACTGGAACGGCAAATTGTCCGAGATATGGACCCTGCTGACCCAGACCCCGCAGAGCTTCAAAGGCGGCGACATCTGGACGGTGATCACCGGCATCCACACCGCTATGGTGGGGATCGGCTACGGCCTGTTGGCATTGTTCTTCGCCATGGGCGTGTTCCAGAGCGCCGCCAGCTTCCGGGACTTCCAGCGCCCGGAATTTGCCCTGCGCCATTTTATCCGCTTTGTGCTGGCAAAGGTGGCCGTGGGGAGCTGCATGGAGATCATGACCGCCATCTTCAGCGTGTGCGGCGGCGTGGTCGCCACCGTCATGTCCGGCATGGGCGGCTCGGTGTCCACGGCGGCCACCCTGCCCACGGAGATCGTAACGGCCATCGAGGGCCTGGGCCTGTTAGAAAGCATACCCCTCTGGCTGGTGTCCCTGCTGGGCAGTTTGTTCATTACCGTTATGTCCTTCATCCTTCTGCTGACGGTGTACGGGCGGTTTTTCCGGCTCTATATGTTCACCGCCCTGGCCCCGCTCCCCCTGGCGTCCTTCGCCGGGGAGGGCACCGCCGCCAGCGGGAAAGCGTTCCTCAAAAGCTACATCGGCGTGTGCATGGAGGGGGCGGTGATTGTGCTGGCCTGCCTGATCTATTCCGCGTTCCTGTCCAGCAGCACCCCGGCCGCCGACGCCAGCCTGCCAGCCGTCACCATGGCGTGGCAGTACATCGGCCAGCTTATCTTTAATATGCTTATCTTGACCGGGCTGGTGAAGGGCGCCGACAGGGTGGTAAAGGAGATGTTGGGGCTATAGGGAAATAGGACGTTATCTTACAGCGTAGTAGCAAATCATTACTATAGAGAGCACAATGAGAACTCCAAACATTAAGCAACAGAGTTTAGTGCCCATGCGCACATGAAAGTATTTGCCATACTTGATTTCAGGGTCCAAAAGAGAGAAACGTTGCAATTCTTTCGGCAAAAGGTTTATCAGCTTTTGATAAGTTTTTCCAATAGCTTCTAACCGTTTGGCATATCCAATCGTAACATAGAGAAAATACAGGGAAAGTATAGCTGCGACAATAGGAAATAGCATTAAAGGAAACTGCGGCAAGGTTATGCCAATGAAGTTCGCTACATTTGGCAAAAAGAGAACTATGAGAGCAACGTAAAAATATCTAAATACAAGTGACCACATTGAATCATTGCGGTCTATCCATTCGGATAGGTATATGTTCATAAGTTCTAAAACGTGCTCAATCTTAATTTCATTCAACTGGAATCCATTCTTTTTCATGTTCTAATTCCTCCCGCAAACATATCAACGATATATTACATCAAACCTAATATTACATCAAACCTATTTAGGAGGCAATATGGAAATCAAAATTCCCAAAGAAGTACGCCAGCACAAGGAAAGCATTTTCTTCGGCCTGTCCGCCCGGCAGTTCTTCTGCGCCCTGTTCGCGGTGGGACTGGCCGTGGGCGTTTACCTGCTGCTGGGTCCCATGCTGGGCAAGGAGACCGCGAGCTGGGTGTGCATCTTGGCCGCCGCGCCCGTGGCCGTGGCCGGGTTTTTCAGCTACAACGGCCTGACCCTGGAGCAGTTTTTGTGGGCCTTCATCAAGTCTGAACTCCTGTGCGCCGGGGAGCGGCGCTTCATGTCCGAGAACTTCTACTATGACCTGTTCCGCCGAAAGGGGCGTGATGATTTTGATTAAGGCCCTTTCCGCCGCCAACAGGAGCGAACGGGACAAATTCACCATCCCCCGCAGCGTCCAGCAGTCTATCCCCATCAAGCGCATCTACGGGGACGGCATCTGGCAGGTGGGCCGGAAGCACAGCCGGACATGGCGGTTCACCGACGTGAACTACGCCGCCGCCTCCGAGGACGACCAGCGCGGGATCTTCCTGTCCTACGGCGGGGTGCTCAACAGCCTGCCCACCGACGCCGCCGCCAAAGTCACCATCATCAACCGCCGCCTCAACCCCGTGGACTTTGAGCGGGCCATTCTGATGAAGGAGCGGGGGGATGGCCTGGACGAATACCGCAGGGAATCCAACCGCATCCTCACCCAGCGGGCCGCCGAGAGCAATAATCTTGTCCAGGAGAAGTACATCACCCTGTCCATCCCCCAGCGGAAGATCGAGGAATCCCGCGCCTATTTCCGGCGGGTGGACGCCAACCTGTCCAAGAGCTTCGGACGGCTGGACAGCGGGGCCCGGCCCGTGTCCAACCATGACCGGCTCCGCATCCTCCATGACTTCTTCCGCCCCGGCGAGGAACAGTATTTCACCTTCGACCAAA